>Ga0154020_10010026_pt1 | contig 10866 bp, 3 predicted proteins | sample Klosneuvirus_201_FD_109709 | JGI IMG/M metagenome (GOLD analysis project Ga0154020, IMG submission 109709) | Active sludge microbial communities from wastewater, Klosterneuburg, Austria - Klosneuvirus_20160825_MG | ecosystem: Engineered > WWTP > Aerobic digester > Activated sludge | place...
CCGCCGGCGTTCGGCGTCTCGATCAGGTGCACGCCGCCCGCGGTGAGCAGCGGGCGATCCGCGGGATCCATGAACGCGCGTGCGAACGTCATCGCGTCCTGCACGAGCAGCGGCGAGGTCCCGAGGAGCTCGGGATCGTTCAGCACGCCGCACATCCCAGACAGCTCGCCGAAGCCCGTGCTCGCGGCATCGATCGCGACATCGATCGACGCGTCGTTGCCCGACGGCGGGCCGTCGGGCGTGCTCTCCGACGGAGAGTCACAACCGACGACGAACAGCACCAGAACGACGGCCGCTTTCACGGCACGGACACTAGGACTGGTACAGCCAGACACGCAACAACGAAAGCAGCTGGTCGGCATCGACCGGCTTCGTGATGTAGTCCGACGCGCCCGCCTCGAGGCACTTCTCGCGGTCGCCCTTCATCGCCTTCGCGGTGAGCGCGATCACGGGCAGGTCCTTCCACTCCGGGCGCTCGCGGATCTTGCGCAGCGCTTCGTAGCCATCCATCTCCGGCATCATGATGTCCATCAGGACGACATCGAAGTTCGGGTTCTCCTCGAGCTTGGTCAGCGCGCGGCGTCCGTTCTCGGCGTACTGCACGTGCATCTTGTGACCCTCGAGCAACGACGTCAGCGCGAAGATGTTGCGCAGGTCGTCGTCGACGACGAGCACGTTGCGCTCCGCGAGCTGCGGATCGCTCTTCGCGAGACGGCGCAACACGCGCTGCTTGCGCTCGGGGAGGTTGGCCTCCACGCGGTGCAGGAACAGCGCGGTCTCGTCGAGGAGACGCTCCATCGTGGTCACGTCCTTGATGATCACCGTCTGCGCGAGGCCGTGCAGACGCGCCTTGTCTTCGTCGGTGAGCTCGCGGCCCGTGTAGACGATGACAGGCAGGCGGCGATGACGCGGATCGGCCTTGATGCGCTCGATCAGCTCGAAGCCCGACATGCCCGGCAGGCGGAGATCCATGACGACGCAGTCGAACGATCCGTCCTGCAGTGACTCGAGAGCACCTTCGCCCGACGAGACGCTCGTGGTCTTCACGTCGCCATCACCGATCAGCTCGGTGATCGCCTGGCTCTGGATCGGGTCGTCCTCGACGACGAGGAGGCTCTTGACCCGCTTCTCGACGAAGTCCTTCACCTCGGACAGTCCTTCGACGAGGCGCTCCGCAGTGACCGGCTTCTGGAGGAATCCGAGCGCACCGTTCTGCAGCGAGCGTCGCTCCTCGTCGAGGCCGGAGATCACGTGCACCGGGATGTGCCGCGTCGACGGATCGTGCTTGAGCCGATCGAGCAACACCCAGCCATCGATGTCGGGCAGGCGCAGATCGAGCGTCACGGCATCCGGCTTCACGGTGCGTGCGAGCTCGAGGCCCTGCGCACCACTGGTGGCGACGACGCCCTTGAATCCACTCGACCGGCCCATCTCGAGCAGCGTCATCGCGAACGTCAGGTCGTCCTCGATCACGAGCAGCACGCGGTCGCCCGGCTCGAGGGTCTCGTAGTCGTCCGGCACCGAGCGCGCGAGGGGCGGCGGCGGTGCCGTCTCCTTGAGCGCCGGCATGTCGGGCATCGCTCGCTGCGGCGACGGCGTCATTGTCGTCGACAGGTCGATCACCTGCGGCAACTGGGTCGCGGCGTGTGCGGTCCGCGGCGCCGTCTGCCGATCGCGTGCCTCGCGGGTCTGCGCGAGGTACTGGATCGGCAGGAACAGCGTGAACGTACTGCCCTGACCGACCACCGAGTCGACGCGCAGGTCACCGCCGAGGAGACCCGCGATCTCGCGAGAGATCGTGAGGCCGAGGCCGGTGCCACCGTATTTGCGGCTCGTCGAACCGTCCGCTTGCTGGAACGACTCGAAGATCAGCTGCTGCTTGTCCTTCGGAATGCCGATGCCGGTGTCGCTGACCGCGAAGCCGATGACATCCACGGCCGCGCGATAGATGCGCAGATGCACGCGACCGCGCTCGGTGAACTTCATCGCGTTGGACAACAGGTTGCGAAGAACCTGACGCAGACGCATGTCGTCGGTCTCGATCGACGCGGGCAGCGACGGATCGAGCTCGAGCGTGAATGCCAGGCCCTTCTCCTCGGCGACCTGACGGAATGTCTGATCGACGTAGTCGCGCAGGTTGCCGAAGCGCACCGGTCCGACATCGACGGCCATCGTTCCGGACTCGATCTTTGCGAGATCGAGAATCTCGTTGATGAGCGTCATGAGATCCGTACCCGCTTGGCGGATCGTGTCCGCGTACCGGATCTGCTTGTCCGTCAGGTTCCCCTCGACGTTGTCGGCGAGCTGGCGGCTGAGGATGAGCAACGAGTTCAGCGGCGTGCGCAGCTCGTGCGACATGTTCGCGAGGAACTGGCTCTTGTACTTCGACGTGAGCGACAGCTGCTCCGCCTTCTCCTCGAGCTCCTGGCGAGCGAGCTCGACCTGCTTGTTCTTCTTCTCGACCTCCGCCTTCTGATCGGAGAGCTGGACCGCCTTCTCCTCGAGCTCCTCGTTGGTCTGCTGCAGCTCTTCCTGCTGCGAGCGGAGCTCTTCGGTCAGCGACTGCGACTGGCGCAGCAGCTCGTCGGTACGCATCGTCGCCTCGATGGTCGCGATGACGATGCCGAGCGACTCGAGCATCTGATCGAGGAACGCGAGCTGGATGCCCGAGTACTTGTCGAACGACGCGAGCTCGATGACACCCTTCACTTCGCCTTCGAACGTGATCGGCACGACCACGATCGCGTGCGGCGGTGCTTCGCCGAGCGCGCTCGAGATCTGGATGTAATCCGCCGGCACCTTCGTCAGGACGATGCGCTTGCCTTCGAGCGCGGCTTGTCCGACGAGCCCCTGACCGAAGCGCCACTGGTTGTTGACGCTCTTGCGCTCCTGATACGCGTACGACGCGAACAGCTTGAGCACCGGACCTTCGTCGTCGGTCTCCGTCATGTAGAACGCACCGTGGTGCGCGTTCACGAGCGGAGCGAGCTCGTTGAGGATCTGGCGCGCGACCGTCAATAGATCGCGCTGACCCTGCAGCATGCGCGTGAACCGCGCGACGTTCGTCTTCAGCCAGTCCTGCTCCTGGTTGACCTTCGTGGTCTCCGCGAGCGTCCGGATCATCTGGTTGACGGTGTCCTTCAGCTGCGCGATCTCGCCGCGCGCTTCGACGGTAATCGACCGCGTCAGATCGCCCTGCGTCACGGCGGTCGCGACGTCGCGAATCGCGCGGACCTGGCCGGTGAGGTTGCCGGCGAGCTCGTTGACGTTGTTCGTCAGATCGCGCCACACGCCGGCGGCGCCAGGCACGTCGGCCTGACCACCGAGGCGTCCGTCGACACCGACGTCGCGCGCGACGCCGGTCACCTGTTCGGCGAACGTCGACAGCGTGTCGATCATGTTGTTGATCGTGTCGACCAGCGTCGCGATCTCGCCGCGCGCGGTCAGCGTCAGCTTTCGCTCGAGGTCGCCGTTCGCGACAGCCGTCACGACCGTCGCGATGCCGCGCACCTGCTCGGTGAGGTTACGCGCCATGACGTTCACGTTGTCCGTTAGCTCGCGCCACGTACCGGACACGCCACGCACCTCGGCCTGTCCACCGAGGACACCGTCGAGGCCGACCTCGCGGGCAACTCGCGTCACCTCGGAGGCGAACGAGCCGAGCTGATCGACCATCGTGTTGATCGTGTTCTTGAGCTGCAGCAGCTCGCCGCGAACTTCGACGGTGATCTTGCGGGTCAGGTCGCCGTTCGCGACGGCCGTGGTCACTTCCGCGATGTCGCGCACCTGAATCGTCAGGTTCGACGCCATCTGGTTGACGTTGTCCGTCAGCTCTTTCCACGTGCCGGCGACACCGCGCACCGCGGCCTGTCCGCCGAGCTTGCCTTCGACACCGACGTCGCGCGCGACTCGCGTCACCTCGTCGGCGAACGAGCTCAGCGTGTCGACCATCGTGTTGATGACGTTCTTGAGGTCGAGCAGCTCGCCGCGGACTTCGACGGCGACCTTGCGCGTCATGTCACCACGCGCGATCGCGGTGGCGACGGCGGAGATGTCACGCACCTGGTTCGTCAGGTTCGACGCGAGCTGGTTGACGTTGTCCGTCAGCTCCTTCCACGTACCGCGCACGCCTTCGACGGACGCCTGCCCACCGAGCTTGCCTTCGGTGCCGACCTCGCGAGCGACGCGCGTCACCTGATCGGCGAACGCGCTGAGCTGATCGACCATCGTGTTGACCGTCAGCTTCAGCTCGAGGATCTCGCCCTTCGCGTCGACGACGATCTTCTGCTGCAGATCGCCGTTCGCGATCGCCGTCGCGACCTTCGCGATGTTTCGCACCTGGTCGGTGAGGTTCGCGGCCATCGAGTTCACGGCGTCGGTCAGGTTTCTCCACGTACCGAGAACGCCGCGCACGTCGGCCTGGCCGCCGAGGCGGCCTTCGACACCGACATCGCGCGCGAGGCGCGTCACCTGGTCGGCGAACGAGCTCAGCTGATCGACCATGATGTTGACGGTGTTCTTGAGCTCGAGGATCTCGCCCTTCGCGTCGACGGTGATCTTGCGGGTCAAGTCACCACGCGCGACCGACGTCGTCACTTCGGCGATGTCGCGCACCTGGTTGGTCAGGTTCGACGCCATGCCGTTGACGTTGTCCGTCAGCTCCTTCCACGTACCGCGCACGCCTTCGACGGATGCCTGCCCACCGAGGCGGCCTTCCGTGCCGACCTCGCGCGCGACGCGCGTCACCTCCGACGCGAAGCTGTTGAGCTGATCGACCATCGTGTTGAGCGTTGCCTTGAGGTCGAGGACCTCGCCGCGCGCATCAGCGGTGATCTTGCGGGAGAGGTCGCCTGCAGCGACGGCGCGCGCGACGTCGGAGATGTTTCGCACCTGGTTCGTCAGGTTCGAGGCCATCTGGTTGACGTTGTCCGTGAGCTCCTTCCACACGCCGGAGACGTCGCGGACCTGCGCCTGGCCGCCGAGCTGGCCGTCGGTACCGACCTCGCGAGCAACACGCGTCACCTCGGACGCGAACGCGTTGAGCTGATCGACCATCGTGTTGATCGTGTTCTTCAGCGTGACGAGCTCGCCGCGTGCCTCGACGGTGATCTTGCGCGTCAGGTCGCCGTTCGCGACGGCGGTGGTCACCTCGGCGATGTCGCGCACCTGACCGGTCAGGTTCTTCGCCATCTGGTTGACGTTGTCCGTCAGCTCTTTCCAGATGCCCGACACGTCCTTGACGTCGGCGGTCACGCCGAGCGTGCCCTCCGTTCCGACGAGACGAGCGACGCGCGTCACCTCGGCGGAGAACCGGCCGAGCTTGTCGACCGTGCTGTTGATCGTGTTCTTGAGTGCGAGGATCTCGCCGCGCGCGTCGACTCCGATCTTGCGCGACAGGTCGCCGTTCGCGATCGCGCCGACGACCTCCGCGATGTTTCGCACCTGCGACGTCAGGTTCGACGCCATGCCGTTCACGTTCTGCGTCAGCTCGCGCCACACGCCGGAGACGTCGGCGACCTCTGCCTGACCACCGAGCACGCCTTCCGTACCGACTTCGCGCGCGACGCGCGTCACCTCGGCGGCGAATGCGCTGAGCTGATCGACCATCGTGTTGAGCGTGTTCTTCAGCGAGAGAATCTCGCCCTTCGCTTCGACGGTGATCTTCTTCGAGAGGTCACCGGCGGCGACGGCCGACGTCACCTCGGTGATGTTGCGCACCTGGAACGTCAGGTTGTTCGCCATCGAGTTCACGGACTCCGTGAGCTCGCGCCACACACCGGATACGCCGCGCACCGTTGCCTGACCACCGAGGCGGCCTTCGGTGCCGACCTCGCGAGATACGCGCGTCACTTCGTTCGCGAACGCGCGGAGCTGCTCGACGAGCGTGTTGATCGTGTTCTTGAGCTCGAGGATCTCGCCCTTGACGTCGATCGTGACGGTCTTCGTCAGGTCGCCCTGCGCGATCGCCGTGGTCACGCGCGCGATCTCTCGCACCTGCGACGTCAGGTTCGACGCCATCAGGTTCACGGAGTCGGTCAGATCCTTCCACACGCCGCTGACGCCTTGGACTCGCGCCTGCGCGCCGAGCTTTCCTTCACCACCGACCTCGAGGGCGACACGCGTCACCTCGGAGCCGAACTGTGCGAGGCGGGCCACCATGCCGTTGACGATGCGCGCGTGGCGCAAGAACTCGCCGCGACGAGCGCCGCCGGTGTCGTCGAGCTCCATCTGCTGCTCGAGGTCACCGCGTGCGACGGCCGTGATGACGCGCGCGATCTCGTTCGCGTGGCCGGTGAGGTCGGTGATGACCTCGTTGACCGCAGTGATGTACTGCGCCCAGCCGCCGCTCGCGTTCAAGCGACGCATGCGCTTCTGCGCTTGGCCTTCTTTACCGACGGCAGTGGAGACGTCAGCCGCCTCCTCTTTGATGGTCTTCACCATCTCGACGAGCTCGTTGAACGTCTCCGCGATCTGTCCGTCGACGCCCGAGAGATCCTCGCGCATCTTCGCGGTGAAATCGCCGCGCTTGAACGCGCGCAACGCCGAGAGGATTTGCCGATGGTCGAGCTGAGGAGCGTCCTCTTTCGACGTGTGTCCATTCGCGGCGACGGCCCCGTTACCGGAGCCGTTCTTCTTCGAGCCTTTGTACTTGGACGCTTTGGGCGGTTCGAATGGGTTCATGGTTCTTCGGGGCTCCCGTACAAGGCACGCAGGATCTTGTCTGCACTCGCAGGCTTGGTGATGTGGTCGTCGAATCCGGCCGCGAACGCCGATGCCCGATCGCTGGCCTGACCGTAGCCGGTCATCGCGATCAGGCGAGGACGATAGTCAGTCAGCGTGCTCCGGATCCGGCGCGCGACTTCGTACCCGTCCATATCGGGAAGTCCGATGTCGATCAGTGCGACATCGGGCTTCTCCTTGCAGATGAGAGAAACTGCCGAGGGACCGTCTTCGACGACGGTGACCTCGTGACCGCGCAAGCGGAGAAGATCTGCGACGAGCTCGCGCAGATCGGGTGCATCGTCGACGACGACCGCGCGCAACGCTTTCGGCTCGCGGTTCGCCGACGAGCTCTTCGCAGATGGACGCACGCTCGCGGAGACGAGCGGCAAGCGCATCTCGAACGTCGAGCCCAGGCCGGGACCGGGGCTGGTCGCGCGAACGTTGCCGCCGTGCAGCTCGACGAGTCGCTTGACGAGACCGAGGCCGAGGCCGAGGCCACCCGCGCCGTCAGAGGTGACGCGCTCCTGCACGAACATGTCGAACACTCTGGGCAGCACGTCGGCCGGAATGCCGCGTCCGTTATCGGTGACGCGAATGAACCCGTCGAGGCCGTCGTGTCCCCATTCGACGGAGAGCTTGCCGCCGAGCTCGGTGTACTTCGCCGCGTTGTTGAGCAAGTTGCAGACGATCTGGATCAAGCGGACCGGATCGCCGTGGACCACGACGACCTCCTCGGGGCCGTTGACCATCAGCTCGTGCTTGCGCGAATCGACTGCCTTGCGGCACGACGTCACGGATTCTTCGACGACCTCCGCGAGGTTCGTCGGCTCGCGGCGCAGCTCGAGCTTCCCCGCGGTAAACCGCGCGACGTCGAGCAGATCGTCGACGAGGCGCGCGATGTGATTCACCTGCCGCTGCACGATGTTGCGGATCCTCGCCGGCACCGGCTTGTCCGGATCGTGCTCGAGCACCTCGACCGCGGTCTGCAGCGGCTGCAGTGGATTGCGCAGCTCGTGCGCGAGGATCGCCAGAAACTCGTCCTTGCGACGATCGGTTTCGGCGAGCTGTTGCATCTGCCGCTCCATCACTTCGGCTTCGAAGCGTCGGCGCTGCGCGATCAGCTCGCGTTCGTGCGCGCGCGCCTGTGCTTCGCGCAGCTCGTCGGCTTTCTGCTTGAGCTCGATCGTGCGCTCCTGCAGCTGCACGAACACGCTCGCCTTCGCACGCAGCACTTCGGCGCGGATCGGCTTCATCAAGAAGTCGAAGGCACCGAGCTCGTACCCGCGGAGCACCGCATCGTCCTGCCACGATAGACCGGTCACGAAGATGATCGGCGTCGCGCGGTTGCGGTCACGCGAGCGCACCATCTTCGCGGTCTCGAACCCGTCCATGCCGGGCATCGCGACATCGAGAATGATCAGCGCGAAGTCCTGCTCGAGCAGCTTGCCCAGCGCTTCGATGCCGGAGTGCGCGAGGACTAGGGGGCGACCGAGCGGCTGGAGCGCGGCTTCGATCGCGATGAGGTTCGACTGGTTATCGTCGACGACGAGAATGTCTCGCCCATAGCTGATCGCTAGGACGTCAGACTCTTCCCCTTCGTCGCTCCAGGGTTCGTTCACCGCCGCCCGGCAGGTTGCACGCGATATGCCCGGAGATCGCGCACTTAGCTGTCATGATCCCGCACACTTCCGTCATCGCCACGAGCGTCTGCGCACGGCCGAGCGTCTGCGCACGGTCCGTGTCGCGCGAGCGCTCGGGGGCCAGATCACGTGCAAGGTGGGACAAGATCTCGGCCGGCGAAGAACTCGTTCACGAGCGAATCCCACGCTCGCGCGTTCTCGACCGGACCGCACTTGAACGCCGGCTTCGCGAGCTTGCCCCCGCGCATGATCTGTCCCTGTTCGCGGAAGTACCGGACCGCGAGCTCGGCCGCGTACTCGTGCACCCCGTTGCCGTTGTTCGGCTGGAACGCGTAGTACGTCCCGGTCGAGCGCACCTTCGTGCTGTTCGGAGCGTACGGCGCGAGGCACTTCGCTTTCGTGCCGCACCTGCGAACGATCGCGTCGTAGTCCGTCTGCAGTGTCTTCGCGGACCAATCGCCGTGGTCGAAATCGTTCAAGTGAAACATCTCGTGAACGATCGTCTCGAGCACGCCCGCTTGGGTCGTGAGCAACGAGCCGTTCACGTTGTACTCGATGATCCAATCGAACGCGTAGGCGCTCGGTGTCCGCTTCCCCGGCGAGCGCACGAACCGAATCTGTAGTCCGCGCCAGCGATAGCTCGGCCACGATTGCTTGGGATACAGCTCGTCGAAGAACGCATCGATCGCGGCGAGGCTCGTCGCCGTCCACTCGAGGTGCTTGCGGTAGTCGCCGATCGGAAGCTGCGGCACCAGCTTGATCTTGCCGCGATAGCCGCCGTCCATGATCTCCTCGGGCCCGACGCCCGCGACATGACCGAGATCGCGATACAGGCCGAGCGCGATCTTCTGCGCGTCTTCGTCCTTCGCGTACGCCTCGGTCAGAAGGCACTCGATATCCGCGCAGGTCGTCTTCTTCGACTTCGGCGCGAGCAGCTTCACCGCATCGCGCACGGAGACAACTTCAGGCTCGGCGGCGAGCGCACTCGTGGAGTAGAGCCCGGCCACGAGGATCCACCACCCACGCATTCCGTCCAGTATGCGCCGCTGGTAGCGTGCGCGCCATGCATCGCTACATCGCCGTGCTCGCGGTCGCCTCCGCCTGCAAGTCCGCTCCGCCTCCGACGGTGCCGGCCCCGTCACCCGCGGATGCCGTCGCTCCCGCGCCGGTCGATCCGGTGTCCGGTCCGGTGCCCGTGCCCACACCGGCACCCACGAAGCACGACGCTATCGCACGCATGGACTTCAATCGGTTCGCCGTGCGGCAGAACGTGCCGATCTATTGGATCGCGGACACGAACGCGAACAACTCCATCGATCCCGACGAGGTCGCCGCGTTGCTGTTCTATCCCAGCGCGCCCGCGTGGGTCGCGAACGGTGCGTTCACGCGTGACTTCGAAGCCGCGTACGCGCAGATCGTGAAGGCATCGCAATCCCCCGGCGATCTTCTCACCGATGACGGCAAGCGCCGCGAGCTCGTCGGATTGGATCTCGATCAGGGCAGGCCGACACTCGTGCTGACCACCGTCGACACCAGCGAGAAGGCGTTCGTGTCGACGATGATGCAGGTCGCGCGCGAGGTCGACTCGCTGTACGAGCTGATGAACGGTGCGCGCTCCGTCGTCGACAAGCTGCCCGCGGATCCGGAGAGCCGCAGCATGTTTCGCCGCAATCGCGGACCGAAGTGCGCGGGCCCGGCGACCGAGTCGAACCCGGCGTGCTCCGCGATTCCCGGTGGTGCGAAGCCGATCTTCGATCTGTATCCCGCAGAGCTGCAGGCCGACGAGAAGTTCTGCAAGGCCCTCGAAGCGCACAAAGATGCAAAGACGCTGCTGTCACCGTTCACCGTCGTGCGTGGAGCGAAGGACAAGCTCGAAGCGGTTCCGTACACGACCGCGTACAAGGACGGCTTCGCGAAGATCTCGATCCTCTTGTTGCAGGCAGCGGCGCAGCTCGATCTGCGCAAAGAAGGTCCGCTCGTCGCGTATCTCAAAGCAGCGGCGCAGTCGTTCCAGACCAACGATTGGGCGCCCGCCGACGAAGCGTGGGCGAAGATGTCTGTCGACAAGTCCGACGAACGTCGGACGCGTAGCAGCGCCGAAGGCGCTGCGGAGGTAGGAGACAATTCCGCGTGGTACGTGCGCATCGCGCCCGACGAAGTCTATTGGGAGCCGTGCGCCTCGAAGGCGGGCCTTCACTTGACGTTCGCGCGGATCAACCAAGGCTCGCGGGCGTGGCAGCAGAAGCTCGTGCCCGTGCAGCAGGACATGGAGAACGCGATCGCGAAGGTCGCGGGTGCTCCATACAAAGCGCATCCGGTGACGTTCCACTTGCCGGACTTCATCGACATCGTGATCAACGCGGGTGACGATCGCGATCCGCTCGGCGCGACCATCGGTCAGAGCCTGCCGAACTGGGGCGCGGTCGCGAACGAAGGCCGCGGCCGCACGGTGGCGATGGTGAACCTGTGGACGGACCCGGACAGCGTCGACGCGCGCCGCGCG
>Ga0154020_10010027_pt1 | contig 10865 bp, 6 predicted proteins | sample Klosneuvirus_201_FD_109709 | JGI IMG/M metagenome (GOLD analysis project Ga0154020, IMG submission 109709) | Active sludge microbial communities from wastewater, Klosterneuburg, Austria - Klosneuvirus_20160825_MG | ecosystem: Engineered > WWTP > Aerobic digester > Activated sludge | place...
GCTCGGCGCGAAGGCGCCCGGCAAGGCCTTCGACTGCAGCGGTCTGGTGCAGTGGGTCATGGCGGCGTTCAACCTGGAGCTGCCGCGCACCTCGCGTGAGCAGGCCAAGGCCGGCATCGAGGTTCCGAAGGATCCGACCAAGCTGCTGCCGGGTGACCTGCTCTACTTCGGCAAGGGGAAGAGCGTCACGCACATCGGGATCTATGTCGGCGAGGGGCGCTACGTCCACGCCTCGAACCCGAAGACCGGCGTGATCGAGGCGCCGCTGCCGACCGGCAAGCGTGCACAGACGTGGTGGAAGGGCGCGCGTCGGTTGTTCGATGAGCCGACCGATGCGCCGCCGATCACTTTCCTCGACTCGTTGCTGGTCCGCCGCACCACCAGCTGAGCCTTACCCCTCGTCGGTCGGCACCGCCGCCACGAGCCACGTCAGCAGCGCCGCCACCCCCAACGTCACCACGCCGCCCACCGCCTCCATCGGGCGATCGCGCACGACCACCAACAGCGACCAGATCGAGAATGCCGCGAAGAAGAGCGGCGTCCATGGATAGCCCCAGACGCGGTATGGCCTGGGGAGCGCCGGTTCGCGTCGCCGCAGCACCAGCACGCCCACGACCGCGAGCACGAGGAAGAGGTTGAGCGTGAAGCCGGCGTAGGTGAGGATCCCCTCGAAGGAGTCCGTGAACACGAACAGGAGCGCCAAGGCGCCCTGCAGCAGCACGGCGCGACGCGGACTGCCCGTGGCGGTCCGCTCCGCCAGCGGGCGGAGTGGTGGATGCTCTTCGGCCATCGCCTCGATCACGCGCGGACCGGCGAGCGTCATGGCCGAGATGGTGGAGATCAGGAGCAGGGCGATGACACCGCTCATCAGCCGACCACCGGCGGGCCCGAAGATCCGCTCGGCCGCGATGGCGCCGACCTCGACCTGGCCGGCGAGCTCGGTGATTGGCGTGGTGCGCAGAAAGACCCAGTTGAGTCCCATGTACAGCGCCGTCACCAGCAGGGTCCCTGAGACGAGCGAGCGCGGCACGTTGCGCTCGGCGTCGGTCACTTCGCCCTGGAAATAGGCGGCGGCATTGAAGCCGGTGTAGGCATACGACACAAAGATCAGCGAGATCGCGAAGGAGCCGCTGGTCATCTGGCCCAGCGACTCGGCACTCGGGGCGAAGGCGAGGTCGGTGGACGGCGCGGCGAGCCCGACCGCCACGAAGGCGACGATCAACAACACCTTCAGCGTGGTGACCGCCACCTGCACCTTGCCGCCGACCTCCGGGGCCAGCAGGTGGACACCCGTCGCGGCAACAATGGCGGCCACGGCGAGGGGTCCTGCGGGGATCTGCAGCAACGGTCCGGCGTAGCGGCCGAGTGCCATCGCGGCGAGTGCCACGGGCGCGGCGAAGCCCACGGCCACGGAGACCCATCCTGCCACGGTGCCGACGGCCGGTGAATAGATCCGGCCGAGGAATCGGTACTCGCCCCCGGAGCCGCGGATGGCGGCCGAGAGCTCGCCGTAGCAGAGTGCACCCGCGAGCGCGATCAGTCCGCCGACGCCCCAGAGCGCGAGCAGGGCGAAGCCGTCGGTGGTGCCAAGCACCTGGAAGCCGAGCGTGGTGAAGACGCCGGTGCCGACAATGTTCGCCACGACGGTGGCGAGGGCGGCGGCGAAGCCGAGGGAGGAGCGCGGACGGGGCGTGGTCATGGGATCCGCGAAAGATAGAGTCGTCGCGGGTCAACGTGGCACCTCGCGCCGAGCGCGGCGTGCCGCTACAATCCCTTCGGCCCCGCGGCACCATGCCGGGGCGTCCCCTTCCCGACCGAGATCTGCCCATGTCGCACGGATCTGCCGACGCGCCGCTCTCCCGGCGTGACCTGCTCAAGGCCGCTGGCGCCGCGAGCGCCGCCCTCGCCGTCACCCCCACCGACAGCCCTGCCGCGGAGGTGCCGCCAACGCCGACCCTCGCCGCCGCGCCGACGATGATGGGTGTCCCCTTTGCCCGGCATGCCACGGTGCGCGTGGCGATCGTGGGCACGGGCCTGCGAGGGCGCTCGGTGCTCAACGAACTGCTCGCGGTCGATGGCGCGCAGATCACGGCCCTCTGTGACATCGACCCCGCCAAGGCGGCGCGTGCCGCCAAGATGGTGACCGACAAGGGACAGCCGGCCCCGGCGCTCTACACGGCGGGCGAGCGTGACTTCGAGCGCCTGGTCCAGCGCGACGACATCGACATCGTCTACACCGCGACGCCGTGGGACTGGCACGTGCCCGTCTGCCTCGCCGCGATGAAGGCCGGGAAACACGCCGCCACGGAGGTGCCCGCTGCCAGCACGCTCAAGGACTGCTGGGCCCTGGTCGACATGTCGGAGAAGACGCGCAAGCACTGCCTGATGATGGAGAACTGCTGCTACGACTTCAACGAGATGCTGGTGGACACGATGGTGAAGAAGGGGTTGTTCGGCGAGATCCTCTACGCCGAGGCCGCTTACATCCACGACCTGCGGGGCATCCTCTTCGAGGACAAGGACGAGGGGCTGTGGCGGCGGAAGCCGCACACCACGCGCGACGGCAACTTCTATCCGACGCACGGACTCGGGCCGGTCGCGTGGTACCTCGACATCCACAAGGGTGATCGCTTCGACTACCTCGTGTCGATGTCCACCCCGGAGCGCGGCCTCACCCAGTGGCGCGAGGCGAAGGTGCCCAAGGACTCGCCCAAGTGGCAGGAGCGCTACGTCGCCGGCGACATCAACTCCTCGTTCATCAAGACCCTGCGCGGCAAGACCATCCTGGTGCAGCACAACGTGACGCTCCCGACGCCGTACGACCGCCTCAACTCCGTGCGCGGCACCAAGGGCGTCTTCAAGGACTACCCCGGGCGGATCTACCTCGAGGGGCAGCCGGGCGGGCACAGCTTCAAGCCCGTGGATGCCTACAAGGCGGAGCACACCCACCCGCTCTGGCAGCGGGTCGGCGAGATCGCGCGGCAGAAGGGCGGACATGGCGGCATGGACTACCTGATGGCGTTCCGGCTGATCGAGTGCATGCGCGAGGGCACGGCGCCGGACTTCGACGTCTACGACGCGGCGGCCTGGAGCGCGCCATGGCCGCTCTCTGAAGCATCGCTCGCCAAGGGGAGCGCCCCGATGAAGTTCCCCGACTTCTCCCGCGGTGCGTGGCAGCGTCCCCGGACGGGCGCGTGAATCCGAACGGACTCGACTGGGCGATCGTCCTCGTCTCGATCGTGATCTGCGCCATCCCGCCGATCCTGCTCGCCAAGCGGGCGGGATCCAGCACGGCGGAGTTCTTCACCTCCGGCCAGTCGGCGCCGTGGTGGCTCATCGGCGTCTCGATGGTGGCCACCACCTTCAGCACCGACACCCCGAACCTCGTCACCAACTTCGTCCGCACCGGCGGCGTGGCCAGCAACTGGCAATGGTGGGCGTTCCTGCTCACCGGCATGGCCACCGTGTTCTTCTTTGCGCGGCTCTGGCGGCGCAGCGGCGTGCTGACCGACCTGGAGTTCTACGAGCTGCGCTACAGCGGCCGCGCGGCCACGCTGGTGCGCGGCTTCCGCGCGGTCTATCTCGGGCTCTTCTTCAACTGCTTCATCATGGCCTCGGTGAACCTCGCCGCGGCCAAGATCGCGTCCATCGTCCTCGGCTGGCCGATGTGGCAAACGCTGGTGATCTGCGGGGTGATCAACATCGCCTTTGCCGCGAGTTCGGGGCTGTGGGGCGTGCTGGTGGTGGACTTCATCCAGTTCGGCATCGCGATGACGGGCGCGTTCGCGGCGATGTACTTCGCCCTGCAGCAGCCGGAAGTCGGCGGGATGGCCGGACTCGTCGCGCGACTGCCCGAGTCCACCCTCTCGCTGGTGCCCGACTTCAGCAACTGGCCGCTGACCCTCACGCTCTTCGTGATCCCGCTCACGCTGCAATGGTGGTCGGTGTGGTATCCGGGCGCCGAGCCGGGCGGCGGGTCCTACATCGCGCAGCGGATGCTTGCGGCCAAGTCGGAGCGTGATGCCCTCGGCGGCACGCTGCTCTTCAACATCGCCCACTACGCGCTGCGCTCGTGGCCGTGGATCATCGTGGCGCTCGCCTCGATGCTGGTCTTCCCCACCCTCGAGTCCATCCAGGTGGCGTTTCCGAACGTGGAACCGCGACTGATCGGCCACGACCTCGCCTATCCGGCGATGCTCAAGTTCCTGCCGCACGGCTTCCTCGGCGTGATGATCGCCGGGATGATGGCAGCGTACGTCTCCACGCTGGTGACGCACCTCAACTGGGGCTCGTCGTACCTGGTCCACGACTTCTATCGGCGCTTCGTCCGCACCGACGCGACCGAGCAGCACTACGTCGGCGTGGGGCGCTGGATCACCGCCGGGCTGATGATCGTGGCGGGCTTCCTGACATACGCGCTCGACACGGCCGCCGAGTCGTTCCAGCTGCTGTTGTCGATCGGCGCCGGGACCGGCCTGATCTACCTGCTGCGCTGGTTCTGGTGGCGGATCAACGCCTGGTGCGAGATCAACGCGATGATCGCGTCCTTCGTGGTCGCGCTCGGCTTCTTCGTCGCGAACAAGATGGACATGGCGATCCCGTCGCACATTACCCTCCTGCTCACGATCGCCACCACCACGCTCGTCTGGGTGATCACCGCGATCGTGACACAGCCGACCGACCGCGCGGTGCTGCTCGCCTTCTATCGCAAGGTGCGACCGGCGGGCCCGGGCTGGGCCTCGATTCGCGCCGAGACCGGCCTGCCCCCCTCACCCGACTCACTGCCACAGGCGTTCCTCGCCTGGATGTTCGGCTGCCTGATGGTGTACGGGGCGCTCTTCGGGACCGGCTCGCTGATCTACGGGCACACCACCACCGCAGCCTTCTGGATCACGGTGTTCGTGGTGAGCGCGGGCGTGCTGCTCCGGATCGTACCGAGGATGTGGAGCGGGGACTCGGCCACGGAATGAGCGCCCCCGACGCCACCGGCGCGGTGATCCTGGCCCGCGGCCTCGGCTCGCGGATGCGTCGGGCCGCCGAGGGCGTGGCGCTCGATCCGCGGCAGGCCGCCGCGGCCGCCGCAGGTCTCAAGGGGATGATTCCCGACGCGGCGGGACGTCCCTTCCTCGACCACGTCCTGTCGTCGCTCGCCGATGGCGGCGTCACCGACGTCTGTTTCGTCGTGGCGCCGAATCATGAGCCGCTGCTGGCCCACTACGCGGCGCACCCGCCGAAGCGGGTGCAGCTCACCTGGGTCGTGCAGCAGGAGCCGAAGGGGACGGCCGACGCGCTGCTCGCCGCAGAATCGTGGGCGGCGGGACGCGAAGTGCTGGTGCTCAACGCCGACAATCTCTATCCGGTGGCCGCCATTCGTGCCCTTGTGACCCTCGGCGGCCCCGGACTGGTGGCATTCGATCCCGTGGCACTGGTGCGTGACGGCAATATCGAGGCAGCGCGCATCGCCTCGTTCGCCATCCTCACGCTGCACCGCGACGGGACGCTGGCCGCCATTGTCGAGAAGCCCGACCCCGCCACGCTCGCCGAGGCGACGGCCAATGGCACGACACCCTGGGTGAGCATGAATCTCTGGCGGGTCGGCGCCTCGGTCTTCGCGGCGTGCCGCGACGTGACGCCCTCGCCTCGCGGCGAGCTCGAGTTGCCCCAGGCCGTGATGCTCGCGGTGCAACGCGGTCACCAGCTCCACGCGGTCACCATTGCGGCGCCGGTCCTCGATCTCTCACGGCAGGACGACATCGCCGCGGTCGCCACGCTGCTCGCCACGAGGGAGTGCGCCCCGTGACTCGCCCCTGGCGCGAGCGGCTCGCCGACCTGGACCTCTCCGAGGCCGCGATCGAGCACGCCGCGCGTCAGTTCGGCGTGGTCAGCACCGCCTATGCACGTCGGGTCGGCAATCCCGACCTGGCGCGCGCATGGTGGGTCCCGGGGCGGATCGAGGTGCTCGGCAAGCACACCGACTACGGTGGCGGGCGCTCACTGCTCACCACGGTGGAGCGCGGCTTCCATGTCCTCGCCACGCCGCGTCGCGATGGCGTGATCCGCCTGATGGATGCCTCGCGCCACACCACGTTGCGGCTGCCGCTTCGTGCCGACGTGCCGCCGCGACCCGGGGCCTGGGCCGACTATCCGATCTCGGTGATCCGGCGCGTGGCGCGCGACTTCCCCGCCGCACGCACCGGCATGGATGCGGTCCTGATCTCGTCGCTTCCCTCGGCCGCCGGGTTGTCGTCATCGAGCGCATTGGTGATCGCCACCTTCCTGCCGCTCGCCGCATTCAACCGCCTCGACACCCAGGCTGCGTGGCGTGCCTCGTTGGCCGACACCGATGCACTCGCGGGCTATCTCGGGGCGATGGAGAACGGCAAGGTCTTCGGCCCCTTCCCCGCCGATCGCGGTGTCGGCACGCACGGCGGCAGTGAGGATCACACCGCAATCCTCCGGTCGCGCCACGGCGAGCTGGCCCAGTTCCGCTTCCTCCCGGTCGCCGAGGAAGCGCGCGTGGCGATGCCGGCCGGGTGGACCTTCGCCATTGGCGTCTCCGGCGTGCACGCGGCGAAGGGCGGCGCCGTGCAGGAGCACTACAACGGCCTCGCGCGGCAACTTGCGCTGCTGCTCGCCGAGTGGCGTACGCTGACGGGCACGCCGACCGAGTCACTCCTCGACGTGCTCGACGCCGGCCCGACCGGACTCGACGCCTTGCGTGCCGCCATGCGGCGGGCGCACCCGGACGAGGCGGAGGCATTGATCGCCCGATTGGGGCAGTTCACGGAGGAATGCCAGTCGATCATCCCGGCGGTGACGGCGGCGTTGCGCCGCGGTGCGCCGGAGGAGATCGGCGAGCTGGTGGATCGCTCGCAGGCGCTGGCGGAATCGGTGCTGGCGAATCAGGTGCCGGAGACGGTCCATCTCGCGCGAAGTGCCCGCCAGCTCGGAGCGAGCGCCGCGTCGGCGTTCGGGGCGGGATTCGGAGGAAGCGTCTGGGCGATGGTGCGCGTGGCGGAGGCGCCGGCCTTTCTCGAGGCGTGGCGCGGCTCCTACCTCGCGCACTTCCCGGCCCGCGCCGGCCGGGCGACCTTCTTCACCTCGGCGCCCGGCGCGGCCGCGAGTGAAATCGCACCGTGACCGGACTCAGGGTGTGAGCAGCGGCCGCACCAGCAGTTCGCGAATGGTGACCATCTCGACGATCGACGGCAGCGTGCTCCCTTCCGGCTCCAGGTGTTCGATGGTCAGTGTGTCACCACGCTCCGCGATCCGCGAGCGCACCGCCCGGTAGACAACTCCGCGCGCAGGATCCACCAGCACCAGGTGCGGCATCCCCGCCCCGCCGTCGACCATCGCCACGGCGAGGAGCCGTCGCCCCTCGCGGTCACGCAGCTCTTCCACCGCCTCGATCATGAAGGGCTCGCGGAGCGTCAGCCGAGGCGACGCGATCGAGTCCACCACCGCCAGGCGGAGTGCGTGGCCTTCATTCTCGAATCCCCCGCCTCCATCACGACCGCTCCACGCGATCTCGGTACCCTCAGCGAGCCGCCACGCGCGAATCGCCTCGACCGCGACGGTGTCGATCCGACCATCCGCAGACGTCAGTTGCAGCGGCCCAGTCGTGAAGCCGGCCGTGTCGCGCAGCACGCGCACGTCCGTGACCGGCGAGGCGGCTCGTGACGTGGTGGACTCGTCCGCGCCGCACGCCATCAGGATCACGGTGCACAGCATCAGGGCATGGCGCATCGGTCAGCTCCGGGAGGTCGTGAGCAGCGCGGAATCGATCGCCGCGACGAGTTCATCGCGCGCGACCGGCTTGTACAGCACGGCCGCTGCGCCGAGGGTCGCGATCCGCTCTGGCGTGAGGACGTGGGAGAAGCCCGTGAGGATCATCACGGGCAGGTCCGGGCGCAGCAGCTTGGCTTCCGCGAGGAGCTTGTCACCCGTCATCCCCGGCATGGTCTGGTCGGTCAGCACGAGATCGACGCCGTATGGGGCAGCAACGATCTGGGCGAGCGCCTCGGCGCCGCTGCTGCACGCGGTCACCGCGTACCCGAGCCGAGTGAGCAAACGCTCCGTGACGGCGAGCACCGCCGGGTCGTCGTCCACCAGCAGCACCCGGGCCCCGGGACTCCGCGGGACGGGCGGACCCTGCGCCCGGCGCTCCTGCGCGGGGGCGCCCTGCGCGACCGGCAACAGCACCTCGATGGTGGTCCCGCTGCCAGGAACACTCGCGACGGCAACGCTGCCGTGGTGCGAGAGGACGATGCCGTGCAACACGGAGAGGCCCAGGCCGGTGCCCTCGCCGACCGGCTTGGTCGTGAAGAAGGGCTCGAAGATGCGCGTCTGAATTTCCGGCGCAATGCCGACGCCGGTGTCATGCACCGTCAACTTCGCATATCGGCCAGGCGGCAGCGTGGCGTGCCCTTCGCGACCCGTCGCGGTGACCTCGAGTTCCTCCAGCGACATCGTGAGCACCCCGCCCTCGTCGCGCATGGCGTACTCGGCGTTGACGCAGAGATTGAGGAGGACCTGCTGCAACTGCGTCGCATCGCCCAGCACGGCCAGTGGTTCCGCCGGCGTGCGCACCTCGACCCGGATCGTGCTGGGCAGCGTCGGGCGCAACAGCGATTCGATGTCGTGCATCAGCCGCCCGAGCGAGACCATCGCCTGCGCGCGCGGAGAACGGCGCGAGAAGGTGAGGATCTGGCGGACCAGGTCGCGCGCGCGATTGGCCGCGTTGCGGATCGTCTCCAGGGCCCGATGGTCCGCCGGCCGCGTGCTGGCCTGCTCGAGCATCAACTCCGTGTTCGAGCCGATGACGGTGAGCAGGTTGTTGAAGTCGTGGGCGATCCCGCCGGCAAGGGTGCCGAGGGATTCGATCCGTTGTGATGCGCGAACCTGCTCCTCGAGCTGCTGCCGTTCCGCCGCGGCACGACGCTCCTCCGAGAGATCGCGCAGCACGACGTGGAGCAGCGTGCCGCCGCCTTCGATGGGCACGTCAATCAGCCCCACCTGGACGGGAACCACGGTGCCACTGCGCCGACGGACCTCGAGCGGGAGGCCCCACGCGCCGTCATGCGCCGCCATCCCGGGCGCGAGGGGAACGAGCTCGGCGAACGTGGCGCCGACGAGCTCCTCGGTGGTGGTCAGGTCGAACAGCTTGGCGGCTGCATCATTGGCTGCGGTGATGCGCTCACCATCCACGAGCAGGTGGGCGTCGAACGCATGGTCGAACAACGCGCGGAAGCGGCGCTCGCTTTCGAGCGCCAGCCGCTCGCGTTGCTCGAGCTCGGCGGCGCGTTCACGGGCGGCCGTTGTGCGCCACCGGACGAGCCACCAGACACCGAGCAGGGCCAGCACCGCCTCCACGACCAGGGCGGGCGGCGTCTGCCACCATGGGGGGGCGACCGTGAATTGAAAGACGGCGGGTCCCGAGACCTGCCCCCGATAGTCCCTCGCCCATACTTCGAAGCGGTAGTTGCCAGGGGCAAGCGCACTCAGCGCCACCGTGTTGTCCGTCGTCCACGCCGAGAGGCCGGCGTCGCCGCCGAGCAACCGGGTGCGGTACCGGGTGTCTCCCTCGCGGAGGTAATTGAGCAGGGAGAACTCAAGGGCCACCGACCCCGCATCATGGGTGAGCCGCGCCCCCGGCGGGATCGCGATTCCGGCAGCCCCAACGGTGCGCGCCACGATTCGCAGGGGTGCCGCCGTTTCCGGGGACGGGATGATCGGCCGCAACCACCCCAATCCGTCCCTCGTTCCGACCAGCATGTCGCCGGTGCCCAGCTCGAACTCGATCTTGAACACATCGGCACTCGGCAAGCCGTCGTCCGTTCCGTACACGGTCTCGAGCGCCATCTCCCCATCCGCGAGCACACGCAACTGCACCAAGCCACGCGGCGTCGCGGCGTACACGCGTCCATCGGGGCCCAGGGCAAGGTCGCGAACAAAGTCACTGGGCATGGCGTCCAGCAGCTCTTCGCCAATCAACTGCCACGCCGGTTGCTCCGCATCCAGATCGCGATACTTCAGTCCACCAAGCCCCGTGGTGGCCGCCCAGAGCCGCCGCCCCCCACCTGGCAGCATCTGCACCGAGAGGTCCACCACCCGGGCCCGGCCCACCGGATCCGTCCCGGGGATCGTCCCGACCGCCGAGTCGCCCCGCACCAGCCAGACCTGCCCCCCTTCAGAGGCAACCCAGAGCGAGGGCGATCCGTCAGGGTCGATCACCTGCACCAGATCGGTGACATCGGCGAGCACCGGGACCTTGAGGCGATCCCAACGCCCAGCGCGCCACTGCCAGACCCCATCCGCGGCACTGGCGTACAGCTTCGGGGCCCCGTCCGGCATCGCCACCCGAATCAGCCGCCGCAACATGGTGCTGCCGAGGCCGGCGGTCGCCCGACGCCACTCGCCATCGACCCAGTGCGCCACGCCGCTGTCGCCGGCCACCCAGACCGTATCGCCGAGTCGGGTGATCGACCGGACCTGCCCGAGCCCGATCGCGGGCGCAGTCCCGTCGAAGCGACTGCCGGCTTCGGTGACGCGGAGCACCCCCGAATGGCTGGTCCCGATCCAGTACTCCGTGCGGTCGCCGAGGTGCACCGTCCGCACCATGCTGACCTGCCGGTCGGTCAGGCTCTCGGGGAGCGGCAGCGGTCGGGCTCGGCTCAGGACCACCCGAGTCAGGCGCTCCGACTTGTAACCAACCCAGATGATCGGTTCATCCCCCGGCCGTGACATCGCCGTGAGCGACATGATCGGTGTGCCGCTTTGGATGGTCGAGGGCTCCACCCGTTCCCACACCCCGGTTGCGGTTCGGCGCATGAGGAGGCCATCGGTCGTGCCAACCCACAGCTCGA
>Ga0154020_10010029_pt1 | contig 10863 bp, 8 predicted proteins | sample Klosneuvirus_201_FD_109709 | JGI IMG/M metagenome (GOLD analysis project Ga0154020, IMG submission 109709) | Active sludge microbial communities from wastewater, Klosterneuburg, Austria - Klosneuvirus_20160825_MG | ecosystem: Engineered > WWTP > Aerobic digester > Activated sludge | place...
GCAACTTACAGGACTTAGCGCTTCGAGAAATAAAATGTTTAAATATTATTCATCGGGAATGAAGCAACGGGTTAAGCTTGCTCTTGCTTTGCTTTCGGATACAAGGATCGTTCTGTTGGATGAACCTTGTTCGAACCTGGATGCGATTGCTATACAATGGTACAAGAATTTGGTATCAGAGTATGCCAAAAATAAAATGGTCATTGTGTGTTCTAATAACCAGAAGGATGAATTTGAATTTTGTCAAAGGCAATTAAATGTCCAGGATTGGAAATAATCCTATAATACGCTTATCAGGACTAAAAAAATGACTCCAATAGAGAATGAAAAAGTGACTCTGAGGCTCAGTAACGAGAATGAGCTGGAGAAAGCTGCAAAAACTTTACTTGAATTTGCCGGATCGACAAGGATAATTGCCTTTTATGGTGCCATGGGAGCCGGTAAAACGACTTTCATCAAAATAATTTGTAAGATGCTAGGGGTGCAAAATGGTATGAGTAGTCCAACTTTTTCTATTGTTAATGAATACCATTCAGACAAGTCAGGCAAGGTATATCATTTTGATTTTTACAGATTAAAGGCAGAAAGTGAGGCTTTAGACATTGGAATCGAAGAATATTTTTACAGCGGAAGCTATTGTATGATAGAATGGCCGGAAAAAATATTAAATTTATTGCCTGAACCCCGAATTAAAGTTGAAATTTTGGTTGTTCAAAACCAACATCTGATTAATTTTTCTCATGAGTGAAAGATTTCCGAAAGGATTATCAGCATTAGCTGCTTCTGCTGCTTTACAGCCATTGGAAGCAATGCTTGAAATTAAAAAACAAAAGAAGCAATTGTTTATTGGTATTCCGAAGGAGACATCCTTTCAGGAGAATCGAATGCCGTTAATACCTCAATCTGTATCCTTATTGGTTAATAATGGACATGAAGTTAAGGTGGAAGCAGGGGCTGGTGCAGAGTCGAATTTCCAAGACTCAGATTTTAGTGAAGCCGGTGCTCAAATTGTCTATACAGCTGAAGAAGTTTATAAAGCCGACATAGTAATTAAAGTTGCACCACCGTCTTTGGAAGAGTTGGACTTTATTCAACCGAGGCAGTATTTGATAAGTATTCTTCAAATGAATATGCAAAATGAAGAATACATTCGGAAACTTTCGGCAAAGAAGGTCACGGCGATCGGTTATGAATACATGCATGAGCATACCGGTGTATATCCCATCATCCAAGCTATGAGTGAAATTGTAGGTAGCACAGGAATTCTGATTGCTGCTGAATATCTTAGCAACGCTTTTAGTGGCAAGGGTGAATTGTTGGGCGGCATAGCCGGAATTCCACCTACAGAGGTTGTTATAATTGGTGCCGGAACTGTAGGCGAGTATGCAGCTAGGGCTGCCATGGGTTTAGGTGCTTCCGTAAAGGTTTTCGACAATTCTATATACAGACTTCGACGGCTTCAAAATAGAATTGGAAGCAGAATCTATACATCTACCATTGTTCCAAGTATACTTTTGAAAGAGTTGAAGAATGCAGATGTCGCTATTGGTGCTCTTAGAAGCAGTGAAGGTAGGACACCTGTTGTAGTAACTGATGAAATGGTGAGTGAAATGCGAGTTGGTTCTGTGATTGTTGATATCAGTATTGATCAGGGTGGTTGCTTTGAAACATCTGAAGTGACTAATCATTCGCAGCCCGTATTTAGAAAGTATGGTGTTGTTCACTATTGCGTGCCGAACATCGCATCAAGGGTGAGTCGTACAGCATCTACTGCCTTGAGTAATATATTTACCCCAATTCTAATTGAAGCAGGCGCAGAGGGAGGGATTGATGAAATTCTCTGGAAAAATCGAGTCGTTTGTACCGGCGTTTACATGTTCAGAGGTGCTATCACAAACAGATATATTGCTGAATTATGCAAATTGCCTTTCAAAGATCTGGATCTACTAATGGCTGCCTCCAGAATATAGTGAGCAGTTTTTTTTACCATTACGCTTAACTGATAGCTTTAAATCAGTTTAAGACTTTTTATGGCCGATTAGGAAAGAACTAATTTTTCACTTGCCTAAACTTTCGTTTTTCCTTCTGATCTTTTCAATATTTATTAGCGAAAGCTCTCTGCCCGTTTGACCCTTTACTGACGTGTTTTCCTGAGCTCGCCTTATGAGATATGGGAGTACAGAAGTAATTGGACCATAAGGAACATACTTAGAAGTGCTGTACTTTTCTTTTGCAAGATTGAACGTGATATGGTCACTCATACCATAAAGCTGCGAAAACCAGATGTGCTCGTGATCATTTGGTATATTATTTTCTGCCATTAAACGTATGAGCATTAAACAACTATTTTCATTGTGTGTTCCTGCACAGATATAAGTTATGTCCAGATTTTCAAAGCTAATTTTCAAGGCTGCATCATAATCGTTATCAGTTTTTTCCTTGGAGTCCTGAATCGGTGAGGGGTATTTCAAGAGTTTTGCTCGAGCACGTTCTTTCTCCATGTATGCTCCGCGGACTAACTTAACTCCCAAAAAATAATTATTTGACCTTGCATGTTCTATAGATTTTTTAAGAAATGAGATCCTGTCATGCCGATACATTTGAAGTGTATTGTAGATGATCGCTTTCTTTCCATTAAACTTCATCATCATCTCCGTAGCGATCTCATCTACCACATCTTGTATCCATGTTTCTTCAGCATCAATGTAAATTGGTACATTATTGTTAAATGCCGCCTCACAAATAGTGGATACTCGTTTGTAAAATCTGGAATACTCTTCTTGTTCTTCTATAGAAAGGAGTTTTCCTGAATTCTTCTTTTCAAGTAATGCAATTCTGGCAAAGCCACTTGGTTTAAACACAGAAAATGGAATAGTTGAATCGCCTTTTGCCCGTAATACAGTCGACAAAGTTTGCTCTAGGGATCTGTCAAAATCTTCCTCTGATTCTTTGCCTTCTACGGAGTAGTCCAGAATTGTACCGATATTGAACTTTGAAAGGCTTTCAATTGTTTTCTGACAATCTTTGATAGATTCACCGCCACAAAAATGCCGAAATGCAGTTGCACGAATTATTCCTTTGATGGGTAAATGAGCCCAAAGTGCGAATTTGAAAACAGCCGGACTTAATTGTACCAACCAGTTTATAGACAGGATCTGAAATAGCCAATAGGCCCGATTCAGGTCAGCAGTCGTTTTAGAAACGAAGGCTGTTTCAGTATCTTCAAAGGAAATAGGAGTTTTCTTCATAGTTTTGTGAATGCAAACGTAATTGATTCGCCTGAATCAGCAAAAATGTAATTGTATCTTTGTTCAATTATGGATCAACAAAATATGACAGAAATAATTCCACTTCGTTCCTGGGGATTTGGGGATAGTTTCCCTTTTATCATAGCTGGTCCATGTGGCATCGAGTCTAGGTCTCAGATAAGTGAAATTGCGGAAAGCCTTAAAGCTCAGAGGGTAAATCTGATCAGAGGTGGTATTTGGAAGCCCCGGACTAGACCGGATTCTTTTCAAGGAATAGGTGAGGAAGGTCTAAAATGGCTAAAAGAAGCCGGTTTAGCTAATCAGCTACCGGTTGCTGTCGAAGTGGCTCATCCACGTCACGTCGATCAGGCATTGAATGCCCAAATCGATTGTTTCTGGATTGGAGCAAGAACCACCGTTAACCCATTTTTAGTTCAAGAAATTGCCAATGCATTATCCGGTGTCGATATTCCTGTTTTTATAAAGAATCCGATCAATCCTGATTTGGAACTTTGGATTGGAGCCTTAGAACGATTCTATAATGCCGGGCTTCGGAAAATAGCTGCAATTCACCGTGGATTCTCTTCATATGAGAAATCGAAATATCGGAATGCCCCGAATTGGCAAATACCAATCGAATTGAAAAGACGTATTCCGAACATGCCGATAATTTGTGACCCTAGTCACATTTCTGGTAACAAAGAATTAGTTTCATCTCTTTCACAGACTGCCATGGATTTAAGCTTTGATGGATTGATGATTGAAGTTCATCCTGATCCGAAAAATGCTCTTAGTGATAGAGAGCAGCAGTTAATCCCGGCTGAGTTTATTGAATTGGTAAATTCACTAATAATCAGACAGCAATCGGTCGATGATGTGATTTTCCTTAATCTATTAGAAGAGCTGCGACATAGAATTGACCAGATAGATGAAGATATTCTCAATATGATAGCCGAAAGAATGCGAATTGCTCGTGAAATTGGCCAGTACAAGAGGGAGAATAACATGACGATCCTACAAGTTGAACGCTGGAATGAAATTCTTAGAACCAGGCAAAAATCAGGATTACAAAAGGATCTCACTCGGGAGTTCATTATTCAGCTTTTTGAAAAAATTCATAGTGAATCGATTCAGCACCAAACCCGTGTTATGAATTTGTCTGAAATCCGGAAGGAAATAAAATAAAATAAAATAAAATATCAATGGGAATCCAGGAGCATGAAGTTTATAGTGATGTTCATTTAGGCCCTGATTGTTTTGATACCTTAAATGAATTCCTGTTGCGAAGCCATCAAGCTTCGAAGAAATTTATTCTTGTCGATTCTAATACAAATAAAATTTGCCTGCCTTTACTTTTAGAGAAAGTATCAAAAAAATTCATTTTTGAAATTATTGAAATTCAACCGGGCGATGACAACAAGAATATAGAAAATTCAATTTATATCTGGGAGAAACTTACTCGTGCTAATGTTGACAAGGAGTCTGTATTAATCAGTTTGGGTGGAGGTATGGTTGGAGATGTAGGTGGTTTTGTGGCATCTACAATACTTAGAGGAATAAACCATTTGCAAATTCCAACAACATTATTGTCAATGGTTGATTCTTCATGCGGAGGTAAGACAGGGATTAATTTCTTGGGTCTAAAGAATCAAATAGGGTCTTTTTATCACCCGAAAGCAGTGTATATAAATCCGGAGTTTTTAAATACTTTGCCGCTTAGAGAAATAAATTCAGGTCTGGCAGAAATCGCTAAGCATGGTTTGATAGCCGATGAAAATTTATGGATAAGCCTTTCGACAAAAGAAAACCTTCAAGTTTCGGATTTCTCGGTTTTAATAAAACGTTCAGTTGAAATAAAAAATTCCTTTGTTATAAAGGATGAGAAAGATAGAGGAATAAGACACGCTCTAAATTTTGGCCATACAATCGGGCATGCAATTGAGTCCTTCTCCTTAGCAAATCATGAAGATGCTATTCGTCATGGTGAAGCAGTTGCAATGGGTATTATTGCAGAATCATTTTTATCACACTCGATCCTTGGACTTTCATCACGGCAGCTAAGTGAGATCGTAAAGTATTTTTCTAGTCGATACGCTTACTTAGAGATGAGGTATGATACTGATGCTTTGCTAAAGTATATTTATCAGGACAAGAAAAATATTAATGGTTCTTTGAATTTTTCTCTTATTCCCCGGATCGGCTCTGTGCAGATCAATCAGAATGCCGAAGAAGGACAAGTACGCGATGTGATAGATCAAACCATGCGTCTATTTATGAGTCCGGTACTATGAAAAAAGTTAGGATCAGTCCTCCGCACGAAATTAATAATTGCACGATTACGTTGCCGGCTTCGAAAAGTATTGCAAACAGATTGCTTATTATCAATTCCATTTCGAATCCGAATTTTAAACTGGATCAACTTTCAGTGTCAGGGGATACTGAAACTTTGGTTAACATTCTGAATAATTTAGAAAAGGACATTTATGCAGGTGATGCAGGAACAGTTTATAGGTTTCTTACTGCTTTGCTTTCTGCCAAAGCCGGAACATGGAATTTGTCAGGATCCGAAAGAATGCATAAACGGCCAATTGGTCCTTTGGTAGATGCATTGATCAACGCGGGTGCAGATATTGTGTATAAAGGCGAGAAAGGTTTTCCACCACTTCAAATTACAGGTAAAAACATAAGCGGAGGTACAGTGGAGATCGACCCTTCTTTAAGTTCGCAGTTTGTAAGTGCATTACTAATGATCGCCCCGGCCTTCACTGATGGCTTAACTCTTCGCCTGACAAAAGAACCTGCATCAGTTCCATATATTCAAATGACCATCGATCTGATGAGATCTAATGGGGTAGAAGTAAATTGGCAAGATGATACCATTCAGGTCTTCCCGGGTAAATATTTAATTGGCAAATCTTCTGTTGAATTGGATTGGAGTTCGGCTGCGTTCTGGTACGAGCTTTGTGCATTGGGTCGGAACATATCGATTGATTTGCCGGGCTTGTTTAATAAAAGTATCCAAGGTGATGCATATATTTCAATCCTCATGAACCAATTTTTTGTGAGGACTGAATTTTCTGAAGATGGAGTTTGTATTAAGAAGATTATGGGCGCTCCATTAAACAAATTGTTTCGTTTAGATTGTAATGATATTCCGGATCTGGTCCCGGTATTAGCTTGTACATGTGCGGGATTAGGGCTTGAAGCACAATTTTCTAATGTTCGCACTCTTAAAATAAAAGAATCAAATCGAATTATTGCTCTGCAAACTGAGTTAGGAAAATTGGGAATTCGGTGTGGCTATGATCATGATGATGATATTTTATATATTGAAAAGGGGCTAGTGAAAAATTATTCAGGAATTTTAAATACTCATAATGACCATCGATTAGCGATGGCACTAGCACCGCTGGCTGTAATTTGTGGACCAATAATTTTAGATGACGCGAGTGTGGTTTCAAAGTCATACCCGGATTTTTGGGCTCACATGCATTTGCTTGGTTTTAAATTGGAGTATCTGTAAATTTAGAATTGAAACCGCATTTGAACTTTCAGATCTTTCTTTGTCAGATTGTCGTTTATTTCTTCTGTTGAGTTTTGTGTGCCTTTTTCTTGGTTTGTAATTGCGTACCTTAGCCAAAGATCAATCATTTTATTTATTCGATAACGTACATTGATGTACATTTTTTCTCCTCGTCCTTGCATAGCCGGAATTGAATAACTGAACAAGACATCGTTCTCATATGCATATATTCGTGTGTCATAATTGTCAGTATCAAATAGTGCGTACCGAATTCCCATTGAAATTGGAAAATTGAGAGGATGGAAAAGTATATCCTGGTAGACCATAATCCCCGAGTTGCAATTACCATTCTGTGTTTGAAAAAAACTCTTCTCAATGCGGTTGCCCCAGTCCCAGCTTTCGTTTAGTTTTATTCGGATGTTCCAACGTACACTAGTTTTTCTATAAGATGTGATATCATTCAGTGCAGATCCTTCTGACAAACTATTCTCTTCTTTTATTTTGGTTTTTAGGTGTAAATATGACTCGAAACTTCTTTTTGGTTTCCACTTTAGCTGTAATAAATATTCATTCCCTGAACTTGGCCCGTCCACAGCGAATTTGCTCCATGGGAAGAAAAAATAATCTGCATAGGCTGAGAGTGTCAAATTGAATGGAATTTTTAGTTGAACGCTCGAGAATATACCTTGTTCATTTGATGTTTTACTGTTTTCTGAAAATCCTTTAGCCTGAGAGGCTTGGTAATTTCTTTCATAATTTCTGAAGAGCAGGGAGTAGCTTAGTTTTGGGTGCAGGTGGATGATCGAGCCTATGAGAAGTGCCTTGCCTCCGTTTTTACTCATCGCGAATTCAGAAAAGCTTTGGATGTTTCTGTATAAGTATGATATATTAATACCGTAGTTTAAATTTTCTTTTCCCCTGAGTTCATATAGATTATTAAGGGTGGTTTCCTTTACTAACATTTTTGAGAATCCTGTATAGTATGCAATGCCTCCAAAGTTTAATTTACCTAATTTTTTTTTTATTGATCCACCAAAGCTCGTTTCAAGTATACTTTTCTTGTCCTGTAATTCAGAGGCTGTTCTGTGGTAACCTGAGGTTTGAAATGACGAAAAGGAGTTGCCCTGATCTTCGCTGAGTAGATTGCCATCTCGTTTGTGAGATGAATAAAACAGATCTGCCGTCCAGTTTCTATGAAAAGCACTAATGGCGGCCCCACGTAAATAGTTGTTTTCATCAACGGAAGTATAAGGTTTTACTCCGGTGCTCTGCTTTTGGATGTTTAGTACTTCGGAACTTTTTCCAAAACCCATTCCGGACCAGAGGACTAAACCTTGTCCATTTTGTATTGTATAATCACCCAATGTAATTTGTCTGATAAATGATTTTGTTTTGATGATCAGGTGCCCGGAATAGAAATCGAAACCCATTCTATTTGCGCCTTTAAAGAATTTTTCTCCCCCATCTTTTTCTCCGGTCATGCCAAACCGTATTCTATCAGCATATTGATACTTGTATCGCATGTAGATCTTATGTGGAGATCCTGTACTTTCAGATTCTTCATTTGATGCACCGGAATTCGGTTGAAATCGGATCATTATTGAGTTTGCCCCCTCATTCAATAGGTTTATTAATTTTATTTTCCTTTGGTCCGCAGTTTGTCCCAGTGTCACAAAAGGTTTCATGGTACGTATTTTTTCAGCATCGATACCATCAAGAAGTTGAAGCTCCTCTATAGAAATTAGATTTCCAAACAATTCACGATGTTGAACAAGTTCTCGGGTAAGCTGTGCGTTAAAAAAAGGAAATTGGTTCAAATCATTTTCCGTAGCCGTATTTAGATTGATTGGAGATTGGGTGTAATGTTCAATAGCATCAAATAATTGATAATCCTCCTGAGAATTATTCTCTTGAAAAGATTCAGTTTCAATTTCAGCTTCTTTTGCTCGAATGAGCTCGTTTGTTTGATCTGTTTGAGCAATACTTATTACAGAAGAGCAAATTGTAAAATATAAAAACAGGATCCGCTTTTTCATCTAATTAAACTTATGTTGGATGCTGATTTCAGGGCTCAAACCAAGAGGGTATTGACTAGTAATTGCGAAATCAAATTGAGTGTTTTTCCGAATTATACTAACTCCAAATGCCGGCTTAATCGGCGAAGTGCTGAGTCCGGTTCGAAGCTGGAGTTGTGGCACAGGGCTATATTCAATTCCGGAATGGAATGAAGCATTGTAGCCTGAACTTTTATTGAATTGCGTATAGAGCTGTGTGTTTTTAGAGAAATTTATTCTTGTTCCGATTCGAAAAATTCTCGGCAATTCGGTTCTTTGAACGTTGTTCCATTTAGATCCTCCCGGATTAGAAACTGATGCACCAAGTAATAACCAAGTTAGTGGAGTAGAGGAGCAGCCTATTGTTGAAGTCCATGCTGAGAGTGAAGTTTGCAATTCAGGCTGATAGTATTTGCCTTTTCGTTCAATTTGCAGACCGATCTTTATTTTTTTTGAAAGTGATATTCCATATGAAAGTGCGAAGTCTTGATCATAGAATTTGTTTGATCCAATCCTTGAGATATGGAAGGCAACTCCATGAGTTTTGTTAAATGGATATAGAACTGAACCGACAAATGAGTTTAATTCCGGAATATTGAAGTATCTTGAAGCATTGATTGCTACTGAGAACGATTCAAGTGCCGTATTTTGGGCAGGATTTTCTCGTGTGCTGAGGGCATCTAAAAGTGTTATGCTAATTCCGGACATCCCGGATGCCCTTGCTGATATGCTTGATTGCGAAAACGAACATTTCCATAGAAGGATAAAAAGAAAAGTAAAATTAGCCCGGCGTATTTTTTTCATGATCTTGTCGTCTGCGAAAATAGCAGAGACTGACCAAACAAATAACTCTATAAAAGCAGGAACAAATATTGAGATTCCAATAAATATAAAACCCAAACCACATTTGTGATTTGGGTTTTATTTCTTAGATGAAGAATGAAAAACTTGTTATTTCACAATTATTAGTTTTCCGCTTTCAGCAAAATCGTTACTTAAAGCTCTATAGAAATAATTTCCGTTTTGAAAAGCTTTGAGAGAGAGATAAGTTGTTCCGGGAGCAACTTCTTGATTTACTATTACTTTTCCTCTTACATCAAAGACGGAGAACGAAACAAAGTGGTTGTAATTGTTTGTTATTCTAATCTCAGAAGTGCTCAATATGTTTTGCACCCCGAATAGGTCTTGAAATACGTTTTTGTTAATTCCATTAGTAGATTCAAGTATCGTTACATAGCGACAAATTTCATTTCCTATGTTATCTACAACACACAAATTGTAATTACCGGGAGGCAGATCTCGAACGCTTAAGTCAATTATGGTCCCGGCATTTCCACTTAATGTGACGTGGTAAGGTGCAACTCCGCCGCTTGCTGTGATATCAATGCTGCCGTTCAGACAGCCAATACAGCTGGTTCCTGATGTAATGTAGGCTATGTTCATCAGTGGGTAGTTGTAATTATTGAGCCTTAGATAGCTTTCGCCAATGTTAGTACCCTCATGGCTAAATTGAAAGCTGAGTTCACCTGCTGAGTTGAATTGAAAATATTTATGTTCAAACGCCCAGGCTTGCGCGCTGCCTTTAGTTTGTTCTCCGTGTTTCTCCAGAACCTGTCCGGCTGAGTTTCGAATGAGATTCAGTGTGTATTCAAAATAAAGTTCAGATTCAATATAACTTGTATCCACATCGGAATAGAGAAAAGAGTTGAATTCCCGGGTAATCAATTTGTTCGTTTTAGTCGGAGCTGAATAAAAGTATTGAACACTCTGCTGTAAAAGTAGGCCAAAGGATGAATAGTAAAATGTAGAATCATGCGTGAGGTCTTGCGAAGCTGTGGAGTAGGTGTATGATTTAAACCTGACAGTGTCCCATGACAATCCATTCCAACTGCTCCAGAATTCCGAAGCTAATGATAAAAGTGAATTATAGTTCAGGGTATGTTGTTCGGTTTTGGTCCAACTTCCTGCAACAAATGTAAAGCTGGTTACGGTGCTTATCATTGATTGTTGATTATAGTCGTATTCGATCTTAGTGCTA
>Ga0154020_10010030_pt1 | contig 10863 bp, 10 predicted proteins | sample Klosneuvirus_201_FD_109709 | JGI IMG/M metagenome (GOLD analysis project Ga0154020, IMG submission 109709) | Active sludge microbial communities from wastewater, Klosterneuburg, Austria - Klosneuvirus_20160825_MG | ecosystem: Engineered > WWTP > Aerobic digester > Activated sludge | place...
CGCGTGATCGTCACACCGCGCGGCGCTTCTGTTCTTGCCATTTCTTCCGCGACTCCCTAGCTTGGCGGCCCCACTCGCATGAAAATCGGATTCAACCTCCTCTTGTACACGGGCCACGTCACCGAGGCCAACTTCCCCACCATCGAAAAACTCAAGAAGGCCGGCTACGACGGCGTCGAGCTGCCGATTTTCGATGTGAGCAATCCCGGCCACTTCGCCGCCATCGGCAAAGTTTTGAAGGACAACGGCCTCGAGTGCACAGCCGTGACCGTTTTGCCTGATGAAGCGCACAACGCCATCTCCCCCGTCGCCACGAACCGCCAGGGCGCCATCGACCACCTGAAGCGTGTGCTCGAATGCGCTCACAACGCCGGCGTGCAGACGCTTTGCGGGCCTTACTACCAGGTGCTCGGCCAGTTCACCGGCGCGTTTCCCACGGAAGCCGAGCTCAATCACGCCGCCGAAGTGCATCGCGCCATCGCGCCGGTCGCTCAGGCCGCGGGCGTGAAGTGCGCCATCGAGGCGCTGAACCGCTTCGAGAGCCATCTCCTCAACACGATGGAGCAGGCCGCCAGCTATGTGAAGCGTGTGGACCACCCGAACTTCGGCACGATGTACGATACCTTCCACGCGAACATCGAGGAGAAGAGCCCCTTCGCCGCCATCGACACCGTCTTCGCCTCCGGCAAGCTCAACCATGTGCACATCTCCGAAAACGACCGCGGCACGCCCGGCCGCGGCCACATCAACCTCACCGAGCAGATCCAGCACCTCAAAAAGATCGGCTACGACGGCTGGATGACCATTGAGGCCTTCGGCAGTGCCCTGCCGGACCTCGCCGCCGCCACCCGCGTCTGGCGTGACTTCTTCCCGAGCACCGAGCAGGTGTATGAAGAAGGCATTCAGGTCATCAAGAAGGCGCTGGCGTGATCCCAATGACGAATGAGGAATTCCGAATGACGAATTAAGCCCGAAGCCCGGACCAACGCCTCACCGCTCGTTCGGGCTTCGGATTTCGACATTCCTTCGTCATTCATCATTCTGGTTTCGTCATTTTTACCGCACGTTTCGCACACAGAACATCCTCACCACCCACGTTATCCCACTCCTCATGAACACACCAACCACTCCAGCGGCCACCTCGCGCCGCCAGTTTATCGGCACCACCGCTGCCGCCAGCGCCCTCACCGTCGCCCAGTCCGCCTGGGCTGCGGGCAGCGACAAAGTCAAAATCGGCCTCATCGGCTCCGGCGGCCGTGGCTCGGGCGCGGCGGACCAGGCGCTGACCACGCCGAACGCGAATTTCGTGCTCCACGCCGTGTGCGATGCCTTCAAAGAGAAAGCCGAAAGCTCCCTCTCCAACATCCGCAACAAACACGCCGAGCGCGTGCAGGTGGATGACCGCATCTATGACGGCGTCGAAGGCTACAAGAAGGTCATCGACTCCTGCGACCTCGTCATTCTCACCACGCCTCCCGGCTTCCGCCCTTATCACTTCGAGGCCGCCATCAACGCCGGCAAAAACGTGTTCATGGAAAAACCCGTCGCCGTGGACAGCCCCGGCGTGCGCAAGGTGCTCGAAATGGCCAAAGTGGCTGATGAGAAGAACCTCAAAGTGGTCGTCGGCCTCCAGCGCCGCTACCAGAACTGCTACATCGATGCTTTGAAGCAGGTGAAGGAGCAGGGCATCATCGGCGACATCGTCTCCGGCCAGGTTTACTGGAACGGCGGCGGCATCTGGTTCCGCGACCGCAAAGAGGGCATGAACGAGCTCATGTACCAGTGCAACAACTGGTATCACTTCACCTGGCTGTGCGGCGACCACATCAACGAGCAGCACATTCACAACATCGACGTCGCCAACTGGTTCATCGGCGGCCATCCGGAGACCGCCGCTGGCATGGGCGGCCGTCAGCAGCGCGTGGACAAGAAGTGGGGCCAGATTTATGACCATCACTACGTCGAGTTCACCTATGCGAACGGCGTGCGCGTCAACAGCCAGTGCCGTCACCAGAGCAACACCAAGCCGGACGTGCGTGAAGAATTCACCGGCACCAAAGGCAAGGTGTACCTCGACAACAGCGGCAAGTGCTACGCCGTCGATCACAAGGGCAACACCATCTGGAAGTATCGCCCCGCACGCGGCGGCGACGAAGGCGGCAAGAAGGGCAAAAAAGGAGCCTCCGGCGGCGATCCGAATCCCTATCAGGTCGAGCACGACACGCTCCAGGACGCCATCATCAACAACAAGCCGCTCAACAACGCCTACTACGGTGCCGAGAGCACCATGACCGCCATCCTGGGCCGCATGGCCACCTACGCCGGCAAAGAGATCAAATGGGATGAGGCGCTCAACTCCAAGGTGCAGCACATGCCCGCCATCGTCACGCCCGAGACGGAAGCCCCCGTCAAACCGGACGCCAACGGCTGGTATCCCATCGCCATCCCCGGCTACAAGCCCGAGGACTACGCGAAGCTCGGCATGCAGAACGTCGAGATCGTCTGATGATCTCCGCGTGAAAAATCAGCCGCGACCCGCGAAAGCGCGTCGCGGCTTTTTCATGCCTTCGTTGGAGTGATGGAGAGCTGGAGTCTTGTTTTCAATCCTCCAGCACTCCAAAAATCCAATACTCCATGGCCTTCAAATCAGGCCCAAAGCTTCATCCACGCCCGCACCATCGTGCACCATCGCCATCAGGGCCCGCGTGATGCCCTTCGGATTCGGATGCTGGATGACATTTCGACCATACACAATGCCCGCCGCACCTTGCTGGAGCAGGCCCTGCGTGCGTTCGAGGATCTCACGATCACTCACACGACCTCCGCCGCGCACCAAAACCGGGATGCCGGAGGCTGCTTCGATAATCTTGTGGTAGCGGCTCACATCGTCTGTGGGATCCGCTTTGATGATGTCCGCGCCCAACTCCACCGCCTGACGCACGAGGTAGGTGATCGCCGTTTCATCGCCATTCACCATGTAGCCGCCGGCCTTCTCATTCGGCTGGAACACCAACGGCTCCACCATCATCGGCATGCCGTAGTAATCGGCCTGCGGCTTGAGCTTGAGGATGTTCTCCACGCACTCCGCATGCACTTCCGGAGCACCGGGAATTTGGAAAAGATTCACGCACACGCAGGACGCGTCGTAGCGCACCGCCTGCAGCATGCAGTCCTCGATCATGAGGCTGAAGCGACGGTTCTCCGGCAGGGTCTTTCCATAGATGTTCGCCACGTCCGTGCGCAGCACGAGGCTGGGTTTGTGACGGCCCGGGATCTCCTGAAGATGCCGCGCCATGCCTAGCGTGAGCTGGATGGCATCCGGTGCCGCATCCACGAGCGTCTGCACCACGGTGCGCATGTCCTCGATGCCCTGGAGAAAGCCCGGCTGGTTGAAGAACCCATGATCCACGGCCACATCGAAGCAGCGGTTGGACTTGGCGTTGAAGAGGCGTTTGAGGCGGAAGGATTTCATGGTCGAGAAAGGGCCACTACAAGCGGCCTGAACACTCCGCAACTTTCACCGCTCACCGTCTCCGCGGATCAAATCCACGTCCCGTCTTCGATCACCGCGTCCTTGGGAATGCAGACGATGCCATCGCGGATGTACCAATTCGGCCCGTCGAAGTGGTCGGGCTTGCCTTCGGGGGTGATGACGACGTTGTCGCCGATGTGGACGTTCTTGTCGATGATCGCCCGCTCGATGCGGCAATTGCGGCCGATGCCGGGAGGCGGACGGTCCGGATCAGTGCCGCGGGCGCCGGCATAGAAATCAGCTCCCATGACGATGCATTTGCGGATGGTGGTGCCGGTCTCGATGCGGGAGCGGACGCCGATGACGGCGTTTTCGAGATGCGCATCGGTGATGATGCAACCATCAGCGATGAGCGCCTGGCGAACGGTGGCACCGTTCAGCTTGCTGGCGGGCAGGGCGCGGCTGTGGGTGAAGATGGGCGCGACGCTGTCGAAGAAATCGAAGGGCGGCACGGTCTGGCAGAGGTCCAGATTCGCCTGGAAGAAGCTGCGAATGGTCCCGATGTCCTCCCAGTAGCCGTGGAAGTTGTAGGTATGCACACGCCGTTCGCTGATGGCGGTGGGGATGATGTTCTTGCCGAAGTCGTTGTGCTTGTTGTCGAGACACTCTTCCAGGACTTTGCGATTGAAGAGGTAGATGCCCATGCTGGCTTGGTAGTAGGGCTCGGCACCGTCGATGCCGAGGGACTTCAAGACATCGGCAGGCATGCGCAGTTTGGCGAGCACCTCAGGGTCCTTCGGCTTCTCGACGAACTCGGTGATGCGCCCGCTTTCATCACTGTGCATGATGCCAAAGCCGGTGGCATCCCGCTCATTCACCGGCAGCGTGGCGATGGTGATGTCCGCGTCGTTGGCGATGTGCTGGCGCATCAGTTTGCGGAAATCCATGCGGTAGAGCTGGTCACCGCTGAGGATGAGGAAGTGCTCGTGATCTCCTTCGAGGAAGTAGCGCATGTTTTGCCGCACGGCGTCGGCGGTGCCTTGATACCAGCGCTCGCCATCGGGCGTCTGCTGCGCGGCGAGGACCTCGACAAAGCCACGCGTGAACTGGTCGAAGCGATAGGTGCGGTTGAGGTGGCGGTTCAGCGAGGCGCTGTTGAACTGCGTGAGCACATACACCTGGCGCAGGCCGGAGTTGATGCAGTTGCTGATGGGCAGATCGACGATGCGATATTTGCCCGCGAGCGGCACGGCGGGCTTGGCGCGGTCCTTGGTCAGAGGAAAGAGTCGTGTTCCAGCACCACCGCCCATGACGATGGCCAGCGTGCTGCGGCGGAGGAGGGAGTCGGCTTCGGTATCGGCGGCGCGTTTCGTGCTCATGGCTGTGCGGGGGTTGGCCCGTTCCTATTTCCCTGAAACAAGGCATGCAGGCAAGCGTTTCCCTCGGCCCCTAACCAATCTTCCTGCCGTGATACGCCCTGCCTTGCTCCCTCTTGCCTCCCTCTTGCTCGCCGCCCCTTCTTTTGGTGCCGTGAGCTTCGAAAAGGAGATCCTCCCCTTCATGACTAAAAAGTGCGTCGATTGCCACCGAGCGCCTTATGAGGAAAACGGCAAGAAGAAGGAGCCGAAGGCCGGTCTGCGCCTCGACGCCGCCTGGGCCATCGTGAAGGGCAGCGAAAACGGCCCGGTGCTCACCGCCGGGGCACCGGACAAAAGCGGCATCTACGAGTCCGTCATGCTTCCGAAGGATGACGACGCCCACATGCCACCGAAGGGTGATGACCTCACGAAAGAGGAGATCGCCCTGCTGAAGAAGTGGATCGAGGAAGGCGCGGACTTTGGCGGCTGGGTGGGAAACACCGAGGGCATGCCCGCCGGTGCCGCCACGCAGGCGCAGCGCGAGTTCAAGCCCCGCGAGCACGATGTGTTCTTCACCAAGCTGGAAAAGGAAGTGAAGCCGCTCGCCGATGCCGTGCTCGAAGCCGCCAAAAAGGCCGGGGCGCAGGTAGCTCCCGTGAAGGTCGAGAGCCCGCTCGTGCGCGTTGATTTCCTCACCGGCGTCTCAAAGTGCGATGACACCAAGGTCGAGAGCATCCTGCCTCTCAAAGAAAACGTCGTGGCCCTCGACCTCGGCCGCACCATCATCACCGATGCCGCTTTGAAGACCATCGGCCAGCTCCCGCGTCTCGTGACGCTCGACCTGCGCCAAACGAAGGTGGGCGATGCCGGGCTCGAATCCCTCAGCAGCCTCAAAAACCTCCACACCCTCAATTTGTATGGCACTCAGATCACCGATGAAGGACTGAAGCACCTCGCCAAAATCAAGAGCCTCAAAAATATCTACCTCTGGCAATCCAAGGCCACGAAGGCCGGCGTAAAACAACTCGCCGCTGCCCTTCCCGGCGTGAAAGTCAGCATCGAATAGTTTCCCCTCCAACGCCAGCAACCCCATGAAAACGCGCCTCCTCATGCTCACCGCCATCCTCAGCACCTTCCTCGGCACCGCGAAAGCGGGAGAAGGTGAAAAGGTCAGTTACGACGCCCCCGCCGTGTCCGGCGTCAATCAAGACGGTGCCACCGTCAACTTCGCCGATGTTTACAAGAAGGGCCCCACGGTCGTCTTCTTCTACCCCAAGGCCGACACACCCGGCTGCACGAAGCAGGCCTGCTCCCTCCGTGATGCCTTTGCGGATCTCACCAAGGACGGCGTGCAGGTACTCGGCGTGAGCTTTGACAAGCCCGACGCTCAAAAAGCCTTCAAAGACAAGTTCACCCTGCCCTACGACCTCATCGCCGACCCCGAAGGCAAGATCGTCGCCGCCTTCAAAGTCGAAAAGATGGCCAAAGGCCTTCTCAGCCTCGCCAAGCGCAGTTGCTTCCTCATCAAGGACGGCAAAGTCGTCTGGCAGGACTACGCCGCCAGCACCGACAAGCAGGCTGAGGACATCAAACGCGTCCTCGCCAGCACGAAGTAACTCATTCGCCCAAACGAACACGAGAGCCGGGAACGAAAGTTCCCGGCTTTTTTGTGCCCGCTTGCCAGATGAGGCCTCTTTTGCCTACAATCGGAAATGAGCGTCCAACTGCATCCGATCCACTGGCTGGCCCTGTTTGGGCTCGTCATCACGCTCGTGCTGCTGGTGGGGGCGTTTCGATGTCGCGGCGTGGCGTTGAAGATCTTGCTGGTGATGCTTGGCATCGCCTCGGCCGCGCCCGCAGGCCTCGTGGTGATGGTCAGCTACCCGGAGTGGATCGATCCACGATTCCGCGTTTACAAAGACTTCTTCGCCGCCATCCAGCCCGGCATGTCGCGGGCCGAAGTGAAAGCGCTGATGGAGAAACACTATCCACAGGGCGGCGCACGGGAGAGACCGGTCATCTTCCACGAAGATGAGGGCCATTTGGATTTCTTCATGCACCCTGAGGCAGGACGCACGGAGCCAAATTGCGAGGGCATCTTCTTGCAGCTCGAAAACGATCGCATCACAAACAAAAGCTACTCGCAGGACTAATGAACCCGATTTGGAAACGCCTCCTGCGCCTTGCGCTCATCGCCATGCTCACACCGGTCGTCTTTCTTTTGAGCTGCCAGTCCACACTCATCTACCATCCGCGGCCAAACGAGCCCGGCATGACCGAGCATCTCGAAAACAACCGCGGCGAGCGCCTCACCTACCGCACCTCACAAGGCCAGCAGACAGCCTGGTATCGGCCACCCTACCGCGGCCCCGAAAACGGTGCGCCGCTGTGGATCGCCTTCTCCGGCAATGGCTCGCTCGCCCTCGATTGGATGCATTTCGCCGGCCTCGCCGATGGACGTTTCGCCTGGCTCATGATCGACTACCCCGGCTACGGCGAATGCGAGGGCAAGCCCACGCCAAAAGCCATCCGCCAGAGCAGCGTGGCCGCGCTGGAGCAGCTCGCGGTGCGGCTGAAGGTGCCTCGCGAGGTTTTGACCTCGCGTAGCCTCGTTATCGGCCATTCACTTGGTGCTGCAGCGGCTCTCATGGCTGCGGAGGACCTCGGCATTCATCGCGGCATCCTCATCTCCCCCTTCACCAGCATGACCGATATGGGCCGCGAAGTCCTCGGCTGGCCTCTCTGCTACCTCAACCTTCATCGCTTCGACAACCGCAAGACCCTTGCCGCCGTCTGCCAGCATCCCGAGGCCCGCTTTGCCATCTACCACGGCGCTCAAGACAATCTCATCCCCATCCGCATGAGCATCGAGCTGGCCTCCGCCTATCCCGGCCAGATCACACTTCATCCCTCTCCCGGCGGTCACAACGATGTGCTGCAGCACATCCAGTCCCAGCTCCACGCCGAAACACTCAGGCTCACAGGCCTATGATCCCGGCATCAATCCATGCCGCCGCGCCTTCCAATACGCGGCGAGGTGGTAAACAAGCCCGCAGCTCGCGTTGTGCGTGTAATCAAAACTGCCAATGAGCTTTTGCAGCGCCGCTTGCTGCTCGTCCGTCAGCGTTGGCACATTGATCATTAGCAAAATCAGCGCCGATTCACCCGATTCACGCGTGAGATGCCAGATTTCACGAAACGGTCCCCACTGAGGGTTGGGGTAGCCTTCTTGGTTCTTCCACTCGGGAACCGTGCGCCAATCAGGACCGAGCATTTGCATCTCCTCGGCGCTCTTTTTCGCGATTTGAGCCAAAACACTCGCAAATCGCTTCGCGGCGAGATCGCGAACGTGAAGCATGTGCGCGTGGATTTGTGTTTTGAGCTTCAAATCCGGCTCCAGAGCATGCAGAAGCTCCAGCGAGCACTGCATCTGAAGCAGCGCATACGCCGGCTTGCCCTCACCGGGGTTTGCTGACTGCGCGATGGCCTCCGCGGCGTATTTGCGCCATTCCACGCGAAAGCGTTCGTCCTTCGTCACATCCCACGCCGCTGCATAGATCATCGGCAGCCGCGCCGCCTCATGCGACTGCACTTTCCACATGCGGCAAATGCCGAGGGGACAACGCGTGCCATCCGCGCGGCAGAAATCGAAGTCATTCTCCGGCGTCACAAACGCGATCATCCGCTCCGCCATATCGACGAGGATCACGCGAATCTGCTCCTTCGTTGCCTCATCCGCCAGCGGGCTGTGAAAATACTGCCACAGGCCATGCACAAAGTGCGTCACCTGATCGCGTGACGAGTTGATGTAAGTGCTCGTGGCATCCTCCGAGCACACATTCCGCGCCACAAAGCCCTTCACGCCATGCACGGTCGCGCAGCGCCGCAGCCCGGCGAAAACGTTCGCCGCCTTCTCTCGCAGCGACTCGTCCTTGGTGACCTCAAACCGATCACACAGCACGCTCAACATCGCTCCGCCGAGGATCGCCCCGTCTTCCATGCCTGTACTGTAACCGCAGGGATTCGGATATTGCCGCTTCACCTCCTCCGCCGTCGGCAGATGCGCCTGTTCCCTGCCCTTCTCATAGCTGCTGAGGTAATCGCCAAAGGTCTGCACCCTTGGGAGGTAGAAGCGTGACCACACCACATCCCAGGCTTGTTCGATATTCTGGGCAGAAATGGCCGACACAGAGAACAGGAGCAGAAAGACAAAGACGATTTTCATTCGAGATCAAGACTGGTGAAGTGCGCTGGATCATAGCCACGATGCAACTGCTCACACTTCGAAACACTTCCAGGAGCCTACTTGATGAGAGGCTTTGCCGGCATCTTCACCGCATCGACGTCGATGAGTTTCACCTTGAGCAGTTCGACGGTTTGCTTGCCGCCTGCGAACGCGATGAACAAACTGTCACCATGCTCAATGACGTGCGGGTAGTCGATGTGACGACCGCCGACGAGGTAGAGCATCTTGCTAAAGACGAGGCCGTCCTCGCTGATCGAGAGCGTGAGTGGATCACGCTTCTTCGGGTTCGGATTCGAGACGAGGACGTAGCGGCCATCGCGCAGGCGCAGACCGCTGATTTTGGAGGTGGCGTCGGGGAAATTTGTCTTCACAGGCGTGCTCCAGGTGCGGCCGTCGTCTTTGGAGAAGGCGCGGTAGAGGAAGCCACTGCGGCGGTTGTCGCGGAAGACGGCGGCGAGCGTTTGATCCGGCAAAATCCACCAATCGGGCTCTTCAGCCTTCAATTCGGAGGCACTGCCGAGCACGGGGAAGGACTGCCAATCACCAAGCGACTTCACACCGCCGACGAGAAAATGCACGCCGGTCGTTTTGTAGTCGTGCTGACGCCGCGACATCATCCAGTCGCCCGTGCGCAGCTTCATCGGCGGGAAGTTGTTGATTGTGTCGTCGAACACAACGCCCGCATTTTGCCACGAGCCATCGCTTTGAAGGCGAAAAGCATGCAGTTCGAGGCTTTCGCCGAAAAAGCCCGCCGCTTCGTCCAAAGAGGCCAGCGCGAGCAGTTCGCCCTCGCGCTGCCAAAAGCCGCGCGAGATCCAGCGCATGCCTTTGTCCGTGCGCGTGCCGTAGTGCGGCGAATCAGTGCCCGAATTTGGCGGAATCGGCGTCAGGAACTTCGGCGTGCTCCATTTCAAGCCATCGGCACTCGTTGCGAACTTCACCCGCTGGCCCACGCGGTCCTCGATGCCCGGCCCGTCGCTCCACATGGCCCAAAACTGCCCGTCGTGATGCGCGAGGTAGTTGTGCTGGTTCACGCCGCCGGCCTTTTTGTCGAGCTTGGCCGGATCAGCGGAGTTGGCCCGCACATCGCTGATCACGATGTGCTCGCTCGGCACCTTCGGCAGCGCGGCGAAGTCGATCTCATGCGTGTTTTCCGGCACCCAGGAGCCGGAAAGCATGATCGAGGGCTCTGCGGAGAGAAGTTGGCAGCAAAGGAGAATGGTGAGCCCAAGTGTCTTTTTGGCGAGCGATGTCATGGCGTTGGATAACGGTGGCAGTGCGGTACGACTTCCCATTGGCTAAACCAGCATCAGTTCGTGCACATCGGGTGACACGATCATGGTTTGCCAGGTTTGTTCACGCACTTTGTGCGCGTGCGAGATGATATGGCAGACAGGTCACCTCGTCTTCGCCAGATCGACGATGGTGAGACCGGTGGCTTCCTTCGTGGCGGAATAGACGATGTAGAGTTTTCCATCGTGCTCGATGGCGCTGGGGTAGCCCCATTGGGAGCGCTTGGCTCCGGCCGGGGGCATGCGCACGGGTGGCGACGGCTTGTCGAGCAGCCGATACATGCGGTCGAACTCGAACGTGCCCGGTTTGCTGAGGGCGAGCACGAGCGTGTTCCGGCTGCGCATGTTGGCGACCAGGAAATGTCGTCCATCCTTCAAGCGGCCGAGAACTGGACGACCGCCGCCGTGCGGGATGTTGCTTTCTGCCAGCGCGGGCCACGTTTCACCATGGTCAGTGCTAATGGACGACCAGAAGCCGATGCCGCCCTTCTTCCG
>Ga0154020_10010031_pt1 | contig 10863 bp, 6 predicted proteins | sample Klosneuvirus_201_FD_109709 | JGI IMG/M metagenome (GOLD analysis project Ga0154020, IMG submission 109709) | Active sludge microbial communities from wastewater, Klosterneuburg, Austria - Klosneuvirus_20160825_MG | ecosystem: Engineered > WWTP > Aerobic digester > Activated sludge | place...
CAGCGCGGTGTCGGCCGGCTCCACCGCCACCAGCGCGCGCCGCGGCGGCAGTCGGCCGCCCAGCGCGGCGGCGCCCATCAGGTCGGCCAGCGCCAGCTCGTGCGCGCTCTGCTTGCGCCCGCCGAGCTGCTCGTCCATGACCAGGCCCTCGAAGACCTGCACCGTGCCTGGCTCGGCGCCGAAGCGGGCTGCGTCCACCACCACCAGGGCATCGGCGTCCTCAATCTCCGGCAGCAGGCTCAGGCCCAGCGTGCCGCCATCGCGCCAGCTCACATCCGGGTGCTCGCCGTGGCGCTGCACGAGCTGCTCGATGACGATGGGTCCGGCCGCATCGTCGCCCAGCAGGCGGTTGCCCAAACCCAGCACCAGGAGCGGCCGTCCACACGGCAACCCTGCGCGTTCGGGCCAGAAGGTGGTGATCGCACCAGGGATCGGGTCGTCTCGAATCATCAGGCTCTCCGTGACGTGGATCACGGTAGCCCGGCGCTGCGGTGGCCACTTGAGCCGCGTCAATCCACCCCCCTTTCTACGCCCTACCCCGAAGAGCTACCCATCCCCGTATCAAGAACCTGTGGCCCCGGCCGCCTCAGAATCACCGCATGTGCCTGGCCATCCCGATGTGCATCGTCTCGATCGACGACTTCAGCGCCTTGTGTGAAGCCCGCGGCCAGCAGCGCCGCGTGAGCCTGCTGCCGTTGTTCGGCGAATCCCTGGCACCGGGCGACTGGGTACAGGTGCACCTGGACCGCGCGGTGCAGCGCATGACGGCCGAAGATGCGGCGGCGGCCTGGGAGGTGTTCGACCTGATCCTGGCTGCACTCGAGCCCGCGGGAGCGCCGACCCCCGCAACAGCCACCGGGCGCAGCCACTGAAGCGATGGCATCCCGGCGCAAAGCCGGCCACCCCTCAACCCCCGCACAGAGCACGTGGGTCATCCGCCACCTGATCGCCTTCCTCCAGGTGCCGGGTGCAGGCCAGCAGTCGCACCCGGTGCGGTGCTGCCGCGGCCACCACCGTCACAGAGGTGTTGCCGAGGTGACCGGGCATCGCTGCGCCGCCCAGGTCCAGTTGACGGGCCAGCAGGTCCCAGATCACCAGCCCGTGGGTGACCACCACCAGCACGGCGCGCTGCTCCGCCTCGTGCATGAGATGGCGGTGCTGTTCCAGCGCCTCGGACCAGGCGGCATCGACACGACGGCGGAAATCCGCACCGGATTCGCCGCCGGGCGGGGCAGCCTCCATGCGCAGCGCGTCCGGCGGCAGTTCGTCGTAGGGGCGGCCGCGCCAGGCGCCGAAGTGGCGTTCCCGCCAGAGCACGCTCTCCAGCAGCGGCAGGCCACAGGCTGCGGCCACGGCTGCCGCGGTGCTGCGCGCGCGGGGCTGATCGCTGCTGAGCAATGCCGTGGGCCGCAGCCCCACCAGGCGCTGTGCCAATGACTGGGCCTGGGCCTCGCCCCGCGCAAACAGCGGGGTGTCCGGCGGCTGCATCACCCGGGCGGCATTGAGGGCGGTTTCGCCGTGGCGGATCAGCAGGATCGTCATGGGCAGGTGGATGTGGCGGTCAAGGGGATCAACAATGGTGGGTCGGGGTGGCGCGCCGCACCCGGCAGGCCCTGGCCTACCATTGGGCATGCACTCCGAGCACCTGGACACCGACTTCGCGATTGTCGGCGCCGGCATCGCCGGTGCCAGCCTGGCCTGGCGACTGGCCCACCACCCGGCCCGCCCGCGCGTGCTGCTGCTGGAGCGCGAAGCCCATCCGGGTTACCACAGCACCGGCCGCTCCGCCGCGATGTTCATGGCCTCCTACGGCCCGCCGCTGGCCCGCGCCCTCACCCGCGCCAGCCGGGCGTTCTACCAGCGTCCGCCGGCCGAGCTGGGCTGCAGCACGGTGCTGTCGCCACGCGGCGTGATCTACCTGGCCGCGGCCGATCAGCTCGCGGCGCTGGGCACGCTCCAGGCCGAACTCGCCCCCGCCTGCCCCGGGCTGCGGCGCATCGACGCCACCGAGGTGTTGGCGCGTGTGCCCTGCCTGCGCCCGGATCGGGTGGCGGCCGGGCTGCTCGACGAAGACTCGCAGGACATTGACGTGCACAGCCTGCACCAGGGATTCCTGCGTGGGCTGCGTGCGGCCGGCGGGCAGCTGCGCTGCCTGAGCAAAGTGGTCGGGGCACAGGGCCGCCTCGATGGCCGCTGGCACCTGCAACTGGGCGATGGCTGCGTCGTCCGGGCCACCACCCTCGTCAATGCAGCGGGCGCCTGGGCCGATGAACTGGCCCGGATCGCTGGAGCCGCTCCAGTGGCCTTGCAGCCGCGACGGCGCAGCGCTTTCACCTTCGATGCCCCACCGGGGATGGATGTGCGCCACTGGCCCCTGGTGGCAGATGTGGACGAACGCTGGTACCTCAAACCCGACGCCGGCCGCCTGCTCGGATCCCCGGCCAACGCGGACGACTGCCCGGCCCACGACGTGCGGCCGGAGGAGCTGGACATCGCGCTCGGCCTGCACCACATCGTGGAAGCCACCGGCTTCGACATCCGCCGCCCGGCCAGCACCTGGGCAGGCTTGCGCAGCTTCGTCGCCGACGGCGAGCTGGTGATCGGCTGGGACAGCGACCGCCCCGGGGGTCTGCCCGGCCTGTTCTGGTGTGCCGGCCAGGGTGGCTACGGCATCCAGAGTGCCGCTGGGGCCAGTTTGGCAGGGGCCGCGCTGCTGATGGGCGACGCCTGGCCGGCGCCACTGCAGGCCGAAGGGTTGGGCCCGCAGGACCTGTCACCGGCACGGGACAGCCTGAATACGGCCGATCCGGCGCTTTGAACCGTCGCGAATAGGCGACTTTTGTATCTGAAGCGGCCTGCTCTGACCCTCAGCGCCAGCCACTGGCCGGTGCATCGGGTGCGATTGCCGCCGAAACACGCAAAATCATTGAGCCAAAAGCGTGACTTTCTCCACGAGTCAGAAGGCTTTCGGTGGCCGTGACCCGAATCGGCGGTTTCGGCATGCCCCTTCCAACAGATCCCGAGGGGCTGGCTAGAATAAATGTGAAGATTTCCCATCAGATGGTTTCGCAACGTTGTCTGCGGCAACCATCCATGACGCCGGAGCTCCGGCGCCTTCTGGAGCATTCACATGAATTCGACGGGACGTCCCGCTCGCAAGCGCCCTGCCCCTGTCAAGGAGGAACTCCCGGTCCTGGGGGGGCGGCTGCTGCGGAGTGCGATGTATGCCATCGGTGTGGAAACGGCGGCCGCCCGCGGGCCGCTGTGGGTGACCGCCCTGCTGGGGGCTCTGGACGAGAACCGCCCCGCCGCCCTGATCAGCCCGCTGCATCCCGAGGGCGAGACCTTCTCGCGCGTGTTGCGCGACCACCCGGAAGCGGCCCGCCTGGGCACGGCTTTCGACGACGGTCGCCTGCAGGTTTTCACCGCAGACGCCAGCGATCCGGCACAACTGCTCTTCAGCCGGGGCGCTGCAGGCTACGTCCAGGAACTGGAGCACCACGGGATCGAACCCGGTTCGTTGATCGTGATCGATCAGGCCGATGACCTCTTCTCCAACCACGACCATGCGGCCCTGGTGGAACAGGCGCGGCTCTACGCCCAGTGGTGCGAGCAGCATGACCACACCCTGCTGCTGCTGTTCCTGCGCAGCAGCCCGCTGCGCCCGGTGCTGGAGGCCAACCAGGCCGCCTTGCAGCACTGCGCCGGCCTGGCCCGCGTGCAGGCCATTGCAGGTGCCCTGCAGTTGAGCCTGGACTTCTGGCAGACCCCGCAGGAACGCCTCCTGGGGGGCAGCCTGCTGCTCCAGGGCGCCAACCCTTCGTCCCCCACCCCGTCGATCCAGGACGACATGCCCGTGCCACGCCGCCGCAACCCCCGCCACCTGCCCAGGATGTGGTACTGCGGACCTCCCGAGCCGGCGCTGGAGTCCCTGAGCGACCAGATCCAGTGGATGGAGGCGCACAGCATCGAGGAGATCGTGCGCAAGGCCAGGCAGCGCCGCGGCGCCAACGCGCTGATCGGACTGGATGGCAGCCTGGAGTTCGGCCACCTGCTGGAGCAACTGAGGCTGTTGCGAGATGCCCTGGGGCCCCAGGCGCGCATCGTGCTGCGCGAGTCCAGCTGGCGGTTGCGCGAGCACCTGCAGCGCCGGCTGCTGCTGGGCATCGGCATCGACACCGTGATCGCCCCGCAGGAAGCGCCCGCCACCTGGCCGCTGCTGCTGCTGGGCGAGCGGGAGGAGTCGGAGCTTGCCGCCGATGGGGTGACGCTGCCCGCCAGCCTGGCACTGGATGAGGCCCGCGCCCCATCGCAGGCGCAACCCCACGGTGCCGGCCACGGCTGGCTGGCGCCGGCCCGCTTTGTCCAGGAGGCCGCCCGGCGGCTGGCGCAGCAGCGCGAGCTGGGCGTGCCCTGCACCCTGGCCGAGGTGCACCTGCCCGCGCAGTCCTGCAGCGAAAGCGCTCAGGCGCTGGCCGGCACCCGCCAGGGCGACATCGCCACGCAATGGGGCGACGCGTTGTTCTTCCTGCTGTCGGGCTGCCGCGAACGCGATGCGGTGCAGGTGCTCTCCCGCTGGGCGGCCGAGAACGGCGGCAGCGACGGCCTGCGCCGCATCAGCCTGTGCTGTGCGGAAGCGGCCATCGACGAGCGCCTGGACGATCTGGCCGGCGCGGTCTCGGCCCTGCCGCGCCAGGAGCCTCACCCCGGCAGCAGCGAAGGCAAGGTGGTGGCAATGCCCTCCAGTGTCCGCAGCTCCATCGCCGCGGGCTGGGCGGCAGCCGCGGCCGCGCTGCTGCTGGCCTCCAGCCTGGGCCTGGCGCCGCGGCCGGCCGCAGCGCAGCGCATGGCCGTCGAGACCGCACCAGCCCCCGCAGCAGCGGCCAGCGCGCCGCGCAAGATCCAGCGGCGGCCGGCCGCGCCTGCCCCCGCACGCAAGGCCACACCCGCGGCGACGCCCCGGCCGGCGGCCGAAGCGACGGTGCCGGCCACCCCCGCTTCAGCTCCCACTGCGCCCATCCCGGCTGCCGCCGCCGCAGAGGCGGCCCCGCTGAGCCGCAGCAATGCAGCAGCGGCAGCACCAGCCCAGGTCGCAGCGGCCGACAGCGCCACCCGCGCCTACGAGGAGCAGCGCTACGCCGACGCCGCCCGGCTGGGCCTGATCGAGATCGAGCAGCGCCCCGGCGACGTGGACCTGCGCTACCGCCTGGCCAACAGCCTGGCCTGGACCGGCGACTACCCCCGCGCGCTGCAGCAGTACCAGGCACTGGCCGGCACGCGCTGGGCCGGCGCCGCACGGCTCGGTCGCGCCAACGTGCTGCTGTGGAGCGGCCGCGCCGAGCAGGCCGACCCGCTGCTGCGCCAGGTGCTGGCAGCCGACCCGAAGAATCCCGACGCGCAGGACAGCCTGATCATGGCCGGGCGGCAGCTGCGTGCGCGCAGCAGCGTCCAGCTCGGCCGCCTCAGTGACTCCGGTGACGCCAGCCGCCAGACCCTTGCGCTGGGCCACCGCTGGTGGAACCCGGAACTCACCCAGGTCTTCCAGGCCGGCGCCGAGCTGCGCCGTGAGAGCGACGCCCCGGAGGGCGTGCGGCTGCACCCGCGCGAGGTCGGCCTGGCCTGGGAGCACCGCGGCCTTGCCTGGCGGCCGCAGCTGTGGGGCAGCCTGCAGGCCTCGCCGCGCACGCAGCTGCACGGCGGAGGCAGCGCCACGTTGCTGGACGGTGCGTTGACGCTTTCGGCCGCCAGACTGAATTGGGGCAAGGCCGCCTTCAGCCCCCAGGCGCTGCGCGATGGCCTGAGTGCAGGCCAGTTGCAGGCCGAGCTCCGGCATGAGCAGGCTCTGGGCCTGTGGCAGGCCGGCTGGCAGCAGGTCCACGTCTCGGACGGCAATGACCTGATGGACCTCAGCCTGAAGTTCACCCCCGCCTGGCAACCCTTCAAGGGCGCCTGGGCACCCAAGGTGTCGGTGGCGCTGTACGGCCGCAAGGCCGAGGACACCGTGGCGCGCTACTGGTCACCCGCCGACGGCCACTACGTGGCCAACGCCAGCCTGGCCTGGGGCCGCTGGGAGCGCGAATGGGAGTTCCAGGCCGAGCTCAAGCGCGCCCAGCGCCTGGGCGGTGAAGGCGCCAACGGCTGGTCGGCCTCCGTGGGCGGCAAACATTGGCTCGACAACGACTGGGCCCTGCGCGCCGAAGCGTCGCACGACCGCAACCGCCGCAGCGGCTCCGGCTACCGCGCCACCTCCGCCAGCGTGACGCTGGAGCGGCTGTGGTGAGCCCATGCTGAAGCGCCCTCGCCCCCTGCCCGGCCTGAGCCCGCGCACCGGCCTGCCCCACCTGGCCGCACTGCGCAGCAGCGGGCAAGGCTCCCACTTCCCGGCCCGGCTGCCGCGGCGCCACCGGCTGCCTGCCCTGCGCCTGGGCGGCGGCCTGCGCACCGCATTGCGCGGTCTGCTGGCCCGGCCGGCGGTGCTGGCCGCCCTGGCCACGCTGCTGGTGGTGCTGCTGCCGCTGCCGCTGCTGTTGCCGGTGCTGCACGAGCGTGCGGTGCTGAGCTGGCATGTGGCTCACACCATGGACGAGGATTTCGGCCATGCCGGCCCGGTACTGGCCTTCCTGACCCTGTACGTGGCCCTGCTGATGCTGCGCTACATCGCCTTCCTGGTCGGATCCGCCTTCGATGCAGCGCAGCAACTGCAGCGAGACCAGGCTGCGCCGACCACCGACCCTGTGGGCTGCGGCGCTGCAGCCTTGCCCGGGGGGCGCGCCTGGCCCTTCGTCACCATCGTGGTGCCGGCCTACAACGAGGGGCCGGTGATCCGCCAGTCCATCGGTTCGCTGCTGGCGCTGGAATACCCGGCCTACGAGGTGCTGGTGATCGACGACGGCTCCAGCGACGACACCTGTGTCCGCGCACTCGAAGCCGCCCAGGGTCAGTCCCGCGTGCGGGTGATCCGCAAGGCCAATGGCGGCAAGTCCTCGGCGCTCAACCTCGGGCTGGCGCAGGCGCGCGGCTCGCTGGTGCTGAACATGGACGCCGACAGCAAGCTGAGCGCCAACGCGCTGCGGGCCTGCGTGCGGCACTTCGAGGACCCCGCGATCGGCGCGGTGGCCGGCAACATCAAGGTGGCCAACCGCGAGAACCTGGTCACCCGGTTGCAGGCCATCGAGTACATCCAGGGCCTGTCGCTGGAGCGCCGCGCGCAGAGCGCGCTGCGTGCGGTGAGCGTGATCGGCGGGCCGCTGGGCATGTTCCGCCGCGAGGCGCTGCTGCAGGCCGGCGGCTACGACCACGACACCTTCGCCGAGGATCGAGACCTGACGCTCAAGCTGCTCGGGCTGGGCTGGTCGGTGACCTACGAGCCGCAGGCGGTGGCCGAATGCGAGTCGCCCAGCCGCTGGCTGGACCTGGTCAACCAGCGCTACCGCTGGACCCGCGGCACGGTGCAGTGTGTGCTCAAGCAGCGCGCCGCACTCACCGACCTGAAGCAGCGCCCGGTGCTGTGCCTGTCGCTCTGGTACATGGCGCTCGACAGCCTGCTGGTGCCGCTGGTCAGCCTGTTCATGCTGGGCTTCTTCACCCACGCGCTGCTGGTGTACGGCAGCTTTGACGGGCTGTTCCTGTGGTGGCTGCTGGCGGCGCTGTTTGACGTGGCGGTCACCGCCTACTGCCTGGCGCTGGACCGGGAGGACCCCCGGTTGCTGCCGGACGTGCTGCTGTACCGCTTCTATGCGGTGTTCTCGGACATCGCCAAGTTGATCGCCACCGCCGAAGAACTGCTTCGCCTCGAAATGAACTGGGGCAAGCTCGCCAGAGAAGGAAAGATCTGATGGACCTCGACCCGATCGTGCTGCTCGCCTACATGAGCGTGGCCGTCAACCTGCTGACCCTGGTGGCCGCGGTGGTGGCCTACACGCTGTTCCGGGTGCGCCGCCAGCGCCAGCGCAGCCGCCCGAAGGCGGCCAGCCGGCCGGTGGCCGCCTTCGAGCCGGCCTTCCTGCGGCCCTACCGACCGGGCGCCGACCGCAGCCTGACCCCCTTTGCGGCGCTGGGAGCGCCGGCGCAGGCATGAGGTTGGCGCGCCAGGGGGAGCACTGCGGCCCAGGCGGGCTGTGCGCACGAACCTGCGCTGCGCTGCTTCAGACCCTGCTGGTGTTGTCCCTGTTCGGGCTGGCGAGCCCGGCCCGGGCTGCGGGTCAGGTGCTGCTCTATGCATCGGCAACCACCCGTGCCTTCCTGCCGGGCGTGGGTGGCCAGCAGGAGGCCCTGCTGCAGCCCTGGCGTCGCCTGCTGACGGCGCGCCGGCTGCCGCACCGGGAGTCCAGCCATCCGGCCGACCTGGAGGCCCTCAAGGCGGAGGATGTGCTCATCCTGCCTTCTGCGGTGGCTCTGGACGGGCCGGAGCGCCAGGCCCTGCTGAGGTTGCGTGACCGCGGGGTGCACCTGCTGGTGACCTGGAGCGCCGGCAGCCGGGACGCCAGGGGGCGCTGGACCGGGCACCAGTTCGCACAGGAGCTGACCGGCTTCACCATCCGCGGCGAGCTGGAGCCTGCCGCCAAACGCCTCTTCCTGCTGCCGCACGGCGACACCGCACTCAACTTGCAGCTGCCAGCCGGACGGCGCATCTGGCTGGGCGAGCTGGCCGAACGGCCGCTGCGCCTGAGCGGCGGACAGTCTGGCGCCAGCTACCTGGACTGGGCCCGCACGGTGCTGCGACGCGGCGACGCCGAGGCGGCCATCGTCTACGACGAGGGGGGCGGCCGGCGCGGCGGGAGCGGCAGAAGGGTGCAGTTCGGCTATGCCGAAACCGCGTGGAGCTTCTCCCCCGCCGACTATGAGGCCCTGGCCGAGCAGGCGCTGACCTGGCTGCTGCGCCAGCCGCGTGCACAGATCGCAGCCTGGCCAAACGGAGCGCGGGCGGCCCAGCTGATCGAGATGGACACCGAGGACGGCTTTGCCAACGCCATCCACTTCGCCGAGCTGATGGAGCACATGAACGCCGCCGGCACCTTCTACTGCCTGAGCAGCGAAGCGCGGCGCCACCCGGAACTGTTGCGCCGCCTGGCGACAAAACACGAGGTCAGTTTCCACGGCGAGGTGCACTTCGGCTTCCGTGGCCTGCCGCGCGACAAGCAGCTGCGCCGGCTGGAGCGCATGCTGGCGGAGATCGGCGAGGTGCTGGGCAGCCGCGACGGCTGGCCGGCCGGCGCCGGCCGGGGCTTCCGTGCGCCCACTGAGTCCTACGACGAAACCACCGAGGCCCTGCTGGTCGCCCTGGGTTTTGAACACCATGCCGCTGACCCGCAGCGCAGCCCGGACCGCCTGCCCATGCTGGTCTGGCCCGCTGCCGCCTCCCCGGTCGTGCACCCGGAGGGTTCCGCCGGCCCCGCGAGCCTGCCGCTGGTGGTGCTGCCGCGCGGCCAGCTCGACGACCTGAACTACATGGATCTGATGCTCGGCGCCGACGACGTGGGCCAGGCGGTGGTGGCGGAATACGAGTTCAACCTTCAGCTCGGCGGCCTGGGCCTGCTGAGTGTGCACAGCCAGAACTTTGCGGACCCGCAGCGCTGGCTGGCCCGCCCGCGCCACACGCCGCTGATGACGCTGGCGCTGGAAGCGCTGGTGCGCCATGTCGGCCCCCGCCACGACCGCGCCTGGATCGCCCCCGGCGACCGCATCGCCCACTGGTGGCGCGAACGCAGCCGGGTCCGTCTGGACAGCCGCCCTGCCGACGACCGCCTGGAGCTGGAGTTGCAAGTCGGCGGCGAACAGCCGGTGCAGGGCCTGACGCTGCTGCTGCCGCTGCGGCACGAAGGGCGCTCTCCCCAGCTGCGGGCCCAGCCCTCCAGCCCGGCAGCGCAGGCCCGGCTGCGCACGCTGGACCGCTTCACCGCAGCCCTGGTGTTCGCCGAGCTGCCGCCCGGGCGACACCGGCTGTCGGTCAGCCTGCCCTGAGAACCCCGAAAGCGTTCATCCTTTGAGCTTGGTGCCCGGCCGGGGCGCCCCCACCGACGCGCCGAAGCGGGATTCCCACAGCCCGTCGAAGGCGCCCAGGTCGTAGCCCAGCGGAAACAGCGCCGCCCCGGCGAGGCCCTGCGCCTGCAGCCAGTCCAGCTTGGCGGCCAGGCTGGTTTCGTCCTCGTACCAGCCCTGCTGCCACTGCCCCTGGGCATCCCGGTAGGTGTAGAAGGGCGAGCCACTGGCCGCGTCGCGCTGGGCGCCGTGGCGCGCCGCCTGCTCCCGCGCGTTCAGGCGGATCTCCGGCAGCAGCGCCGCATCCACGCGCGCATAGCTGGTGGTGCGCGCCTTGCCGACGGTGGCCGCGCGCGGCTGTGGCCCCACCACCGGCCACTCGTAGCCGTACAACGGCAGGCTGAACAGCAGCTTGTGCCGCGGCCAGCCCAGCCCCAGGTGGTGCGCCAGGGCCTGCGGCCAGGTCAGCGCGTCCGGCCCCTGCAGCGGCGCCAGCGGGCCGGCCTGGCGGCTGGCGGGGTGGTGGTAGTCGTAGCCCTGCACCACCAGGTGGTCCAGCAGCGGCACCAGCTCGGCGTCGTACAGGTCCACCGCCGCGCCCACCGGGCCGAAGGCACTCAGCCCCACACCGGCGGGCAGGTCCTGGCGCAGCCGCTCGCACAGCAGCCGCACACCGGCCTTGGCGGCTGGGGAGATCGGTTCGTAGACCTCGATGTCCAGCTGCAGGTCGTCCACCTCCCGGGCCAGGGCCAGCAGCTCCTGCAGCAGGCGCTGCCGGTGGGCCTCGCGGGTGAACAGCGTCTCCAGTACCACCGCGGACGACAGGAACAGCGTCAGGTCGAAACGCCCCCCCTGTTGACGCACGCGCCGGCGCAGTTCGGCCCA
>Ga0154020_10010032_pt1 | contig 10863 bp, 13 predicted proteins | sample Klosneuvirus_201_FD_109709 | JGI IMG/M metagenome (GOLD analysis project Ga0154020, IMG submission 109709) | Active sludge microbial communities from wastewater, Klosterneuburg, Austria - Klosneuvirus_20160825_MG | ecosystem: Engineered > WWTP > Aerobic digester > Activated sludge | place...
GGAACCTTCCGAATGTCCTCACCTATGGCCGCATCGCGGCGGTGCCACTGGTGGGCGGCCTTCTGATGTATGGCGGAAATTCGGCGCGCTGGCTGGCGCTGGCGATATTCGTGATGGCTGCGATCACCGATTTTTTCGATGGCTACCTGGCGCGCAAGTGGCAGCAGCAATCCTCGCTCGGCATCATGCTGGACCCCATTGCAGACAAGGTTCTGGTGGCGGTGGTGCTGCTGGTGCTTTCGGCCGACGGCATCCTGTTTGGCGGCCATATCTGGGCGGCCATCATCATCCTGGCGCGCGAGGTTCTCGTCTCGGGCCTGCGCGAATATCTGGGCGGATTGCAAGTGTCGGTTCCGGTCACGCAAATCGCCAAGTGGAAAACCACGGTGCAACTGGTTGCAATCGGCTTCCTGATTGCCGGGCCGGCGGGCGATCAGGTGGTGCCCGGCATCACTGAGATCGGCATTGCCGGATTGTGGGTTGCGGCGGGCCTCACGCTCTATACGGGCTATGATTATTTCCGGGCCGGCATGCGGCATGTCGTGGACGAGGAATGAAGATTTTATACTTTGCGCGGTTGCGCCAGGTCATCGGGCGCGGGCAGGACGACATCGAGGTTCCCGCCGAGGTGAAAACCGTCAGTGCCCTGATTGATTACCTCAAGGGCCGGGATGAAGGCATTGCCGCGGCGTTTGCTGATACTCGCACTTTGAAAGTGGCGGTCAACCAATCGCATGCCGCGCTTGATGCTTCGCTTGCTGGGGCGACGGAAGTTGCCTTCTTCCCGCCTGTAACGGGCGGCTGATGCGCCTCAACGTTTTCCTGCAAAAGGCGGGCGTTGGAAGCCGGCGCGAGGCTGAGCGCATGGTGGCTGAGGGGCGGGTGAAGATCAACGGCACGGTGGCCCTTGCCACGACACCTGCGGTAGACGGCGATGTGATCACCCTCGATGGCAAGCCGGTGGCGCCTTCGACGAAACCGCTGCCGCGCCTGTTTGTTCTTAACAAGCCGTTGGATGTTTTGGTTACGCACCGGGACCACAAGGGCCGGCGGACGATTTTTGATCTGACTTCGATGAATGCGCCGGGCCTGCCGCGGCTGATGAATGTGGGCCGCCTCGATGTGAACAGCGAGGGACTCTTGCTGCTGTCGTCCGATGGACCATTGGCGCAGGCGTTGATGAGTCCGGAAACGGCATTGTCGCGTATTTACCGGGTGCGGGTGCGCGGCCATCTCAGGCCGGAAGACATTGCCGCACTCGCCGATGGCATCGTGGTGGATGGGGTGAATTACCGGGGGGCGGAATTCATCGAGGAATATGACGGTAGCGGGCGCAGCAACACTTGGTACCGGGTGGTGCTCACCGAAGGCAAGAACCGCGAAATCCGCAAGCTGATGGAGCATTTCGGCTGCGTGGTGAACCGGCTGATCCGGGTGCAGTACGGGCCGTTCTATCTGGGCAAGCTGCAAAGCGGGGCGCTGGAGGAGATTGAACCAGCGCGGGTTGCGGAGTTGCTGAAGTATCTCCAAGAGCGTGGGGTTGAGATTTAGTAGCCGGTTCTGTCATCCCGGCGAAAGTCGGGACCCCGACTTCCAACAATCGAGTGTGCGCAAAGTCTGGGCCCCGACTTTCGCCGGGGTGACAGAATTTGGGAGCGCCGCTTAATCCAGCACCAGTGCCGCCGCTTTTTCTGCAGCCATCATCACGTGCGCCAGCCCCATTTCCCGGCCAGCGCCAGGCAATCCTTCCAGGGGAGAACGGATTCGGTGGTTGAGGCCGAGCGCAGGCTTGCGGCCGAGCTGGCATGGGCGAGCTGCACTGTCTGTTTCAGGTCCCAGCCTTCATGGTGCCCGAAGAGCATGCCGGCGGCAAAGCAATCGCCGGCGCCGTTGCTGCCCACCACTGCGGCTTGCGGCACATTGACAGAGGGATGTTCGATGACCGTGCCGTCGCGCGTCATGGCGACAGCCCCTTTGGGAAAATGGACAGCGAGCAGCGAAAGATTAGTTGCCTGCATCAGGTGTTCAGCGGCGGCGCGGCAGGCGCCTGCATCGGCGATACCATCCTTCACGGTTTCAATGCTGGCGAGCGCCCCGGCCTCATGGTCATTGCAGATCAGGGTGTCGAGCCACGGCAGCAACGGCAGCGTAACGGCACGGATGATTTCGGGTTCCAGGGAGACCAGCTCCATATTGGTTTTCAAACCCGCGGCGCGGGCTTTCCTGAGAACGGCGATCCAGCCGGACGCCTCGTCCTTCCACGGCATGTCAAGAATTTCGTGCACGCCGGGCAGGCCCAGGTGGGCAATGCGGGCGGCAGTCCTGTTGAAGTCAAAATCATCAGGTGTCTGCGCGGCGTGGGCCCCGCCGGAATAAAAGAAGGTGCGCTTGCCGGTGGGGATCGCAGTCATGGCAAGGGTGCGGGCGGTTTTGACGGAGGGGCGGATTTCCAGCGCCGAGCGCTCAATGCCCAGGTCATCGCAGATCTTCAGAAGGAAGCGGCCATCAGCGTCATCGCCCAGAAGCCCCATGCCTTCCACCGGAAAGGGTGCGCCCAGGCGCTTCAGGGCGGAAGACATGTTGTGGCCGGGGCAGCCGCCGTGGAAGCTTTCAGTGATGATCTTGGCCAGGGATTCTTCTTCCGGCCAGTGTTCAATGCGGAAGTTGTGGTCAACACACCAGGCCCCGGCACAGAGTATTCCACTTCGTTCCATGGGGCAGCAGGCTCCAGCACAATAAAAAGAGGCCCATTGTGGAATGGGCCCCGGTTATTCGCAACAGGCTTGTTGTGTCAGGCGGCCTTGGCCGGCACGCGGACGGCGTTTGAATAGGCATCCATCAGGGTGCGCGAGATGTTTCCCGGCTTGAATTTGTAGGGGCCGATTTCGGAGATCGGGGTGACCTCCGCCGCCGAACCCACGATGAAGCACTCATTATAGCTCGGCAGGTCGTCGGGCATGATGCGGCTTTCGATCACTTCCATGCCCTGCTGTTTGGCAAGGGCAATCACGGTCTGGCGCGTCAGGCCATTGAGGAAGCAATCGGCGATCGGCGTGTGGATGGCGCCGTCGCGGGTGAAGAAAATATTGGCTCCGGTGCATTCGGCCACGCGGCCCTGCCAGTCCAGCATCATGGCATCGGCATAGCCCTTCTTCTCGGCCTTGTGCTTGGAGATGGTGCAGATCATGTAGAGGCCCGCCGCCTTGGCATGAACCGGCGCGCATTGCGGATCAGGCCTGCGGTAATCGGCGATGTCGAGCCTGATGCCTTTCATCTTGGTTTCGGGATCGAACATGGAAGGCCAGGTCCAGCTGGCAATGGCCACATGGATTGTATTGTGCTGGGCGGAGACCGCCATCATCTCGGAACCGCGCCAAGCAACGGGGCGGACATACTGGTCGCCGCCGCCGTTCAGTTCCACAACCCTGGCCTTGGCCGCGTCAAGCTGCTCGACGGAGTAGGGGATCACGAAATCCATGATCGCGGCGGATTTGTGCAGGCGCTCGGAATGTTCGCGCGATTTGAAAATGGTTCCGGCATAGGCGCGTTCGCCTTCAAAAATCGAGGAGCCATAGTGCAGGCCGTGGGTGAGGACGTGGACCCTGGCTTCCTTCCAGGGCACGATCTGGCCATCGAACCAGATGGAACCTTCACGTTGGTCAAAAGACAGGATGGACATCGGAACTCTCCCAATTCGATTTTTATAGAACTTCAGCCTATATTACGGTCAAACCTGCGAAATCAGCGGTTTGCGCAATAACATTGCGTGTTATTGAGATGCAACGTAACAAAAATGGATTAATATGTCAACATGGCTGACATAAATTTTGACGACACATCGGGGGAGAATGAAACCGTGGCTTTGATCGAGCTGCTGTTCTTCGCCTACCGGGATTTCGTCTCGGATCCGGATGCAGTTCTGGAGCAACTGGGCTTTGGCCGGGCGCACCACCGGGTGGTGCATTTTGTCGGCCGCTACCCGGGCATGACGGTGGCGCAGCTGCTCGATATCCTGCGGATCACCAAGCAGAGCCTGGGCCGGGTTCTGAAAGACCTGATCGACAAGGGCTATGTATTCCAGAAAGAAGGCGAGACGGACCGGCGCCAGCGGCTGCTGCATCTCACCAAGGCAGGCGAAGAGCTGCGCCAGCAACTCATGGCGCCGCAGATTTCACGCATCCGCCGGGCGGTGAGCGAGACTGCCGGCAATGGCAAGTCTTCGATGCGTGACATTCTCTATCACCTGGTCAGCCCGGAAAACCGCGAGGGCGTCAAGGACTGGATTGATGGCGCCCGCAAGCTCGGAGAGAAAGCCGGTGACTGAGGCCCGGCACATTCTGGTGGTGGACGATGACCGCCGAATCCGCGAGCTGATCAGGTCCTATCTGATGGAGAATGATTTTCTGGTGTCCGTCGCGGGAACCGCGGCTGAAGCCCGCGAGCGCATGCGCGGCGTCACCTTTGACCTCATGGTGCTTGATATCATGATGCCCGGTGAAACGGGGCTTGAACTCACCAAATCCCTGCGCGGCGAAAAACGCAACGTTCCAATCCTCATGCTTTCGGCGCTCGCCGATTCGGATGACCGCATCGCCGGGCTTGCCACGGGCAGCGATGACTATCTGGCAAAGCCCTTTGAGCCGCGCGAGCTACTGCTGCGCATCAACAACCTGCTGCGCCGCGTGAGCGTTGCCGCGCCTGCCAGGACGGAGGTGCGCTTTGGGGTTTTTCAACTCAATGTGCCGCGCGGCGAGCTTCGCCGGAATGGCGACCTGGTGCGGCTGACCTCGGCTGAAAAGAACCTGCTTCGCATGCTGAGCCTCAAGCCCGGAACGCCCTTTAGCCGCCTTGAGCTTTCGCAACCGGGGCTGGAGGAGAGTGCGCGCAGTGTTGACGTGCAGATCAACCGGCTGCGCCAGAAAATCGAAAGCGATCCGGCCAACCCGGTGTACCTTCAGACGGTGCGCGGGGCGGGATATGCGCTCTATGTCGATGAAGAGGCAGCCGGATGAGCAGCGTTTACTTCCGCTTCAACCGCTTTCTCGAGCGGCATCTGCCGAAGGGGCTCTACTCCCGTTCGCTGATCATTGTCATTGCGCCCATCGTGCTCCTGCAGACGATCATGGCAGGGATCATTCTTGAGCGGCACTGGGACAATGTCACCAAGGTCCTGGGCCGGTCGCTTGCCCGCGAAATCGGCCTTATCACCGATCTCTATGACCGTTCGGACAAATCCGAAGCAGCGATCATGGAAATTGAATCCGTCGCCAACAACCGCCTGAAACTCGGACTTGAGATTGCCCGCGGCGCTACGCTGCCGGCGCCCATCGACCGCACCCTGTATTCGCTGGTCGATGACAAGATGACGAAATACCTGGAGCGTGAAACCGGCCGGCCGTTCTGGATCAACAGCGCGGCGAAAGGCGGCAAGGTGGAAATACAGGTTGAGGCCGAGAAGGGCCTGATCTTCCGCATCCGCACCGACGAGGACCGGGCCTATGCCGCCAACACCGGGGTTCTGCTGCTGATCATGCTTCTGTCTTCGCTGGTGCTGCTGTTCATCGCTGTTGTTTTCCTGCGAAAGCAGATCACCCCCATTGTTGAACTGGCAAACGCCGCCAAGAGTTTCGGCATGGGGCGCGAGGTCAGCGAGTTCCGCCCGCGCGGTGCCGCTGAAGTGCGCGATGCAGGGCTGGCCTTTGTCGACATGAAAAGCCGCATTGCGCGCCATGTGGAACAGCGGACCGCCATGCTGGCGGGCGTCTCGCATGATCTCCGCACCATTCTCACGCGCTTCAAGCTGGAACTGGCCTTTCTCGGTGACGGGCCGAAAATCAAGCCGCTCAAGGAAGACGTGGAGGAGATGCAGCGCATGCTGGAAGCCTATATGGCCTTTGTGCGCGGCGATGGCGGCGAGAAGACGGAAGCGGTCAACCTGGCGCAAATGTTCAGCTCGGTCGCCTCCGCGGTGGGCCGGGGCAAGTCCCATGTGGCGCTCGACGTGCAGGATGTGGACGTCAGCATCAAGCCCAACGCGTTCCGGCGCCTGCTTTCAAACCTTTTGGGCAACGCGGTGCGTTATGCCGATAATGTGAAGGTGAAGGGCGGGGTTGAAAACCGCCTGCTCACCATCCTTGTCGACGATGACGGGCCGGGCATTCCGGCCAAGAACCGCGAAGATGCATTCAGGCCATTTGTGCGGCTGGACCATGCCCGCAACCTTGATGAAACGGGCACGGGCCTTGGGCTCGCCATCGCCCTGGACATCGCCCATGCCCATGGTGGGGAAATCAGGCTGGATGACAGCCCAACAGGCGGGCTTCGCGCCGTGGTGCAGATCCCGGTCTAGTACATCCTTCCGCCATTGGGCACGGGGCGCTCGACCGCCACCAGCACCACCTCGCCCGCAGGATCGGGAAAGCCGAGGGTCAGGACTTCCGACATGAAGGGGCCGATCTGGCGCGGCGGGAAATTGACGACGGCGGCCACCTGGCGGCCAAGCAGGGTTTCCGGCGTGTAGTATTTGGTCACCTGGGCAGACGATTTTTTCACGCCGATCTCGGCGCCGAAATCAATGCGCAGCTTGAAAGCAGGCTTGCGCGCTTCCGGGAAAGGCTCGGCGGCGATGATGGTGCCCACGCGGACGTCAACCTTGAGGAAGTCATCGAAGGAAATTTGCGGCATCTAGCTTGCCAGCTCCCGCGAACGGTCGGCTGCCGCCTTCACGGCCTTTTCGAAGAGGGGCTGCAGGCCGTCGTCTGCCATGAGAACCTGGAGGGCCGCATAGGTTGTGCCCTTGGGCGAGGTGACATTCTGCCTGAGGGTCGCGGCATCGGTGCCGGTCACCCGCATCAATTCACCGGAGCCTGCCACGGTGGCGCGGGCCAGCTGCATGGCGAGGGCAGGGGGCAGACCCACTTTTTCCGCCGCCGCCGCCAGGCATTCAGTTAGGTAGAAAACATAGGCCGGGCCGGAGCCGGAAACCGCCGTCACGCTGTCAATCAGCTCTTCGCGGTCAACGATCACGACCTCGCCTATGGCCGAGAGAAGTTCGGTTGCCAATTTCATCTGCGCCGCGGTCACGTTGGCGTTGGCCGACATGGCGGTGATGCCGCGGCCAATGCTGGCGGGGGTGTTGGGAATGGTGCGGATAATGGCGGCGGATTTGCCGAAGTGGCGCTCGAAAGAGGCGATGGTCTTTCCCGCGGCCACGGACAGGATCAGCGGTTTCGAGGCGCCCAGGCCCACAATGGCGGGAAGGACTTCCTCCATCATCTGCGGCTTCACGGCGATGAGGATGACCTCGGCATTGGCGATGCCGGCGATGGCCGGATTGAGAGACACCCCATGCCTGGCCAGCAGGGCCTTCATCTCGTCGGCGGCAAAGGGATCAAGGACGATGACTTTTTTGGGATCGGCACCGGATTTCAGCCAGCCTTCCAGCATGGCGCCGCCCATCTTGCCGGCGCCCACGAGAACCAGATTTCCGCTGAGCGCAAGGCTCATGCCTCACCCATGGTTTCGAGCAGGCTGCTTTCGAGGGCGGCATCGGCGCTCTGGCCCGCCCAGCAGACATACTGCACGGCGGGGTAATAGCGTTCGCAGGATTCGATCCCGAGGCGGATGAGGGCTTCGCACTGGGCGTCATTGGCCACGGCGCCGCCCGCCAGAACCAGATTGTTGCGGAAGACGATGCTGCCGTCGGCGTGCCACATGTCGAAATGGCCATGGAACAATTGCCCGTTGACCAAAGACAGCAGCCGGCCCACCTCGTCCTTGCGCGCCGGCGGCACCTTGATGTCATAGGTGCAGGCCACAAGCAGGGATTCCAAGTCATCGCGCCAGTTCAGCGAGACATAAAGATCGCTCCAGCCGCCACCCATCACCATGGTCACTTCGCAATCATTGGTGCGGTCAACGGACCAGTCGCGGCGCTCGGCGAGGCGCTCGATGAGATCGAGCGGGTTGGTTGTATTGTTCTCGTAAAACTGCAGTGAACCCATGGGCCTTGTCCTCACGTGCCCAACGAATCACACCCGGGCATTGCAGCGAAAATGCCCGTGCGATTGAGTCGCCACAAGAGTCAACGGGCAATTGCCGCTGATTCCTCCACATAAATTATGGAATGGAGACGTCCGAGATAGCCTTGGATTCCAGTTCAGCCAGGCGCTTGGCCAGGGCTTCGTTTTCCTCGCGGGCCTTGCGGGCCATATCGCGGACAACGTCCAGTTCCTCGCGTTTGACCAGTTCGAGGTTGTTCAGAACCCGCTCGACCTGGGACTGGACCATGGCGTCCACTTCCTTGCGCAGGCCCTGGGCGGCCCCCGTGGCATTGGTCATCAGCTTGGCAAGCTCGTCAAAAAACCGGGATGATGTGGTGGTCATGGCAGCATTCCTCTTCGTGCTGTGTAACTATGGATTCAGCAAGGTTTTTTCAAGGGCCGTAGTGCCACGGGCCCACTTAATGTTAACTTGCGTAGAGGCAGGCTGAAAGGAAATTTGCGAATTGAGGCCGAATTGAACCAGGTTGATCTGGACGACGTCCGCCGGTCCTACGCCAGGGATATGGCGCGGGTGAGTGCGTCTGAAGACCCTCGCCTTGAACAGGCATTTTACAGTGTGCACCGCGAGGATTTTCTTCCGCCGGGGCCGTGGAAACTGCTTGTGGAGGGGCGGTATGTCGACACGCCGAATTCGGATCCGGTTCACGTCTACCGGAATTCCGCCATTGCCCTTGATGCCAGGAAAGGCATCAATAATGGCGAACCGCATCTGCACGCCATGTGGATCGGGGCGGTGGCGCCAAAGCCCGGGGAAGACATCACGCAAATCGGCCTGGGGATGGGTTACTATTCCGCCATCCTGTCACTTCTGGTGCAGCCCGGCGGGCGGCTGACCGGATTTGAGATCGAAGGTGAACTGGCGGAGATTGCGCGGCGCAATCTTGCGGATTTCAAGAACGTCTCGGTGGTCGCAGGCGATGCTGCTTCAAGGGAGCTGCCACCTTCGGACCTCATCTATGTGAGTGCCGCCGTCGCCGCTCCGCCCGAGAGTTGGCTTACAGCACTCCGCCCCGGCGGTCGTTTGATCTTTCCCTGGCGGCCGACAATAGAGGTGGCCCTCGCCATGCTGGTGAGGCGGGTGCCGGACGGTTTCGAGGCGCGGCCCCTGATGACATCCTGGTTCATCCCCTGCGCCGGGGCAGCAAGTCCCAGGGGCAGCGCACTGCCACCCACGCCTTCCACGGCGTGGCGCATTCGCTCGCTTCATCTCGGCCGAGACCGCGCGCCGGATAAAAGCGCTGTCGCGGTCTACCAACATGTCTGGTTTTCCAGCGCGAAGCTGCGCGGTTACAATGGCAGCAAGGCCTGAAGCGGGGCGGCCAGTGCCGGATTGGTGGCAAGAATCGGGTTGCCCAGGCGGAAGACATCGCCGGACATGAAGTCATTGGTCCAGCCGCCTGCTTCGCCCACGATGCAAAGCCCGGCTGCCACGTCCCAAATGTTGATGTGCGCTTCCCAGTAGCCGTCCAAGCGGCCATCGGCGGTCATGGCCATGCCCAGGGCGCCGGAGCCCAGGCGGCTGTATTCGCAATGGGCCTCAAGCAGCGCAGAAATTGCCTGCACATGGGGTGCTACCGGGCGACGGTAACTGAAGCCCAAGCCCATGCGCGCTTCGCTCAGCCTGGTGACGGTGCCGACCTTTATCCTGGAATTGTTGAGGGTGGCTCCGCGCCCGCGTTTGGCGGCATAGAGTTCATCGGTCACCGGATTGTAGATCAAGCCGATGACCGGGACCTTCCGGTAGACCAGCCCGAGCGAGACGCACCAGAGCGGAATGCCACGGAGGAAGTTCGCGGTGCCGTCTATGGGATCGATGACCCAGGTGGCGTCACCGCCGGTATTCTGCAGCCCGCGCTCCTCACCGAGGAAAGCGTCGCCGGGAAACATCCGGTTGAGGGCCGAAACGATTTCATCCTCGCAGGCGCGATCAGTTTCGCTCACCAGGTCCTGAAGGCCCTTGGTTTCAACCGCCAGCGAGTCACGGCGGCGGTACTGACGGCAGGCCTCCTGGCCCACTTCACGCACCAACCCCAGGCCAGCGTGAAAGCGCCGGTCAAGTTCACCTTCGTCCATCCTCAATCTCCCGGAAAATCCATGCTGGCCAACAGCAATTTCTTCTGTCATGTTGTCACAAAACCGTCATAAACAAAAGTCTGAACTGGGAGGAAAGCATGACCCTAATCACCCGAAAATTCTTTAATTCCGCGGCTGTTTTGGCATTTGCCGCACTTGCGTTCGGCTCGAGCGCACAGGCCGAAGGCAATCTCACGGTTTATTGCTCGGTGCAGGAAGAATGGTGCCAGAGCATGGTCAACGAATTCCAGAAGGCCACCGGCATAACCGTGGCGATGACGCGGAAAAGCTCCGGCGAAACCTTTGCCCAGGTGAAGGCGGAATCGGCCAATCCCAAGGGCGATGTCTGGTGGGGCGGCACGGGCGACCCCCATCTGCAGGCGGCTGAAGAGGGGCTTACGGAAGCCTACGAGTCCCCCATGCTTGCCAAGCTCCATCCCTGGGCGGTGAAGCAGCATGAAACCGGCAAGGGCGCAACGGTCGGCATTTATCTTGGAGCGCTGGGTTACGGCTACAACAGCGAGCTGCTTGAGCAGAAAAAAATCGCGGCACCCGCCTGCTGGGCCGATCTCATCAAGCCTGAATTCAAGGGCGAAGTGCAGATCGCCAACCCAAACTCATCGGGCACGGCTTACACTTTCCTTGCCACGATGGTGCAGATCCTTGGCGAAGAGGAAGCCTTCAAATACATGAAGGCGCTTGATGGCAACATCAACCAGTACACAAA
>Ga0154020_10010033_pt1 | contig 10862 bp, 16 predicted proteins | sample Klosneuvirus_201_FD_109709 | JGI IMG/M metagenome (GOLD analysis project Ga0154020, IMG submission 109709) | Active sludge microbial communities from wastewater, Klosterneuburg, Austria - Klosneuvirus_20160825_MG | ecosystem: Engineered > WWTP > Aerobic digester > Activated sludge | place...
AGTCGAGGACAGGAGAGACCCAGCGAAGCTACGAACCAAACGCTTGCCTTGAATTTCCCTCCGCCGAGCCATCTTCTCGTCTTCCTCTGTCAACGCCATCTAAAAGGAGGATCAAAATTTGATAATCCAAAACACCTGGAATGACATGGCGGGTCGGACGGCGAACTTGCCCTTGGACTCGTGGCGATCGCCGGGCTTCCTGAGAATGCCGCGCGCGGCTGGAGCAGGGGCAGCGGCCATCGCGGATGAGAATGGCGATTGGTGAAGGGTCTGAAGGCCTGAATAGACTCTTGCACGCCTATATCTTCGAGATTCTTTTCTGAGCCCAATTGGACGGCCCTCGAGACCGATCGTGCGACCGTTGAGCTAAGATTCGGACCCGCGCAGTTACCGATAAATGGAACGACTCTTTCACTCGAATGCGACGAAGTGGACTTCAGGTCTTCACTCTTTAGCCGAATCGTACCTCTCTTCGCTTCCTTATCTTGTGCCAAATGGAGAAAGAAGAAAAGAGGGAGACGTTGAGCAACGAGTGCGAACGACCTTTTTATCTTCTCGCTATGCTCCTTGTCGCAATGAGAGCCTATTTCTAATTTTTCTTAGTGCTGGGGACTATTATGTCGAATACTCAGTTAGTTCGGATACGCTCAAGACGGTCTCGCGGCCGAAGTTGAACGGCGCCTACAAATACGAATGTCCTTGGGACACTTGGTTCGTTCCCCGCCCCCTTTTTTGTTTTTTTAATTGCAATTAGTATAATTGTATCTGGTATATCTACAATTATGTACGCGAGGCGTTGTGGCGTAGTGCTTGTGATTATCGGCGAGCTCGTCATCCGATGACGAAGTGCTTCGTCGACTCATTTCCCTCCACTTGAGTTCATTCTCATCCGTCTTGCCTGCCACGCCTAGTCTTGTTAGTGAGCTATCCTCATGATAGATTTTTTCCTCTTTCAGGAAAATGATGGGCTTCACGGATGCCCTCGAGTTGTTCGTCGCTGGATCTGGCGGCGAAACCTTTCAACGCACGCCTCCGAGCAAGGAGGAGCTCGACCGCGTGCGCCTCGTCGTTTGGAGCTCTCTGAGCTCATGTTGTCGTTCAATTCCATATAATATCTCTTTTTAGGATTTTCCAATCTTTGAGACTGACTGGGCGATCGTCAAAGCACCAAATGCCAAGGAAATCACGACCACTTGGATTGGCCACAGCACCTTCCTCGTCCAAGTAGGCCGTTTTCATTCATTGTTTCTGATGCTCCTTTTCATTGCTATTTTGAAAGATGGACGGTATCAATTTCCTTACGGACCCAATTTTCTCTGAACGCTGTTCGCCCGTCCCCTTTGCTGGCCCGAAGCGCTATCGAAAGGTATCTCCCAATCTCGATTCCTTTCTCGGGCTTCGGTTGCTAACCAGCCTTCATTTTTTTCTAGACTCCCTTTGAGATCAAAGATCTGCCGCCGATCGACTTTGTGGTCATCTCACACAGCCACTACGATCATCTGGACAAGGCCACGGTCAAGGCACTGCCTAAAAACGTCATGTGGATAGTCGGCCAAGGTTCGATCCCTTTCCCTTCAGTCGTGTCTGCGCTTGAGTTGACTGATGTGTGCCGTTGACAGGTCTTAAGGACTGGTTCACCGCAGAGGGCATTCCAAACGTTGTGGAGCTCGACTGGTGGGAGCAGATTACGCTTGTGCGAAAGAAGGGCGATGTCGTCGACGTTAAGAAGAAGAGCGAACTAGCCGTGGTGACCAACTCCAAGCGAGGCAACGATGAAAAGGAGGAGTATTTGTACAAGGTCACCTTCACTCCCACACAACACTGGTCCAATCGTGGCTTGTTCGATCGGAACATCTCTCTTTGGGTACAATCCTGTTGTCATCGTCGTCCTGCATTTAAGTACCTCAACCGCTCATACGCAGGGATCGTTTGTGGTTGAGACTTCGTCGGGAAAGAAGGTCTTCTTTGGCGGCGACACGGGCTATTGTTCTGCCTTCCGCGAGATTGGCCTGCATTTGGGTCCGCTCTTGTTGTCATCGCCTCTGTGGCTACAACGCGTCTGATATCTCACCTAGGCCCCATGGACCTTGGCCTCATTCCAATCGGAGCGTACCAGCCGCGAAACTTTATGAAATTCGCGCACGTCAATCCCGAGGAAGCTGTTAGAATCCATCTGGATGTGAAATCGAAGCGGTCCATTGGATGTCACTGGGGCACCTTCATTCTGACTGGCGAGGTGAGATCTCCCTGTCGCATTGTCGCTTATTGATCTGCTCACAGTGTGCGTAGCCTGTGCTGGACCCTCCTAAAGTTCTTGCTGAGGAGCTCAAGAAGCTGAACTTACCGTCAGATTGCTTCATCGCGCTCAACATTGGCGAGAGCTTCATCATTGACGCTGCTGGCAAGACACGTCACACTGGCCGGAATCCGAACAAAGCTCAACGCGGCAGCGATTCATCTGACTCAGAGGAGCCCGAGGTCTTCCTTCACCCCTTTCCCTCTTTTTACTTTTATTTCAAAGAGTTTTCTGTTAGTTTTTTGATGCCAATGAAGCTCACGATGCTGACGAGAGCGCCGATCAGAAGCGCACCACGAAGGCCGCCCCCAAAAAGTAGTAAGGGATGTAAAATATGATCACAGATCAGACTCCTCCTGAGACAATCAATACGATTTCCGGACAACACATTATCTTCAAATCCAGGACATTTCGCAGACGTCAAGGTGGACGAGCTTAGAACGCAGCAAACCTATGACCCACTCAGCGTTCATGGCCGTCTGCCCGTAGTTCATCATTGGGCCCGGGATGAAGAGCTTGCGCAGTCCTTTGGCCTCGTTCGCCTCTGCCACAAAGGCATCAAAAGCGGCATTTGACGAACTGAATTGCGGAAAATCAAAGGTGTAGGAGTTGCTGAGCTCAGTGAATAAGGTAGTGATCGTCTTGAAGTGGTAAAATGTTCGCAGACGCGGCATGGAGGAGAGATGCGCCATTGAGAAGTCCTCGAAGAGCCCATGCTCGGACGCGGTGAGCTTTAGCGTCTCTAAGGAGCGGAGACCACGAAGCTCCGCAGCAAATGAAGGTGACACGACGCCTTGCGAAATCCCGATCTCTAATTTGCGCAGCTGCTTCAGTTGGCTCAAGCCACGGATGAATGAGTCGAGCGCCAGGGGAACTCCATTCGGCTGGCCCTCGACGCCGTAGCTCAAAATAGAAAGCGAAAGCCTCTGTAGTGCTCTTAGGCTAGGAATCGTGACCAGGGCGAGATTCGTTTCTTGTCTTCTGAGCGCGAGGCCGCGGATCTCCAGGGTCGATAGATTGGGCATGGACGGGAAGAGCGAGTAGAGAGAAGTGCCGATACTAATCTCTTCAAATTCAGTCACGACGAGTCTCCTCAATGAAGAGAGATTTGGGGTGCTCACTGCATCGAATACTTTCCAATTGTTCGCCGACAAGGCCATCGATATGTACTTGTGGTCAAAAACGGAGGCGTCCAGTACTTTCAACCCTGTGGGAGTCTTCAAACTCAAACGGTGTACGTTGCTCAATGAGTCTAAGTCCATCAGTTCCAACTCGAAGCCTGTGTTGGAATAGTCAAACTCTGTCAATTTGGAGCCATCCAGTGGAAATTGAATTCCCATTTGGCGCGCCAAGAGCGCGAGGTCATGGTAGCGGTAGCTAATGGTTAGCGAGGTCAGACTAGAGAACAGCTTTACGTCAGCCAAGCACCCCTTCAGTTCGAGCCTCATTACATTGGGTGCGAATCTTGCCAAGAGCTTTGGTAAGGCCTTGTTCGACTCCAGGCCCGCGTCAGCGATGTCAGCGTCGGAGATGGAAAGCGACGTGAGGTTCAGGAGGGTATGTTCCCGCATGAACTTTTTGGAGGGCAGGCCGACCAGCTCTATCGACTCGAGCTGTTTGAGGCGCTCGAATAGCTCATTGTTAACGGCACAATAATTCAGCTTAGCTCGCTTTAAGTTTGGAAACTTTTCGAGGAGGAGGATGACGAACGGCGCTGGGAATTTCGACACATGGAGGTCCTCGACAGCGGCGAGCTGAAACGTCGAGGGAGTGAAGACCTTATCGATCGCCGTAGCCATACTGCGGCGAACGAGGTCCGTCACCGGCCGCTCTGCCTCATCGACCGAATCTTTCTCATATGTGCGAATCAACTGGAACCGCGGGAAGCGTCGGTCGAGCTTGATGCGGGGCAGGGCCAACGGCCGCGTGAGCGAGAGGAACCGCTTGCACACCAACGGCACTCGACGGAAGAGGTCGTGAGTCGGCAAGCGCGCCAAGACCTCACGGATCGGGTCGTCTGACAGGTCAAATAAATCGAGTTTATTCATATTTTAAGATAAGAATGACGAATACCGAGGAGAAACAGTCTCCCGGTGTTAATAGCGATGGCACCGAGATCCCGGTCCACACAGGAGTTCGTGATGGCGAAGGAGTGACAAATCTGCTCTTATCTGTTCTTAGCCTGCTGTTTCCACATGTTACAATACATTTTGGGCGTCGATTCTCTGATAAAACCTCGCTGGAGGTCAGTCGCCGATGCGCTCGAGGTATTCGCGGCACATCTGTCTCAGAATCTCCTCGAGGTCGTCGCCGCCCTCCTTGGCCGACACCAAGGCGTAGCGAGCATTATGTCGCTCACAAATGCCACGCACTTCATCCTCTTGGACCTTCCACAAGCTGCGGTCGAGATCGGCCTTGTTCCCAAGCACGATATGGACGACATCTTCCGAGCAGTAGCGCTGCACCTCCTTGCAAATTGATAATCAGCAGCAATCTCTCGTGATGGCGGACGAAGGATGAACCCGGAACCAATTGGATACGTCGCCCCACGTCTCGTAATTCGTCAAATCAAACATAATGACCGCGAATGTCACCCGCCGATAAAAATTCAGATTCTGCCCGGGAAAAGCGAGTGAGATTCAGACGTGGGAACTCAGAAAGTACGAGGAGGGACCGACCTGACGGAATTTGAGGTAGGATTGGCTCAGCGGGTCCGCCACTTGAACGAGCACCACGGTACCGTCCACTTCAAACGTTCTGACCTCCTACGAACAAGGCGATGGAGCTGATACGTGAGGGAATATCAATGGGAACTCATGTGTACACTGGCCATATTAGTCATGGGATTGACAGGGGCGTCCTTGGGATCAGGTAGAAAAGCATTTTGAGTGAGGCGTAAAAACATGCAAGTCTTCCCGACGTTCTCGTCGCCAAGGATCATCATCTCGAGCGGCTTGCCACCACTAATAAGATAAGGGATGAGCAAGAGAGCAACAGGACCGGTCTCTGGGCAAAGGGGATCGAAAGACGGAACATCTCAATTCAAATTCGATATTAATAGCCCCTCACTTTAATTGGAAAGTAATAAAGAAAAGAATCGTCGTGAATTCTCGAAGCCTACTTCGAGCTCGCCAAAATGGCTCAAAAGCGACGACGAGAAAAGGGTGTACGGGGCGGTGACGATTTTAGCGCCCGACGAAGGCGGTGCCGCGCTTGAAGAAGCTTGAATTGAAATAATAAGTGTTAGATCCTTGGGAAATGAGATGAGGCCAAACGACGATTGTCAAGGCTAGGGACAGCTTTTGAGGTAGAGGCGAGGTTGAGCCCCACTGAGCAACCGCGCCCACAGTGGAGAGAAGGCGCACAAGACGACGCGGAGGTATGTTGCTTGTTGCCCATTGGAAGGCGGAAGCCGATCGCTCCCGAGATCGACAATGACCAGGTGCAAAGACAGCAAAGTGTACTGCAAACACGACAAACAGCCAAACACCGTGTCCGTAAATGAAAGTTATTCATTTACGTTCGACTAAGGAGTCGTTTCTCCGCATGGCCTGTTCCCGGGAAAGTTCCGAAATTATAGTGATATTTGTAGTTCTTTTGTTTATATCCTCTTCTTTCGCGGTCGTCGATGGCGAAGCGTGCGAGAGCGGCTCTGGCGGCGCGTGTCCCAATTCGTATGACCCTTTCTTACAGGAATTTCATGTTCACATATCGACTCATTTAATTGTTAAATAATGGCGTGTATGTGTAGGGGAAGAGTGGACCTCCACACGCTGTGGAAACTGTCGCCGGTGGAGGTCGTCGAGCTCGCCGAAGCCGACGCCGAACACTTCGCCGACCGCGTACTTCGTTCATCTTTTTTAATTTCTCCCATCAACATTGATATGATTCATCGGATTTACTTTCCTCTAGATTTTAGCGATGAACAAGCCCGTGATCATTCGGAACACGCCGGTGATGAAGTCCTGGAAGGCCTTTCGTCGGTGGAACTATGAGTACCTCAAAAAGACGGTCGGTGAGGCGCCACCTTCTCTTATATATTGGATTTCAAATATAGGCATGTTGTTGTTCCTCATCAGTATCATTGACAGGTCCCAACTTCATGGCCAAGATCTTCAAGAATGATGATGACACGATCTGGCTCAACAACTACTTGCACTCAAATCAGTCGCACTGGCCCCCCTTCGAAGAGAAATCTTATGTCGAGGTGCTTATCAGCATGAACGATTTCTTCGAAATGATTCAGAGGGACCCCAAGGAGAGCGGTTACTTTTACATGAGCGGCGAGGTTTCTGATTTTGACAGCCCCGACCTTCTCGCAGACGTGTCACCCTCCGACTTTTTCTCCCCAACTAAGGTACGGCGCAGTACACTGTACTCATATTTCTCCATGCTCATTCCCTAGATCTTTTTAGCTGAAGGAAGGCGATAAGCAAAGGAAGCCGATCTGGATTGGTAGTCCTGGTGTGACCACTCAGTTGCATTGTACACAGAGATCTTGTTTCCTTGTTCTCGCATCGCATATGATCTCCTTGATAGTCGACACGAGTGTCAACTTTTATGTCCAAATCATGGGTCACAAGCGCTTCTTGCTGTTACCTCCTTCAGCACACCGGTCTCTCTACCTCTTTCCACGCCTACACTATCACGCGCGGCGTTCGCAGGTCAATTTCCATGACGTTGACCTATCGAAATACCCCCTTATCAAAGAGATTCCTAAAGCCTTTGAAGTACATATCTTTTGTCACGTAAATTGCAAGATTACTCCTCTGACATAGTGTCTGTTCAGGTCACACTCTCTCGCGGAGATGTACTCTATATTCCTCCTTTCTGGTATGATTCTCCATTCATTGAATTTGGGAAATAGCTGCGAATGACTCGATCATTTGTACAGGTTCCACCATGTGACCAACATTGACGGCGGCATTTCGGTCAACTGTTGGAGTGAATCCGATCTTCACTTTGTAATCTCACGAGCCAGGAGCCTCCTGCCGAACCTCCAGCCCAATACGCCGCCTCATGTTCGAGTATTTGTCGTCCGAAAGATGATAGTCTTACTCCTTCAGGAGCTCAAGTTGGAGGCAAAGCAGTTCATGGCCAGCTTGTACTCCATTCGATTCGCACACATTGCCAGGCAACGGGAGATGGAAATGCGTAAGATTGAAGTCGGCAATGATTCCAAAGCGAAAGAGGATGCGGAGATTCACCGCCGAAAGCAATCTGATATGGAAAGCGGATGCGCTTATGCGAAGCAGTGGGAAAAGGAGAAACCCGAATCCTCTGTCTCCACGCTCAAACCTGCCGCTTTAAAAATTGCCAAGCTTTTCTTTGACCTGAAACAAAGTGAAGGAGAAAAGCATCCCCATGGCTTCAAGGAGTCCGACGATGCTATGGTTAAGGAATTCGAGGAAAAGGTGGCGATTGTACTGGGCGACTTGATGGAGATAGTAGCCAAGTTGGCCACCGCGGAAGGAGACGTGGCTCTCGTGGAGACCTTTTTCTCCAATTGCTTCTAGGATGTTTCGGAACATGTGGATTGTATTCATAGCATCTATATTTCTCATTTAAGAAGGGCTTATCCTTCTCGTAAAATTCTATGTCTAATACCAAACGCACGAACGATTCCATTCTAGAAGGGCTTATCCTTCTAATATATATTCTTTTCTTGCATCTTGAAGTGCTCCCGGTCGCGATAGGGGAGCACTTTCTTTCGCAATTGGGGGACAGCGAAGATTATGATGAGGACGAGAATGAGCCCGCCGATTACCGATGCTGCGATCGCAATCCCCACAATCATCCAGTCGACTTCCGCTAACAAGAACGAATTCATGAGGGGAAACTCAACAAACGAGTCTATGAGGGGTTTTCATACCATTATCGCAAGCCCCGCTGGGAGAGTATGAGAAGGTGAGCGCCAAGGAACTTTCATTATAGAGTGGAGTGGCCTCGGCTCGAACGCACACGTCACTCGACTTGGCCACGACTTTGGAGAATCGGCCCCCACTATTGCAGTTGAACTTCATCACCTCGAATGATTGCTGTGAAGCAGACTGCTTGGGCGCTTGAACGACCAAGACACCATTGCGAACGTCGAGGCAGCCGCTTACGTTAACTGGTGCCGCCGATGCATTGGCTACCTCCAAGACTGACGTCTCATCCACCACAAAATTTCCTAATTTTAGAAGAGAATTGAGCCTGAATTATTCACGGGAAATATATGGCTATGATAGTACCCGTGATGAATAAGGTAGCGTTTGCATTTGAAGAGAGCAAGACACTGGAGTTAATGCTTACAACAAAGTTGCCCTCGATGCGCACGCTGCTCGCCACCACCACTTGGGTAGAACTGTTTAGCTCAAGGCTTCCCGAAATCACGGTTGGTGAGGAAATGCTCACATTGGCGCCTAAATAACATCAGGATAAGCTCTGCCAGAGTCATAGAGAAGCGATGGATATACGCACTTGGGGGAAGGATGACGGACGAATTGAACACGATGACGCCATTGACGCAGATATAATTCGATAAATCCGTGGACCCAGTCACGGAAATATTGCATGCCGAGAGAATTGAAGGAGGAAGTATAGGAGAAGGCGAAGGAGACGGCGAAGTCGACGGTTCGGACGCAAACTTGTTGGGGATCGACATTCGGAGGGTAGTGAGCTTTAGGCCCTTCATGAGCGTTTGGTTCAAAGTAGTATTGCGATATTTTGTGGTCGGTGCGGATAGATAAGTTGTCGGGTGCTCGTCGCAAGTGAGGATTAATCTTGAAGGTGCGACGGGAATCTCTGCGCTGCTCACAATCCGGCAAATCTAATCAAAAAGGATTGAGGAGAAGACAAAATTGCAGAGAATTGAAGTGAGTAACCGTACTCCGGTACTATGAGTTTGAACGAGAAGTGAGTTGTAAGCGTTTTGAGAGGAGAAAGCTAGATCAATTAACGCAGGTGACGCCGTGGTATCAGGCTGGCCTGCCACTTGGCATGCTCCAACAAGCTTGATTGTGGTCGCGTCTGCTTGCTCCGGAATCAACGTGAAACAGAATCTGTCAGAAACATCAGCACTGAAATACACAAGATCCAAACTGAGAGAAGGTCCGCACGAGGGGGAGCTGTTGACGGCAATTGGCGCAACGTCAACCCTCGCGCGGCCCTGAATCGACACATTATAAATGATGGAAGTCGGGTTCGTCGCAGCGGCCATGCCGAAACGAGTCAAGTTGGCAATGTCCAAATACGTAAACGTAAAGTACGTCTCCGAGTTCAATCGAAGGAGAGAAAAGTCCAAAGTCTCCACATGGGTAATAGGCAGTGCGATGTTCTGACTTGCCTCGTTGAAATCGGATTGTGGACGTCCTTGTGGCGTGATCGAGAACGTGGTGGAGTACGACTGGAGAATGCGTTTACTCTGACCAGGGTCCATCACCTCCATCATCACGGCAACGTCGTATTTCGTATCATTGAGCGTGTCCATACGGGCAACCAAAAAGTCGGATCGAAGAATGGCAATACCGGACGTACTACTGTAAGGACGGAGATATACGCGTCCGGTTTGCGGATGTCAAAGCAGATGAGCGAAGCCGTGATGTCGATAAAAACAGGGGTTGATTTGTTATTGGTGAACAAGGCGCAGACGCAGTAATCGTCCGCCATTTTGATCCGAGTCCTCGTTGTGGTATTAACTTCTGGAACTAGAATCGCGTACGGAGGCTGCTCCACTTTGGAGACATTGTTAATCGTGATCAAGTTGAGGGAGCCGTGGTCGCCGACAATGACTTTCAGTGTAGCCGACGTTGGTTCGATGGCCATGGTGTACCAGTCCTTGTCGGCTTCTCGGTCGAGAAAAGTATACAATGATGATGCAGGCGCATTGTCTGGTGGGGTGACGTAGAGGCGCACATTGCCGCCGACTCCGCGGAGAAGGAAAAATGAATAATAAGGCCAAGCGGCAAGAAGGGAAGTATCCTCGACAATTTTGAGGCCTTCGAGACTCTCACCGCCAGCAATCTGCGGGACTTCGAGGGAAAACAGAAAGCCGAGACCGATGTTGCCGAGAGGGTCAAAGACGAAAGACCTCGCTGAGAGGGTGTTCGAATTGGTGATAACTGCGATATCGAGGAGACGCAGAGTCGATCGCTGCGCCATTACGAGATCGCGAACGTCCAAAGGGGAAGTATATGCCGTAGTGACATTTTTTGAGACGTCGAATGGCTCCTGAGTCGCAGCATCAATGACCTGAGGTAAAACTTTCAATTAGAATTGAACGAGAATAAGAGGGAGGGAGAGAAAACCTCAAAGTGGCAATCGATAAACAAGCTGTCGGAGCCAAAAGCAGCGTAGCACGTTTTGAAGGTCACATCGCCAAAAGCTGGCTCGAATGGAATTACATCGATTGATTTGAACTGCGCCAGATCCGGAGAGAGTGGAGTTATTGTCGAAATCGGCGAGAATTCGGCCAAGGATACGGTGGAGGAGGCCATCTTGATGCATGCCGTGATCAAGAGGGGTGCCGATGACGTTCCAAAAAAGCAAATCTAGAAAACAAGTAGTTAAGGGGCGGGGAGGGGGG
>Ga0154020_10010035_pt1 | contig 10861 bp, 11 predicted proteins | sample Klosneuvirus_201_FD_109709 | JGI IMG/M metagenome (GOLD analysis project Ga0154020, IMG submission 109709) | Active sludge microbial communities from wastewater, Klosterneuburg, Austria - Klosneuvirus_20160825_MG | ecosystem: Engineered > WWTP > Aerobic digester > Activated sludge | place...
CCGCGTCCGCCGCCGCCTGCTTGTCGAGGGGTCTTTCCCGCGGATCCTGAATCGACAAGCCTGCCGCGATCACGACCACCTCTCGCAGGCACTTTTCCGACCGGGCCTGAAGAATCATCCGGCCCACGGTGGGGTCGACGGGCAGCCGCGCCAGCTCGCGACCGATCGCGGTCAGGTCCCGCATTCCGGAAACCGTTGGAAGCTCCTCGCCCGGCCCCCGCGGAGCCGGTTCGGCCCGCCCGCCCGCTACCGGCATCGCCAGGGCGCCGATCTCCTCGAGCAACCCGTAGCCCGCGCGAATCGCCTTGGTCGCCGGCGGGTTGATGAAGGGGAAACGCTCGATGTCACCCAACCCGTACGCCTTCAGGCGCAAAATGACGTCGGCCAGGTTGGCCCGCTGGATCTCCGGCTGGGTGAAGCGTGGACGCTCCAGATAGTCGCTCTCCGAATACAAGCGGATGCAGACGCCGTCGGAGACGCGTCCGGCACGGCCCTTGCGCTGATCGGCGCTGGACTGGGCCACCGGCTCGATCGGCAGACGTCTTGTCCGCGCCTGCGGCGAGTACCGGCTGATCCGGGCCAGCCCCGTATCCACCACATAGCGGATTCCCGGAATCGTCAGCGAGGTTTCCGCAATGTTCGTCGCCAGCACCACCTTGCGGCGCTGGGTGGTCGCAAATACGCGCTGTTGTTCAACATTGGAGAGTCGCCCGAACAGCGGCACGACCTCGAAGCGGGACCGGGCGCCCGCGTTGCGATCTTCGATCAGATCGCGAACCTCCCGAATGTCTCGCTCGCTCGGCAGAAAGACCAGGATGTCGCCGCCCTCGCTTTCGGCCACGATCTTCTCCACCGCCGCGGCGGCTCCATCGACATAGTGCAGGGCCTCCACACGCGCGGAACGCTCGGCCGCTTGGTCGGGCTCGTCGGGGTCCTCAACATAATCGCTGCCAAGTCCATCAAGCGGAGCGTAGATCACGTCCACGGGGTAGGTCCGTCCCGAGACCTGCACGACCGGAGCTCCATCGAACGCGGCGCTAAAGGCCTCGGTGTCGATCGTCGCCGACGTGATGATGATCTTCAGTTCGGGCCGCTTGAACCGGAGCGTTCGCAAATGTCCCAGCAGAAAATCAATGTTCAGCGAGCGCTCGTGTGCCTCATCGAGGATAATCGTGTCGTAGCCACGCAGAAGCGGATCCCCCTGCACCTCTGCCAGGAGCATGCCATCGGTCAAAAACTTGATCACGGTGTCCCGTGACGTTCGGTCATCGAAGCGGATCTTGCACCCGACCGGTCCACCCCACTCCACTCCGAGTTCCTCAGCGACCCGCCGGGAGACCGAAAGCGCCGCCACCCGGCGCGGCTGAGTGCAGGCGATCTTTCCGCGCACTCCGCCACCCGCCGCCAGACACATCTTGGGGATCTGCGTGGTTTTGCCGGAACCCGTCTCGCCTGCCAGGATCACCACCTGATTCGTCTGAATCAACGCGACGATTTCCTCCACCCGCGAGGTGATGGGCAGCTCCGGAGGGAAATCGAGGCGGAAGCGGAAGGATGGCTTTTGATCTGGCTTTGGCACAGGGCGGTCGTGGAATGTCCCCTCCCAATCGATGGCTGGCAAGAAAGACACTCCACCCCCTCTCCCGCACGAGATCTTCGAGCGAGTCTGCCGCCTGGCCCGCTTCGAGGGGCGCTCGATCCTGATCCTGTCCGGGGTCTTCGCGGTCCTGGCGGCCCTCAATCGGGACGTCACCGGTGCCCTCGCGGGTTGTCTCGCGGCCGGCACCGGAGCTCTGGAGCTCAACGGAGTCAACCGGTTACGGCAGGGCGACGCCTCCGGGCTCGACTGGCTGGTGCGCAGCCAGTTGCTGCTTTTGGCCACGGTCCTCTTCTACGCCGGCGCCCGGATTGCCCAGTTCGACCCGTCGCTCCTGCAACAGGTCATCAACTCGGAGACCCGCGCAGAATTTTCTGACCTGGGTCTGACCGAAGAACAAATTCTTCCTCTTCTGGAGCGGGGCTACCGCACGCTTTACATCACGGTGGCCATCGTGACCGTTTTTTACCAAGGAGCGATGGCACTTTATTACCATCGGCGCCGGGAAGCGATTCAGACCGCGCTCGCGGAGTACCCCTGACGTCGCCGGGGTGCGCCACCGCCTCCGACGAGGAGGAATCTCCGCTAAACTTGCACCGGCGCGTTGAAGCGACATCTTCTGCGCGATGTCCAAGGAGCGTTACATCCTAGCCAAACAAAAGTGGGCGGAAAAACAGGTTGCGCGCGGGGTTCGCCCTCTCACCGAGCCCGCTGAAGGCCGTTTGCCACCCGGACAACGCCTGACTGAAGGTTTTCCGGTGCTGGACCTCGGCATTCAGCCGGACATCCCCCTCTCCGAATGGACCCTGTCCATCGACGGCCTCGTCGAACAACCGACGTCCTATTCCTGGGAGAGGTTCAACGCGCTTCCCCAGGTGCTGGACACCAGCGACTTTCACTGCGTAACCACGTGGAGCAAGTACGATTGCCAATGGGGCGGCGTGGCCTTCACCACCCTCTACGAAGCGGTCCAACCCGGGCCAGAGGCGCGATTTGTCTATTTCGGCAGCTACGATGGGTACTCCACCAATGTTCCGATCGAGCACTGCCTCGACGACGACGTACTCATCGCCACCTCCTTCGGCGGCGGGCCGGTAACGCGGGAACACGGCGGCCCCGCCCGAGTGATTATTCCGAAACTTTATGCGTGGAAGGGAGCAAAGTTCGTGAAAACCATCACCTTTCTCAGCGAGGACAAACTCGGTTTCTGGGAAGTGCGGGGTTACTCCAACTCCGCCGACCCGTGGAAAGAAGAGCGCTACGCGTGAGGCCGCGGAGCGCCGGGCGGTCCGCGAGTAGGAGTTTTTGGGAAGAGGCAAATACCTGGATATCAAGGACCCAAGGCGTTTCCTGACGCCTCTGGCGCAGGCGTGGGAAGGCCCGTATCGACCCAGGTCGTGCCCGGAAGCCGTGGTCGATCCGCCATGAATGGAATTCAAGAGTTCAGGGCGTCGAATGGCTTGCGATCTGCTCTGCTGGGCCGTGTCCGTAATTTCAATCCGCACTTCGCTATGACGCCGATTCTCGATAGCCGAAAGCTGCTCGCCTTTACGACTCTCTCGCGGGTGGGAAGCTTCACCTTGGCTGCCCGCGAGCTCCATCTTACGCAATCGGCAGTCAGTCATGCGATTAAGGCCTTGGAGGATGAACTGGGATTACGCTTGTTTGACCGGATGGGGCGCCGCGTGACCTTGACCGTCGCCGGCAAACAGCTGCTTGAGCATGCCCACAAAATTCTCGCGGAAATGAAAGTGGCCCGGGCAGATATGGCGGCATTGGTCAAGTGACCGATCGCCCACCCGGGCGATCAATCCGAAGCCGACTCACTCCTCCCAACCCGGACGGGCCAAGCCCATCGCGTTACGCAGGTCTACAGGGCTGTTGAGGTTGTGGAACCAAGGCGCTTCTTCAGGTCTGATCGCTTCGGCGTGCAGCCGCTCCCCCTCAAACGCCTCGAGGAGCAATCGTTGGAGGCCCGAGTTCCCCTGTCTCAGCGCCCCAGCCCACTGCGGAAGCCACGACCGCGGATAAACGGCGGCCAGAGGCTCAAACTGGCCTCCCGGATGACGCCCAGCCACTCCGCAGTCAGGCCGGGCAAGTTGCCTCAACCGGATCATCCAGCCTGCGGGTAGGTCCGGCAGATCCACCGCCAGAACCAAGAGATAGGTAGCCGCACTCGCCTCCCAGGCCGCGATCACGCCCGCCAGCGGGCCGGCATCAGGCTGGGAATCACGCACCGTGAGGACGTCCGGAGGCACCCACGCCTGGTCCACTCGGACCGACAGCCAGCGCCGCCCTGCCCCTGCCTCGCCCAAGAGCTTCCACTGCCGCTGCCACAACGGCTCCCCGGAGGGAGTCGCAAGAAGAGCTTTGTCCGAGCCCATCCGCCGCGAACGTCCACCGGCAAGCAGCACGGCGTCAAAAGTGAGAGGTGAATCCGAATTCATCCGCTGAAGAGGCTGATCCACCGCTCGCAGCCAGCGACGGAAAACTTACTCAACCCTCCGTCTGTCAGTGGTGCCCGGGCGCGGACTCGAACCGCGATGCTGTTAGGCACAGGCTTCTGAGACCTGCGTGTCTACCAATTCCACCACCCGGGCAAACCAATAACCTCTGAATTCCAGTCACTTCCGGTAACGAGCCTCTTTGCAAGTTGGAACTTTCCTACACCGCTCTTCTCCACTTCTTCGCGGCGACCACCTAAGCGGACACCGTGTGGGAAGGGACCAACGTTACAAACCGGCTTCGAAACCGTCAGAACACGAGGTACTACGCCCGAGGCAAAGTGAACGGCAAGCAGAAATGGCATCGTCGCGAAACCAAAGTTTTCTCAGCCCGATCGTCTCGCGAGCTTTCGCAAATCCCCCCAGCGAGACGCACCTGCGGGCACTCGGCGGCCGCAAAACTGTGCCAACCGGCTTTCTGGCATTTTCAAGAACACGAAATTTTGGGGAATGCGCCGCGCGATCCGGACTCTCACGTCGATGAACTTCTCCTTTCCTTTCCCCGACCATCGGGCGCCCATGCACGCTTTTCGCACCGCCGTCACCGTTGCCCTGGCTTCCTTCCTCCTCACGGCCGCAACGGTTCGCGCGGCCGCGGAACTCCCGCCTGCCGGTTTAGCTGTCGGTCTCAAAGTAGGCGATACCGCCCCTGATTTCACACTCAAGTCCGCCAGCGGGGAAGACGTCACCCTGAAGGACCTGCTCGCTCCGGGGCCCATCGCCCTGGTCTTTTTTCGTTCGGCCGAATGGTGTCCCTATTGCCGGCGCCAACTCGAAGAGCTGCAAACCGACCGTGCCCGCATCGAGGCTTCCGGCGTGCGCCTCGTGGCCCTGAGCTACGATTCCCCCGCCGCGCTCGCCGCCGCCACGGCGAAGCTGGTCGTGACGTATCCCCTTCTCTCCGACGCCGGAAGCCGGGTGATCGACGCCTACGGCGTCCGCAATGCCGAGGCCAAAGGCCGCGCTGCCGGCGTGCCTCATCCAGCGATCTTCCTCATTGACCAGAAGGGCAAGATCCAAGCGAAACTGATGCGCGATGGTTACCGGGAACGCCCAGGCAGCGACGAGATTGTCGCCGCGGCGAAAAACCTGAAGTAACCGTTCACTTGAGTCCCAGACGGCCGGCGCTCACCGCGGCTGGCCGATTCGCTTGTCGAAGTGAAACGGCTCGGGCGCGCCCATCTTGACGCGAACAAAGTCGCGATGGCCCGGGTTGAGCAAGTAGTTGAATTCCCCCTTCGTTACGACGCTCGGGACGCGCAACGCCACGGATAGCTGCCCATCGATCCAGGTATCGCCGAGCTGACGCGTTGCGTTGACCGGCGGCACCGAACGCCAATCAGCGGGGAGGATGCCGGGCTCGGACACGAGGGCGTCATCGAATTCCACGGGGATCACGATCCACGAGATGGCACTCAAGAGCGAAAGATCCTCCGTGTGGACGAGCGCCTCCAGTGCGGCCAGCGAACGAGACTCCCCGAGATAAACGACACGACGCCCGGCGCTATTCCACCGGCCGGGGTATTTGGCGGCACCCTCGCCGGAGAGCGCGGTCGCCTCACGCTTGGCCTTGCAGATTCGCCAAGCGATCATGCTTCAGGCGAAAACGCCGTGCTCAAGCCGGCCCAGCGCCTGCTCAACGGCCCGCGCACCCGGTTCGGTGGCGCTCATTTCCAGAGGGCTCCTCCCACCGAGAATCGAAAGGGGTTTCTGCATCCATTTCCGCGCGTTCTCTTTATCCTCCAACACATGCTCCGCCCGGTTCAGAATCCGAATGAGTCGAACTACCCGCTCCGACTCGTCCGGAGAAAGCTTCGACTTCGCGCGAACTCGCCGTTCGGCGGTCTTTGCACTCATGTGCACCAATTCGGCAGCCCGCGCGATCGAACCCAATCCGAGCGACTCCATCAGAAGTCGGATTGCGAGCGCGGGGATGCCGGCTTCCACACACTTGGCCAACTCCAAATCGTCGTCCAGTGGCAGCGAAAGGCGTAGGGCGTTCGTCGTCATTTGACGCAGATTTAACGTCATCTGACGTTACAGTTCAAGTTTATCGCAGAAGGCATGGAAGAAGGGACCTGGGGCATTCAGTGATCTACGGAGAACGTGCCGCGACGTGCCACCCACGTCCGGGCGCGTGTTCCTGCCGATCCCGCACCCAGCCGCCGACTGGCAGGGGAATTTGATTTCCCACCGCCATCGATCCGGGCAGACTGTTCGCTTCGCCCATGAAAAAAGAAGCCATTCTGTCCAAGATGCGCACCGAGAAGGTCGTCGCGCTGATCCGCGCCGACTCTCCCGACGGCCTCCTCGATTGCGCCAAAGCGCTCGCCGAGGGCGGGCTCACCAGCATCGAACTGACCATGACCACCCCCGGCGCCCTTCGCATGCTCGAAAAGGCGAGCGCGGACTTGCCCGATTTCCTCTTCGGTCTCGGAACCGTTCTGGATGCTGAAACTGCCCGCGCCGGCATCCTCTCCGGCGCCAAGTTCATTGTCACCCCCGCGCTGCGCCCCGATGTGATCACCCTTTGCCGTCGTTACAGCGTACCGATTTTCTGCGGCGCCTTCACCCCCACCGAAATCGTCAACGCCTGGGAAGCAGGGGCCGACGCCGCCAAGATCTTCCCCGCGGAATTTTTCGGCCCGTCCTACATCAAGTCGATCAAGGCCCCCCTGCCCCACATCGAACTCCTGCCCACAGGCGGCGTGAACGCCGAGAATGTCGGCGACTTCCTCAGAGCCGGGGCCTTCGCGACTGCAGCCGGCAGTTCCCTCGTCGACGCAAAAGCATTCAAGGAGAAAAACTGGGCCGCGATCACCGCCAAAGCGAAGGCGTTCGTCGCCGCGGTCGCCGCGGCAAAGTGACGTCAGGCCAAGCGAAAATCATCCACCACTTTGGCAACCCGAGGCCTGGAGCCGCCGCCTGCCCGCCGACCTATTTCGAGCGGGCGGCGGCTCGCGTGAGGCGATCCGTGATCGCAACAAACGCGGTGGTCTCGGGTAAACGCTGGACAACGATTTCGCGATAGCCGCCCGCATCGAGTGCGCGGAGGCTCGCGTACAGGGCGCGCGACGCTTCGGTAGGATCTCCGATCACGCTGAGCCACGCCACCCGACCTCCCAGTGCGGCCAGCCGCGGATCCGTCGGTCTTGCCAGAAAAAGAAACGCCACCCTTCGTCCCGCCGCGATCACGTGATCGCTCTTGATCTCCTTAACCAAGCGGACCCGCGTCCGGGGGCTGTAGTGCCGTTCCAGCATACCCGGCGCGCGCTGGGCGGCAGCGGACTTCCTTTTCTTCTTTCCCTTGCCAGGCAAAGTCCTGGAGCGCCGCAGGGTGACCGGGACGCCCAGCACCTCAGAGAGTTGCTCAATCGTGATAGAGCCGGGTCTCAGCACCCGGGGAGCCGCCGGATTGCGCAGGTCGACGATCGTGGACTCCACGCCGAGCGCACACGCGCCGCCGTCCAGGATGTGCTCAATACGGTCACCCAGGCTCTGCATGACATGCTCCGCGGTCGTCGGGCTGATGTAGCCGAAAGGATTCGCACTCGGCGCTGCCAAGGGCAGGCCGGACGCTTTCAAGAGTTCTTGAAACACCCGATGCCGCGGCACCCGCACCGCCACCGAATCCAAGCCCGAGGTGACGACGTCCGGAACGACCGACTTTTTCGGCAGGACCATGGTCAACGGCCCAGGCCAAAAGGCCTTGGCCAGCAAACGGGCCGCCGGATTCAGTTCCGCCACGGTTCCCGCCGCGGTCAACGACGACACGTGCACGATCAACGGGTCGGTTGACGGCCGGCCCTTGGCACGAAAAATTCCCTCACACGCCTCCGCGTCGAGCGCGTGCGCGGCCAAGCCATACACGGTCTCCGTCGGCACCGCCACCAGGCCACCCCGCTTGAGAACCGCGGCGAGCCGCCGAATCGTCGCCGGACTCGAGGAATGGATACGCGCGGTCATTGGGCCTCGGGCGGGTTCACGGTTTTTCGGGAAGAAACGAGCACACATCCGGCAGCTCGATTACGCGGCGGCCGTTCTGACGACGTTCGAAGTAGGGATCGACCGCCGGACCGTCCTCCCCGTCATCGGGCGACTCCTCACCGTCCTCGGGATCGCTCTCATCGCCGGAGAATTCGATCACCGCATCGGGAGCCAGGCTCCGGGCGATCTCCATGTCGATGTCATCCTCGAATATCTGCGTCAGCCGGCGGGCCTGCGGCTCGAGCACCATCGCTGGATTTTTCACCCGCCCCTGCTTGACGAATTCGAAGAGCGCCGGGATGAACTTGTCCCGAAACCGCGATTGAAAATCGCTGATCCACTTATTCGGTACGCCTTCGCGGCGGGTCAGCAGGACGACGTCACTGAAGTGCACGCAGGCGTCAAACCACGGGCGGAGCGCGAGATCGTGCTGCTGCGCCAGCTGGCAGTCGACCACGGTGATCGCCCGCGCAAAATCGGCCTCCAGGGAATAGACCCAGTTCTTGAACGCCTCGATCTGGTCCACCGGATCGCGACGACCGTCAGTCACAAAGAACAAATGGCTGAACCCCGCGCCTGCGGCAGGGTCCTCCAGGTTTCGCGCCGGGAGATCCAGTTGGATGGCATTGTCCTGCCAGGTCCAGCGCAGCACGCGCCCCAGCCGTGCATCCAGTTCAGACGAAGCTTCCGTGTCCGCGAGCGCGGTGACGGCCAGGTCGCCCTCCACCAGTCCATCCGTGATCAAGTCAGCCAGCACCTCGCGCCGGCCGGAATCGGGCGTGCCCAAAATCAAATACACCAGCGGTCGATCGTGTAAGCTCATGACAATGCCCACGAGGCAAAGGATACCAAAAAAACGCGATCCTCAAAAATCCGCCTCCCCACTCCGACCTTCGCGCCGTCGCATCTTCGCGTCTTTTCTGCACCTCTGCGTGAGATACCCACCGGCATCGGGAAACGCTCGGCCACCTCTCAAAACTCAAACAACCGATTCTGCGCCGCGTGCCGCATCCAGTGATCGACCAGAACCAGCGCCGTCATCGCCTCGACGATCGGCACCGCCCGTGGAACCACACAAGGGTCATGCCGCCCCTTGCCTTTCAGCTCCGCGGGACGCCCCTCTTGGTCCACCGTGGTCTGCGAGCGCAGAATCGTTGCAGTCGGTTTAAAGGCCACTCGGAAAAAGAGTTCCTCCCCATTGCTGATTCCACCTTGCGTGCCGCCGCTGCGATTCGTGACCGTCCGAATCGCGCCGTCGCGGTTCTCAAACAGATCATTGTGCTCCGAACCGCGCATTCGGGCTCCCGCAAAGCCGCTGCCAATTTCGAATCCTTTGGTTGCGGGCAAAGAAAGCATCGCTTTCGCCAAATCCGCCTCCAGCCGATCAAACACCGGCTCGCCGAGGCCCACCGGCAATCCGCGCACGCGGCACTCGACCACCCCCCCCACCGAATCCCCTTCGCTCCGAACCGCTTTGATGCGCTCGATCATCGCCGCCGCGGTCGCCGGATGCGGGCAGCGCACCGCCGTCGATTCGACTTCGGCCAAGGTCGGAAAAACTCCCAGCGCCTCAGGTGGAATCGAAATGTCGTGTATTTGCGAAATGAACGCCCGAATTTCCACCGGCGACGCCGATTGGGCTCCGTTGGCGAGCAACAGGATCTTCTTCGCTATGGCGCCGGCCGCCACCCTGCCCACCGTTTCCCGCGCCGAGCTGCGGCCACCACCGTTGGGGTCGCGGATTCCGAACTTCGACTGGTAGGTGAAATCGGCGTGCGAAGGCCTGAACTTGTCGGCCATCTCATTGTAGGCGCTTGAGCGCTGGTCCGTATTGCGTACCCAGAGCGCCAAGGGGGTTCCCGTGGTCCTTCCTTCGTAGACCCCGGAAAGGATCTCCACGGCATCCGCCTCTTTCCGCGGCGTGACGATGTCGCTTTGCCCCGGACGACGACGATCCAGTTCCGCCTGAATCTCTTGTGCTGAAATGGGTAGTCGCGGGGGGCACCCGTCAATCACCACGCCAATGCCGGGACCGTGGCTTTCACCCCATGTGCTGATCGTAAAGAGCTTTCCGAAGCTATTGGGCATCGTAAGGACAGACGTTGGATTTCACGTCCTTTTCGAGCAAGTGAGAACTCCGAGCAACATTTCCGCTCCCTACGACTCTAACGCCACATCGCCGTTTACAATCGGCGGCGTTGTCTTTCGACTCCTTTACTTTCCGCCTCATCGTTCCGATGGCTGATTAACTCCTGTTTGCATGATTCTGCGTCTTTCGTTTTTTGCCGGTTTGCTCGTCACCGCGTCCGTCGCTTTCGCCCAGGCTCCGTCCACGGCCGCCACCGGCTCGGCGCCGCTCGCCGTAACGGCTCCGACGGAGGAGATGATTGATCAGATCAAGCTCGCCGACGCCCCTCTCGACACAGTCCTGCAGTTGCTCGAGCAGCTAACCGGCCGGGTCATTATCCGACCAGCAGCGCTTCCAACCGCCAATTACACCCTGATCATCACCCGGCCGATGCCTAAATCCGAGGCGATCCTCGCTTTGGAAACCGCTCTGAGCATGAACCAGATCGGCGTCGCCCCCATGGGTGACAAGTTTCTCAAGGTCGTCGCCCTTCCCAGTCTTCGCACCGAAGCCCCTCGGATGCTCGTCGGGTCGCCGTCCGAGTTGCCCTCAAGCGGCACCATCATGGCCAAGGTCTTCCAGTTGAACTTTCTCCTGGCCAATGAATTCGTACCGCAATTGGCCCAGCTGCTCAATCCCCAGCTC
>Ga0154020_10010036_pt1 | contig 10861 bp, 11 predicted proteins | sample Klosneuvirus_201_FD_109709 | JGI IMG/M metagenome (GOLD analysis project Ga0154020, IMG submission 109709) | Active sludge microbial communities from wastewater, Klosterneuburg, Austria - Klosneuvirus_20160825_MG | ecosystem: Engineered > WWTP > Aerobic digester > Activated sludge | place...
CCCGCACCGTTGGGGCCCAGCAGTGCAAAAAAATCGCCTTTCTCGACGGTCAGGTCGATGCCCTTGAGTGCCTCAAACCCACCCGTGTAGGTTTTGCGCATGCCGTTGATTTCAATTGCGTGCATTTTTTACCTCACCCCCCCTTGGGCTTGCGCCCAAGCGCGAGCGCCCCTCTCCATAGGCATGGAGAGGGGGAGAGGAGATGGCCTTCTTAATCATTTCTTCTTCTGCCGCGACAATAACGCGTTCCGCCAGATTTTCTGTATAGTAACGCTGCATTTCCCTCAGGCAGGTTGGGGAGGTTACATTCACCTCGATCAATTTATCGCCGATGATATCGATCCCCGCAAAGAAGATTCCGTTTTCGAGCAGATGCGGTTTCAGCCGCTCGCAGATTATGCGGTCTGACTCGCTGATTTCAGTTTGCATCGCTTTGCCGCCGGCGGCAAAATTATTGCGGTGGTCGTCGCCGCTGTGGTACCTGAGCACGGCACCTAAAATTTCACCCCTGAGTAAGAGAATGCGTTTATCTCCCGAAGTTGCAGCAGGAATGTACGCCTGCACGATGACGTAGCCGCTCATGCGCTGCAGTGTCTCAAAGGTGACCGCGGCATTTTTATCGCCGTGGCTGAGCAGAAACACCGCCGAGCCGCCGAAACCATCTGTCGGTTTGACAACAACGGTCTTATGCTCTGCAAGAAAGGCCTTAAATTCGGCGTCGCTCGCTGTGATGAGGGTAGTGGGAGTGATATCGGCAAACTGCGCCGCCCAGATTTTTTCGTTGATTGTGCGCAGACCGTGCGGCGCATTCAGCACCAACGGTTTATTTTTCGTCTGCGATAAGAGCCATGTGTCGGTCAGGTAAGCCGTATTAAACGGGGGGTCTGTTCTAACGAAGAGCACATCCATCTCATCGGCGGCTGTTATTTTCGCTTCTGAGAGTTCAAACGGCTTTAAAGCATTGTCAGCGAGCTTTGCCGCGCGCAGGCGCAGTACCAATTTGCCCTTGTCGAGCGAGAGGTCGCCGCGCTCAAGCACCTGCACCTGATGCCCGCGGCGCTGCGCTTCGAGCATCAGTGCAAATGACGTATCTTTTTCAATGTGCAGGCTTTCGGGCGGGTCGATCAGAAATGCGAAATTCATCGCTGGCTTCAAACGTGCAGCGAGGGTTGCGCCGCACCGGGTTGGGCGAGTTCTGCGATCTCGCGTTGCAGCGCGACGCCCGCGATGCGCGTGATGATCGTCGCCACCTGCGTTTCCGGATTTTCACATTCCGCAAAAGCCAGCGGCTTAAAATACATGCCGGTGCTGTTGAGGCTGGTGCGCGCATCTTTCTGTTCGTTCACGCGGCCGAATTTGCCGATGAAGCGGTTATTGGCCAGCATCATCACGCTCTCGGCGAAATGCACCGCGCCGGCGGCTCCCGCAACCTGGATCACGGTCGGTACACCTTCCTGCAGCAGATAGTCTTTCACCACGACTGAGCTTTTGCCCTTAAATAGTTTGTTCTTCTCTTTCCGGTTGATATCGAGAATTTCCGCCGCGTTATCAAAGGACAGCATCGCCATGCCATAAGTGCCATGGTCAGATTTCAGAAACACGAATGGCTTTTCTTTGATCTGGTATTCGTCATATTTAGCCTGAATCTCTTTCAAGAGCGTTTCGGCTCTGCCCGCAATCTGCGCGCGCGCCGCATCGGCATTGATGTCGGTGTCGGTAATGTGCGCGTCGAGTGCGCTGAAAAACCAAGGATCGACACCGACGATCTTGCCAAAATCCTGCATCAAATCGCGATAATGTGAAAAATGGCGTGCCTTGCTACGCGTGTGCCAACCCGCCTGCCATGCGGGCAGCACGGGAATGCTCACTGCTTTGAGCCAGTCTGCGGTGCCGGCCGACGAATCGTGGTTCATGACAATAGCAGCGAATTCGCCGAGCCGGTTGACGATGCCAGTGGGGTCGTTTATTTCGAGTGCATTGCCTTTAGCAGTGATGAGCGATATTTTGCCGCCCGTGTAACTTTCGCCCTCAAGCGGAAACTGTGTCGAAACTTCTGTTTCAAAACCCGCCTTGCGCAAAATTGTGCAAAGCGCATGCACGTTTTCGAGATAAAACAGGTTGCGCGTGTGCTCTTCGCTGACAACGAGCAGCTTGCCGCCGGCCACACCATAGCGAGCGAGCGCGTTTTTGAGCTCACTCGCCGCGAGCGCATGGAAGCTTTGATCGAGATTGTTGAAACCCGCAGGGTAGAGGTTCGCGTCGATCGAGGCTATCTTAAAGCCCGCGTCGCGGATGTCGGCCGACATATAGAGCGGAACGTTCTGTTCGACCGATTCCAGCCAGTCGTTCGTGCGCCCAAGCGCGGCGAGAATTTTATTTTGCAGCAGGGTATTCACTCTGAGGCAATGCGGCTGTTATTTCAACAGCGGCGCGAGTTCGTTCTTCTGCGCCATTTCTGTCACGATATCGCAACCGCCGATGAACTCACCCTTGATGTAGAGCTGTGGCAAAGTCGGCCAATCGGAGAACTGCTTGATTGCATCGCGCAGCACAGGATCAGCCAGCACGTCGCGCGTCACAAAATTGGCGCCCTGTTCGTTCAGAATCTGCACAACGCGCGCCGAAAAACCGCATTGCGGAAATTCTTTATTGCCTTTCATAAACAGCACAACCGGATTTTCTTTCACATCGGCCGCGATTTTTTCTTTCATTTCTTCTGTTGTCATTTTCCCTCTTGTTGTTGGTATTGTTCCAGTGTCATCGTTTTAAGCTGCAGTGCGTGTAGCCTGCCTGCCAGCGGTTCGCGCAAGGCTTCCATCACAAGTTTGTGCTGCTTCACCAGGGTTAATCCGGCGAAAGCGTCGGCTGCCACCACCGCCTGCAAATGTTCACCGTCGCGCATCGGATCGAGTACCTCGATTTGTGCACCAGGCAGCGCTGCTGCAATCAGTCGGTGAATTTCCTGCGGGTCTACCATGGCCTTGCTCCGGTGCTCGGGTAAGGTCTGAAAAAAAGCCATACCGGCGGGTATGCCCTTTTTTCAGAGCTTGCTTGGTGTAAATATACACCAATGCACGGGTGGTGTCCAGAATTCCATAGGCGGATTTACCCCTGGGCTCAGGGCCGTTTTCCAGATTCGCACTTTTTTTCTTTAGACTGAGAAAAAATACCGGTTTTGTGGTATTTAATATATAGAGGGGGAGACTCCTCAATAAAAAAAGTGAATTCGGGTGACTTCTGCGATACACAAAAGTAACCCGGGTAAAGAGGAAAAATGTTTAACAGTAAAATGAATATCCAGCAGTTTGTTGGCCGGCTGGTCAAAGACCCAACGCTCAAAACGACTCCCAACGGTAAGCTCGTTTTGAATTTTCCGTTCGCGTACAATACGCTGAACAAAACCGACAGTGCTGGCAGCACCGCGAACTATCTCGACGTCGAGGCTTGGGAGAAAATCGCCGATTATCATGCACCGCGCCTGAAAAAAGGCATGGAAATTATCATCATGGGCAACCTGGTTCAGCGCCGCTGGAAAGACGCAGAGGGCAAAACCCGCTCCAATTTCAGGATCGTTGCGCGTGCGATCTCGGTCACCGACCTGAAGCGCCGTCCCGAACCGGATCATATCCGCAAAGCGGCGTAACGGAGCGTGGTGTGGCAAGTCTATCGCAGGTAAGCCGCGAATAGGCTTGCACGCAACTCTCTTTTTTAAAGCCTGAATGCGGTGAAAATTCTGGGCCGCAATCTTTCTGTCAGTCACCAATATCTGGGATTAATCAGCTATACCGATGCGGTCAACCGCATGGAGCAGGCAATCCGCGAGACAGATGAAGACCATGCTTTGATCTGGGGGCTCGAACACCCGTTAACCTATACTTCAGGACTCAAAACCGAAAAAACGCATATTCTGGCTGCCGATCTCAAAGTTGAGGCTGCGCGGCGCGGGGGCTCGGTGACCTTGCATAATCCCGGCCAGCTTGTGGTCTATTTTGTTTTTCCGCTTTCGGCCGTGACAGGCGGCCTCGAGCGCTTCGTGCGTGTGCTTGAAGCCTGCCTGGCAGAGACGCTGCTCACGCTCGGTATTAAACCGCATTTTTTACCCGGTGCGAGTGGTGTTTTTACCGAACGCGGTAAAATTGCATTCATCGGCCTCGGCCTCAAAAAAGGATTTATTTACCACGGCATCGCGCTGAATGTGACGAACGATCTCGGCGCTTATCGTGCGATACAGTCATGCGGTTTGACGTTGCCGATGACTTCCATTGCTGAATTCAATTCCGCACCGCCGGCGCTGCCGGTGATTTTTGATCTGTTTTTCGCCAACCTCGCGCAGCGCCTGATCGATATCGAGCCCACAGAATTCCGTGTCCGCCACGGGGCGCTGACCAATATCAGCGATACCGCAACCGGTTTTCGTTTGGGCTGGATCGCTTTCCATGAGCGCCGCTACTGGGAGGCGCATGAAATCTGGGAGTTCTTCTGGCATGAAATGCCGCCAGAGGACATTCGCTTGTTTTTCCACGCGCTGATCCAGATGGCAATGGCATGGTATAAACTGTACGACGCGCCTAACATTACAGGCGCATATTCGCTACTCGGGAAAGCTCTCGAAAAATTCCGTGTTGTTCCCGAGATCGTGATGCTGAAAGAGCAGGGTGGATTTATGGAGTTTCTGGCAAGCGCTTACGCACAGATTGGCAAAATTATCGCCTCGGGCGAAGAGTATTCACCCGAAATACACGCCGGCAACCTTGTGCCGCCCATTTTTGAATGGCTGTAGATATTCTGGTATGGCGCTCCGCCATACCAGAATTATTTTTAACTATCGAGTTCTTGCAGACCGGTGACGAAACCGTCGAGCGTCTTCTTTGCGTCGCCGAACACCATCACGCAGTTGTCTTTATAAAACAGTTCGTTTTCAATACCGGAAAAACCCGGGCTCATGCCGCGTTTCAGTACCATGACTGTGCGCGAGGCGTCGACGTTCAGAATCGGCATGCCGTAGATCGGGCTCGCCTTGTCGTCCTTTGCCGCCGGGTTCACCACGTCGTTGGCACCGATGACAATCGATACATCCGTCGTCGTGAAATCGTCGTTGATCGATTCCATATCACAGAGCAGGTCGTAATCCACACCGGCTTCGGCGAGCAGTACGTTCATGTGGCCCGGCATACGGCCCGCCACAGGGTGTATGGCAAAACGCACGGTTTTGCCTTTTTTAATGAGGAAATCCACCAGCTTTTTGCAGCTGTGCTGTGCCTGCGACACCGCCATACCATAACCCGGTACGATGATAATGCGCTCGGCAATGTCGAGAATCGCAGCTGCTTCTTCGGCAGTCTGGCCTTTGATTGAACCTTTGACCTCGCGCGCTTCGGCCGTTGCCGTCACTGCACCGAAACCACCAAAGAGCACATTGGTCATCGAACGGTTCATCGCTTTGGTCATGATGATCGAGAGAATCACGCCCGAAGCGCCGTCGAGTGCACCGGCAATAATGAGAACATTGTTATTCAGCGCAAAACCGGTCGCACAACCTGCAAGACCCGCATACGCATTCAAAAGGGACATGACAACGGGCATATCCGCCGCGCCGATCGGCAACACGAGGCTGACGCCGAAAACCAGTGAAACCAGCGCAAGTACGTAAAACAGTTCAGTGGCACCGGGATTATAGACCAGGTAGCCGAACGATCCTACAAGTACGGCAATAATCGCAACATTCACGGCGTTCTGGCCCTTATACTGTATCGGGGCTCCGGGCAGAGTGCCCTGCAGCTTGCCGAAAGCAATCATCGAACCCGTGAAGGTCATCGCACCCAGAAGCACTTCGAGACCGATGGCGATCATCACCCCATGGTCGTCGCCCTTCACGTGGCCGGTATAATACTTTGTCACGCCGACGAGAGCCGCGGCGAGCGCACCGAATGCATGCGACAACGCGGTTCGTTGCGGCATCGCAGTCATCGGCGTCAAAAGAGCAATGATGTAGCCGGCAATAGAGCCGACGACCAAACCGATCAGAATCCATTCCAGGCTGATAATCTCGTGGTCGAGCAACGTCGATATAATCGCTACCGCCATACCCGCTTCGGCAAGAAACATGCCGCGACGGGCCGTGCGCGGTGAGCCCAAAAATTTCAGACCCAGAATAAAAAGTACAGATGCAACGAGGTAAGCGATACCGACAATCAGGTTAATCGTCTGGTCGTCGGTGAAGCTGGCAAAAAGTTTGCGGAAGTAGTTATCGATCATTTTTCAGCCCCTTTTGCGGCTTCTGGCTTGTCTTTTTTGAACATTTTCAGCATGCGGTCGGTGATCAGAAAGCCGCCGACGACGTTCGTCATCGCAGCCGCCACAGCCACAACGGACATAATAATCGCCAGCGTGGGAGATTCAGCTGTGTTGTGGTCCATGCCTGCGACGATGATGGCACCAACGACGGAAATCGCCGAAATTGCATTCGTCGCTGACATCAATGGCGTGTGCAGCAGAGGCGGCACTTTATGTATGACGTTATAACCCACGAAGGCTGCGAGAATGAAAATGTAGAGGGGTGAAAGAATATCCATGTTAACTCCTATTTCGACGTCGTCGGGGCCGACCCATTGGTCGCTTTCTGGACAATTTCAGACACAAGAGCGCCATCCTTGGTGATGAGGCTGCGCTTCAGAATCTCGTCTGTCGGGTACTCGCGCACGAGCTTGCCGTTTTCGAACAGATATACCAGCAGGTTCTCAATGTTCTTAGAAAACATGCGACTGGCAGCGGAGCTCATAGTTGAGGTGATATTCGCCGGCGCCAGAATTTGCACGCCACCCACATCAACCGTTTCGCCGTGTTTGGTCAGCGTACAGTTGCCACCGGTTTCAGAGGCGAGGTCGACAATGACAGATCCGGGCTTCATGCTTTTAACCATGTAGTCTTCAATCAGAATCGGTGCTTTTTTTCCGAAAATCTGCGCTGTAGTGATGACAATATCGGATTTAGCGATGTGCTTATGCAGCAGCTCTTTTTGCTTTGCAATGAACTCAGGTGATGCTTCTTTTGCATAGCCCTGATCGTCCTGCAGGTTTTCGGTGATTTCCATTTTGACGAATTTTGCACCGAGACTCTCCACCTGTTCGGCCGCCGCGGCACGCACGTCGAAAGCTTCGACGACTGCGCCGAGGCGTTTTGCGGTAGCAATCGCCTGCAAGCCTGCCACACCAACACCGAGCACAAATACCTTGGCAGGCGAAATGGTTCCGGCTGCGGTCATCAGCATCGGAAAAAACTTTCCAGATTCCTCGGCTGCGATAAGTACACCTTTGTAACCGGCGATGGTTGCCATCGAACTCAGAACGTCCATTGACTGCGCCAGCGTGATGCGCGGAATAAACTCCATTGCAAAAGCCGTGGTCTTCTTCTTTTCAAACGCAGGCAGGTTGTCTTTGCGGTTGATTGGATCGAGCGTGGAGAAAATCCAGCCACCGTCTTTGTATTGTTCGATTTCCTGCGGCGAAGGAGGGCGCACTTTGAGGATTGCATCGGCAGTTTTGAAATCCGCACTGCTGCAGATCTGCGCACCCGCATCTTCGTACTCTTTGTCTGAAATATAGGAACCGTCGCCGGCACCTTTTTCTACTGCGATTGAGAATCCTTTCGCGATGAGTTTTTTAACGCTCTCAGGAATCAGGGCTACCCGCTTTTCACCGGGCAGATTTTCTTTTGCTACTACAAGTTTCATGCGCGTGATTTCCTTTTCATGATATTGTCCCAAATAACAACGATTGGTGCTGCCACGAAGTTCGATGAGTAGGTGCCGATCAGAATACCGAACAGCAATACCTTCGCCAGATCGCGCAGGCTGTCATCACCGAACAGATAGATGGGTATGATGGCGATCAGCGTTGTGCCGGTGGTGTTGATGGTACGCGTGAGCGACTGCATGATAGATTTGTCTACCACGTGTTCGATCCCGAGTTCTTCCTGGCCGTGTATATTCTCCCGGATACGGTCGAAAATGACTATCGTATCGTTGATCGAATAACCCAGAATGGTGAGCAGCGCGGCGACAACTGGAACAGAAAGGGGAATCTGCAGAATGCCAATCACGCCCAGAGTCAGAATCAGGTCATGCACAGAAGCAATCAGGGCACCTAAAGCAAAATTCAACCGGAAGCGGAATGCAACGTAGATTGTGATGAGCAAAAGCGCTATACCCACAAGATAGAGGGCGTTTGTCTGCAGGTATTTCCCAATGGTTGGACCAACCTGCTCTGCCGCAGAAAATTCAATCACCGGAGCATTCGCCGGCAAGAGTCTCGTCTGGATCAGGTATTTCGTGTAGTCGATGGCATTGATCGGATACCCTTTTTTATCGAGTTCAGCACGTGCTGCTTCGGCGCGCGCTGCCAGATCCTGCTGGACTTTGCCGCCGAGCTCAATTTTTACCCGATCACCCGATGCTTTATCCACGAGCTGAACTGTCGCGGCAATTTTCTCTTTATCGAAGAAGTTGCGCAGTGCTTCGGCGTTGAGTTTATCGCCGGTTTTCACTTCGATTTTGATACCGCCGGCAAAATCGATGCTGAGCGCAAAGCCGCCGAATCTCTGGAATGTCAGTGCAAGAAGACCGACGAGAAGAATCAGTGAAACGCTGAGGTTAATCCACTTAAATCTCATGACATGGAAGTTCATACTTTTCCCCTGGCGGCGCCATTGGCTGCCGCAAGTTTTGATGCTTTTCGATACCTGCCGAAACCGATCGACAGCGATTTCACCTCAACCGAATAGGCCAACCATTCCATGATTGCGCGTGTGACAACGAGTGCCGTGAAGAGTGTGGTGACGATACCGACAAACAGTGTCACACCGAAGCCCTTGATCGGACCAACACCGAGTTTCGAGGCGAGAATCACCGCCGCGATCAGCGTCGTGAGGTTACTGTCGATGATGGTGAGTGTCGCGCGCTCAAAGCCGGCGGCGACCGCAAGTTTCACCGATTTGCCGCGCGCGAGTTCTTCGCGAATCCGCTCATAGATAATCACGTTCGAGTCGACCGCCATACCCATCGTGAGTACCACACCCGCGAGGCCCGGCAGCGTGATCGTGAAGTCCATCAGTGCAAAAACTGCCGCCATAAGCAGCAGGTTTATTGTCAGTGCAATGCTGGCAATAATACCGGAAACATGGTAGTAAGCCAGCATGTAGGCAAAAACCAGCACGAAGCCGATCAGAATCGCCTTGAGTCCGCTGTCGATTGCCTCTTGCCCGAGCGTGGGGCCGACGGAGCGTTCTTCGACGATGGTCATGGGCACCGGCAGTGCCCCCTCTTTAATGATGAGTGCGAGATCGGTCGCTTCAGAAGCAGTGAATTTGCCGCTGATTTGCCGGCGACCACCGAGAATTGGTTCGTTGATTTGCGGGGCAGAGCGGATTTTATTGTCGATGAGGATGGCGAGCAACTTGCCTTTGTTTTCCGTCGTCACTTTGGCAAAGGTATCTGTGCCCGAAGCCGTGAGCTCAAAGCTCACGATGTTCTGGCCTTTTTCGGGATCAACGGTCGCGTAAACGGTTCGGCTCATCGCCTCACCGGTCAGCACCGGTTGGTTGTCCAAAACCATAAATTCACGCGGTTGTAGCTCATTCACACCGCGCGAATTGGCGCGCTTGTCATAAACAAGATAGATACCCAAGTTGCGCGGGAATTTTAGCTTTGTTTCGAGCTTGCGCATAAAATCCTGTTTCTGGAATTCTGTGACCTGCTTCAAAAATTCGGGGAATTCGCGGTTGGCTTCCTGCGTGAGGCGACCGGCTTCGCCGACCGGGTCATGCAGATGGTATGCCACGCGGGCGGTCGAGGCAATCAGCTTTTTTGCCTGGTCGGGGTTGGCGACGCCGGGCAATGAAATTTCGATACGCTCTTCACCCTGCATACGGATCATCGGTTCTGAAACGCCGCGCGCATCGATGCGCGAGCGCATGATTTCGAGTGCGCCTTCGACGTCCTGTTTTTTGCGCTGTGGCGTAAAATCGAGAGCGCTTTTGATTTCCTCAAGTTTGTTCTTTACCGTTTTTTTCTTCTCTTCGTCTTTTTCTGTCTCCAGTTGCTTCTGCAGCCCTGCGATCATATCTGCAGGGTACTGGCGATCGAGCATTTCTTTGAGCTTTTTGAAGTCGCCTTCGAGCACCAGGTTCATGCCACCCTGCAGGTCAAGACCAAGTTTGAATGGTTTGGCTTTCAGATTTTCTTCGACCCACATTGGCTCCAGAGAGACACGGTCAGGGTCAACCCCTTCGAGTCTGCCGATTTCGTTGAGAAATGCGGTCTGTACGAACTTACCGGTGATACTCAGATAAGTTTCATCAGCGCCTTTGGGGTTGGCCAGTGGTTTGCCGGTCTTTTTTTCAACCTTATATTTTAGGCTGTAGTGATCCCGAATATATTTTTCGGCCTTAACCAGCGCCTCTTCGCGCTTTTCCGGGGCGATTTGTTCATTGGCGTAAAGCCTGATGGTGCGCTGGCCGATATTCGGCCAGATCAGCGCGACCGACAGGCCGACAACGGACAGGATAACAAAAAATCGAACAAGTGGGCTCACGGGATTTCCTTTCTATTTTAATATTTTTTGCGTTTGATTTGCTTTCCTACTCGAAAGCGGTAGATCAGAAACAAAAGTACGAACCCGGCGACAATTAAAACCTGTGCGAGGGGAATCTGCGGTAATCTGAAGCCCTGTGATTGGGGCTTGGTCTCGATCGCTTCGGGTTTTGCGTTGGTTTGGGCTGTCTTGACGGCGACAGGCCCCTCAGCAGATGGCCTGATGCCAGGAGCGCTGCTCTGCAGTGTGAAAACTTCAGTTTCCGGTGCCCATTC
>Ga0154020_10010037_pt1 | contig 10861 bp, 10 predicted proteins | sample Klosneuvirus_201_FD_109709 | JGI IMG/M metagenome (GOLD analysis project Ga0154020, IMG submission 109709) | Active sludge microbial communities from wastewater, Klosterneuburg, Austria - Klosneuvirus_20160825_MG | ecosystem: Engineered > WWTP > Aerobic digester > Activated sludge | place...
CTTGAGCAGAATAAAGACATGGATATACTAGATAAACAGATTGCTAAATTGTCAATCTTATCAGGCAAATCAATAGAGTATATCGAGTTATTAGATTATAAGATAGTTAAAGAATCTTTAGCTAAAATCAACTATACTTCTAAAGCTCCTAAGAATTTAAGAATACCTAAAAGATTTAGAGTTGGAACAGTAATGTTATCACCTACTATGTCTTTACAAGAAATGAAAGTTAATCAGTTAGTAGACTTTTATAGTTTATTAAAAGCTGCTAATAATGATTATATAGGCTCTGCTAATGTATTGTTAGCTACAATGTTTAAACCGTTGAGTATCTTTAAAAAGTCGGTTTACAGTCCTGAGAATCACGCCAAAATAAGTAAGTTGCTATTAGATGCAAAGGTGGGGGATTGCTTGGGGCTGCTTTTTTTTTACTTGGACTTCTGGAAAAGATGCGAACCGATTATAGTACGCTGTTTGACGAACAACCAACAAACGATAGCGGAGTTTCTGAAAGAGATACAGACAGACAAAGAGTTTCAGGATTTCTTGAGCAATGGGGGTGGGAATATAACGTAGACCAATGTGCAGAAAACGAAAGGATAAAACAAGACGAAGTATATTTAGATTGGAATGTAATAAGATTTTTAAATAAGCTAAGTTACTTAAAAGATAAAGGTAAATTTTTAATAGCACTAAATGGCACTTAACGATGAAATAAAGAAACTACTAGCTGCTTTTGCAGACTTTACTAAGAATGAAGTAAGAAAGTCAGCAAGAGATAAAGGTATTACGTTTGGCGGTCAAGACAGTAGGATGTTAAATGATAGCAACTTTATTACTAAATATAGTACTACAAGTAATTCTTTAAAGTTAACTATTGAAATAGTGCCAGAGTATGCAGTTGTAGTTGATAAAGGTAGACAGCCTAATCAAACACCACCACCGATTGAGCCTATTAAAGCGTGGATTAAACGTAAAGGTATTTTAAAGAGTGAACGAGTTACAAAAACCACTAAAGGAAATAGCAAAAAAGCAAAGCCTTCATTTGAAAAGAGATTGACAGCTATGGCTTATGGCATATCTAAAAACATTGGTAAGAATGGTACCATGAAACGTTTTGGATATAGAGGTTCTAACTTTTGGAGTGATGTTATTAATGGTAGTGATATGGATAGTGAGTACAATAAATTAAAAACAGACTTATTAAACGTACTTAAAAAAGAAGTTAATATAGAAATAATCAATTCAATTAAATGAGTTTAACAATAACACGGCAACCACAAGAGTTCACACCAGCATACAATGACCAATATGTTTGTGCTACTTCTACTGAATATACACAGCCTAACTTTAAATATACAGTTACGGTTAGTGTTAATGGGGCTACTGTACATACAGAAGGAATACTACCAAGACCAGACGGTGCTTTAGTATTTAATGCTAAGAAATGGGTAGAGAATTATGTTACACATTACTTTAACCCTCCAGCTCCAGTATTTGGAGTTGCAACTGGTAAGACTGCTAATGTGTCAATATCAATATTAGAAGATTATAGTGTTTCACCCGTACCAAGCGATACTACATTTACTTATGTAGCTTATGATGCTTGTTTAACTGAAAGTGAGTTTGCTGACTATGATTTCAATGATTATGTAAGTGGTGGTACAAATCCCGTTACATTCTTAGGTCAAACGTTTAGCGAGTTATTAGTTGATAGTAGAGTTAATTTAGAACAACAAGTATTATTACATTTCACTTTGGGGGATATTGCTAGGATAGACGTAACTTATATAGACGGGTCAATGATTAACCCATCTTATTCATACACTCCTATTTTAGCTTCACCTAGTAATGTTTATGATATTTATTGCTTTGATGCTTCAGCATTCTTATTTAGTCCAGTTAGTGGTGCTACTGTTAGTATAGAGTTTTTTGATTCATTAAACAATTCTTTAGCTAGTTATAGTTATGTTGTTACTGACATTTGTACTAAATATACAGACTATCCAGTTTACTATTTAAACCGTTTTGGTAATATACCTTTCATGCACTTTGAAAAGAAGAGTACAGATAAATTGACTAAAACAGTAAATACAGTTAGATTAGGCAAGAATCAATTAGTAGGTGGTTTATATACTTCTAATAGTTGGGATAGAGAGGTACACGTTGTATCTACTGAATCTAAAAAAACTGGTACATTAAATACAGATTGGATTACAGAAGCGCAAAGTACATCATTGCAAGACTTATTTGATAGCCCTATTGTTTGGATATGGCAAAGACCAAATTATATACCTATTACAATTAAAGAAACTACATACGATTTTAAGAAGAGAGTAAACGATAAGTTGTTTAATTACTCAGTTGACTTTGAATATTCAGATACTAAAACAAGACAAAGAGGTATTTAATGGTAAGGACTAGATTAGAAATAGGCGGGACTGATTATGCAATAGTAACTGATATACCAGTATCTACTAACTTCGTGCAAGCGGATGTTAGAGAGCCTGAGAAACGTAATGCTTCATTTAGTAAAACCGTACAGTTGTATGGTACTAATGCCATTAACCTATTATTTGAAAATATATTTGAAGTTAATACAGTTACGGGTTACTTCAATGTAAACACTAAGACACCAGCTAAATACTTTGTAGATGACGTTTTAAACTTTAAAGGTGATTTACAGTTACTTAAAATAACTACCAAGCCTGATAATAATATTGTTTATGATGTTATTATTATAGGTCAAGAGGGTAGTTTATTTGTAGATATTGGTGATGCTGAATTAGAAACATTAGATTTTAGTGCTTACGACCATACTTATAATATAGCTAATCAGATAGCTAGTTGGGCTAATGCTGGTACTGGTAGCGGTTATTATTACGGGTTTATTCATAGGGGGTCTAATGGTGGTTCTGATACTATATTTGGAGTTAGAGATTTTATACCACAGTTCTTTGTTAGAGAATATTTAGAGAAGATATTTACACTACATGGCTATACTTGGGATTCAACTATATTAGATAGCACTGAGTTTAAAAGTTTAGTTGTAGAACCAAACATGAGTACGGTGTTAATTTCTCAGACAGCCTTAGAAAATAGACAGTTTTATGTTGGATTAAACTCTAATCTAACAATGACTATTAATGCTCCATTTGTTAATATAAACTTTAATAATGAAACAGGATCTTTCTTTGATGTTGGCAATCAAGTTAGCGGTACATATGCTGAATTAAATGATAGCGGATATTACAATGTAGCAGCCTTAGATTATTACAAAGTTAGATTTACGCATTCAGACCCATCAGTTGTTAAATGCTCAGTTGGTTTTCAAACTCAACACGCTATTGAAAAGTCTGGAAACGGTGGCGCAAACTATTTCTCTTTAACTAATAATGTAATAGATTTTAAAACAACTAATAATACATTAGGTGATACTGATGCTTTTTTAGGTAAGTCTTTAGCAACATCAACAGATTACTTCTTTAACAATCAATTAGCTACTGGTGAAATGTTTTTGACTGGTGGCGATAGAGTTAGAGCTAAGTCTTATTTAGGTTATGCTAGTGGTGGCGTTCCTATTTACTATGACGCTTCTAATAATGTGGTAAGTAAGGGAACAGCTACTTGGACTTTAAAGTTATTAAGTGGTACAAGTAAAAGTTCATTCTATGCTTTAGCAACTAAAAGAGATTTATTTGACGGCAACACTATTGAAGTAAACAATGCCTTACCTAAGAAGATTAAACAAAAAGACTTTGTGAAGAGTATTATGCAAATGTACAATTTGTATATTGACTATGACAGAAACAACCCAAAGCAATTAACTATTGAATCTTATCCTGATTACTTTAATGACGGTATAGTTGATTGGGAAAACAAAGTAGACTATGACAAAGATATTGTTATTAGTCCAGTAAGTTTAGTGGATGCTAAGAAATATACTTACACTTATAAAGAAGATAAAGACTATTACAATACTAAATACAAAACCACATACTCTGAAAACTTTGGAACTGAAATAGTAGATATTCAAAACGACTTTCAAAAAGCTGAAAAGAAAAACGAGATTATATTTAGCCCTACTCCAAATGTAGCTAACTATGGTTTAGGTATTGCAATGCCTAAGATATTTAAAGAAGACCCTACAATATCAATTAAACCTATTGTACCAAACATTAGAATACTTTACGCTGGTGGCGCTAAACAAACGTTTAACCCATACACTTATAAAGAGTTTAACCAACCTGATTTAATTACTAATGACTATGGTTACTGTGGTCATGTAGACGACCCGCAAACTCCAACTTTAGATATTAACTTTGGCACTCCATTAGAAGTGTATTATAATTTTGTAGGTAGCTCTTTTACTAATAATAACCTTTACAATAGATTCCATAAGCCTTTTGTATTTAATAATACAAGTAGAGATAGTAAGGTTGTAACAGCTTGGTTATACTTAACGCCAACTGATATTTACAACTTTAGTTTTAGAAAGAAATACTTTATAGTAATCAATGATAGTGGGGCTTATTACATAGTCAATAAGATTATTAACTATAATCCTATGGTTCAAACCTCTACACAATGTGAGTTAATCAAAGTGTTAGAAGCTGAATTATTTACACCTGAAAGTACAATGATTGACGGTGGTTTAATTCCTTCTGGTGGTGATGTTGCAATACCAACTGATAATAGCTCTCTAAGATTAGGTACAAATACAACTGTATTAGGCACTAATAACGTTGGTATAGGTAATAATATCTTTATTCCAGAAAGTGCAAGTAATATTACTGTGATAGGTAATAATGTTGTAGTGGCAGAAGGAGTAAGTAACAGTAGCGTTATTAATACTAATAATTATAATTTAACTCAAAGTAACTTAGTAATAAACAACGGGTCAACTTCGCTATCATCTTTAACAGGTGAAGCTACAACAACTAATAATACATCTAGTCAAATAGTTTTTAATACAAATACAGGTGAGTTTACTTTAGAAAATGATTCTGTTTATAAGGTTTATTCAAAGGTTTTAGCTGTCGATACAGTTACTGGTGATTATAAAGAATGGGAAGCTAATGGAATTGCAACTGATTTTTCTACAATAGTTAATTATACTGATTTAATGGCTGTTACATCTGTTCTATCTACTGGAGCTATGAGTGGATGTAATCTAATTATATCTGGATTACCAACAGAGCAATTAAACTATTCAATAGCTGGTTTAGCGTCAACTGTAATTAAATGGAGTTGTGAGGTTCAATATATTAAAATAAACTTATAATGATAGAACAAACAATAATAAACGGTGAAGCACTTTTAGAAACTACTTCATTTGAAACTTTTACTAATAAAGTAAATGAATCTTTTAACTCTTTACTTATGCTTAGTGAATTATATAAAACTGGTAACCCAGACTTAATAGATATTTTAAATACGGTAGAACATGGCAGATAAATTAAATTTAGACATTGAAGTTGGTGGTGTTGAACAGTCTATAAATTCAATTAAGGATTTAAAGAATGCCATTAAAGACGCTAGGAATGAGCAAGTAAAAGCTGGTGAACAGTTTGGTCTTAGCTCAAAACAATATGAAGAAGCTAGTAAAAGAGTATCACAACTTAAAGATAAAGTAGAAGATTTAGGTGATAGCACTCGCTCTTTACAAGGTAGCGGAATTGAAAGAGCATCACAAGGTTTTAACCAATTAGGTGAGGGCTTAAGAAACTTAGACTTTGACAAAGTAAAGGTAGGTTTAACAGCTATTAAATCCGCTTTAGCTGCTACTGGTATTATGCTAATAGTACAAGGCGTAATGTACTTAATAGAAAACTTTGACGAGTTATCTAAAGGTTCTGGATTACTAGCAAAGGCTTTACGTTTTGTAGGTGATATTGTTACAACCGTTACTGATTACATTTATAAATTTACTGATGCTTTAGGCATAACCAATAGTGAACTTGATAAGATGGGTGATGCTACGGTTGAAAATGCTAACAAGGCAAAGGATGCTTTAGCTAGTCAAACAGCCGAATACGATAGACAAATAGCAGTAGCAAAGGCTAGTGGTAAAAGTGCTATTGATTTAGAAATGGCAAAGCAACAAGCCATAATTGAAACTAACAAAGCATTAATTGAACAAACTATTGCTTTTGTACGTGCTGGTGGTGAATTAGATGCTGAACAAAAGAAACTATTAACAGAACAATTAAATGCTATTAAGGATGCTGTTAATACTCAAAAGGTTATTCAAATAACACACACAGAAGATTTAAAGAAAGAAAACCAAAAGAGATTAGATGACAATAAAAAATACTTAGAAGATTTAGCTCAGGCTGAATTAGACGCTTGGAATAAGACAGTTGAAATTAGAATGTCTAATACTGAAGCGCAAAGATTAGAAGAAGAAAGATTAAGGCAAGAGAAACTAGCAGCCGATAAAGCTGCAATGGATGAATCTTTAGCCTATATGACTGAAGTAGGTAATCAAGAGCAAGTGATTGCTGTTTCAAATGCTGACCTTAAAAAGGAATTAAGAAAACAAGAGTTAGATGACTTTAAGAAAAACTACAATGCACAACTTAATACAGCACAATCTTTAACAAACTCTTTACAATCTTTATCAGATAGCTACTTTTATTTTAAGCGTAAAAATTTAGAGAAAGGTAGTAAAGAAGATTTAAAACAAGCAAAAAAGCAATTTGATATAAACAAGGGTTTATCTATTGCTAGTGCTACTATTAGTGGTATACAAGGTGTTATTAATGCTTTATCAGCTCAGTCTGTTATTCCTGAACCATTTGGTGCAATCTTAAAAGGTGTTACGGCTGTTGCTATTGGTGCTGCTGCTGCTGCTAATATTGCAAAAATTGCTTCTAGTAAATTCGATGAAAATGGAGGTGGAGGTGGTGGCGGTTCTACTGCTGCTGCTGTTGCAATACCTTCAGCACCTTCAATTAGTATGCCTGATGCAAATGTTTCAGGAACTAAGTTTGACGAGAATGGCAAAAAGATAGAAGACACAAAACAGCAACCTATTTCAGTTAGCGTTAAAGCTCAAGTAGTAGAAAGCGAGATGACACAATCACAGCAAAATGTAAGTTCAATTAAAGATAAATCAACCTTTTAAAAATTAAAACAATGGAAAAACAATATCCTATTTTCTCAATGGAGTTACAAGACGGTGAACTAAAATACGGTTTAAATGACGTAGCATTAGTAGACCAACCAGCATACGAATCAATGTTTATGAAATTTGATAGCAATGCTAAAGAGTTAAAGTTTGCAGTTCAAAATGAAGAACAAAGAATCATAATGGGGGCTTTAATGATACCAGATAAGTTAGTGCCACGTATTGAAAATAATAAACCTTTCTACGTTTATGCTAGTAAAGAAACAATCTTTAATAGTGCTATGAAGTTTGCAAGAGAAAACAGAAATAACAATGTTAAACTTACTCATGATACAAGTGCTAATACTGGAGATGTGTTTATTTTTGAATCATTTGTAACGGATGAAAACAGAATACCTAGCGTAAAGGGTTTTGAATCTTTACCTATTGGAACTTGGTTTATTACTTGCAAAGTATTAAGTGAAAGTGTTTGGAACTCTATTAAAGACGGAACGCTTAATGGCTTTAGTTTGGAGGCTATGTTTAAAATGAATCCCGTAACTATGCTTAATGAAACTGACATGAAAAAACTTTTAGAAGCGGTTAATCAATAAAAGTTATACTATATTTTTTTTCTTATACTATAATATAAATAAATAAACAAATAAACTTAAACAATGGATTTATTAAAAGAGATTAACAAAATTGTTCCTGAAGATGTTAAAAAACAGATTCAAGAATTAACTGTTAAGTTTTCTGAAATCCCTGCGGTAGCACCAGCAAATCCAGCACCAACTAATTTAGCAACTATTGAAACTAAATTAATGGACGGCACAACTTTATCAGTTGATAAAATGGAAGTTGGAGGTGTTGCTAATATCGTTTCTGAAGCGGGTACTTTGCCAGCTCAAGACGGTGAATACGAAGCAGAAGATGGAACGAAAATAACAGTTATGGGCGGTTTAATTAGTGCTATTGCACCTAAAGAAGTAGAAGCTCAACCAGAAGCACCAGAAGGTGAAAATCCAATGGCTCAAGCTATGGCAGCTTTAACAGCTCGTTTAGCAGCTATTGAAACTGAATTTGCAAATGTAAAAACTGAAAACGCTAATTTGAAAGTGGCTATGTCACAAGTAAACGAAGCATCAAAAGTTTCTTTATCTGCTATCAATTCAATCATTTCACAACCTGCTGGCGAACCAACACAAAAACCAAAAACACAATTAAAACATGATAACCTAACTAGCTTAGGTGATTCAATTAACAAACAATCTAAAAACTAAATAAGACATGGCATACGATGTATCAGCTATTACAGGCTTTGTAAAAGAAGAAACAGCACCCATTTTATATCAAATGATATTAGGTGCTAAAACAGCGTCAATGATTGACGGTGCAGGAAATTTAATACCAGGTGTTAAAGACACTACTAAACTTCCTAAATTATTAAATGATCCAACTATTCAAGCTGACTCTTGTGACTTGACTGCAACTGGGGATAACGTTTTAACCCAAATGACTTTAGACGTAGCTAAGATGGCTATCATGGAAAAACTTTGCGAGAAAGACTTAGAAACTACTGTATTCCGTTTGAAGTTAAAGAATGGTTCTAACTATGATTCTTTGTTATTGCGTACTGAAATTGTAGCAGAATTACAAAGACGTTTAGCATTGAAAATGGAAAAATTAATCTGGCAAGGTGATACTACTTTAACTGGTGACGCTAACTTAAAATGGTTCGATGGATTCAAAAAATTATGGTTAGCTGATGTTAACGTAGTTGTTGCTACTCCTTCTCCTAAGATTCCTTTAGCTACTGCTGGTAACGCTCGTGCTGGTTTAATTACTTTGTTTAAGAATATTCCTTTAGAGATTATTAACGATCCTGATACAGTTGTATTTACTGGAATGGATGTTGTAAGAAACTACCAAACAGATTTAACCGCTGCTAACTTATTTAATCCTGCTTTATTTGGAGATATTAAAGAAATTGGTACTATTCCATTAGAAAACACAATGATTAACGTTGCTGGTGTTGCTGGTTTAAATTCTCAAAAAGTTGCTTTTGCTGTTAACTTAAAGAATATGTACTTAGGTACTGACTTGGCTAACGAGGAAGAAACTATGGATATCACTCAAGACCCAATTAAGAAATCTTTATTCTATATCCAAACAGCTTGGAAATTAGGAGTTTCTTATGCTTACGGTTCTGAGGTTGCAGTTTATCAATGGTCATAATAAATAAGTAGGGGTGATTAAGTTCACCCCACTTTATAACTTTTAAAATAATAATAAACAATGGCTTGTACATTAACTCAAGGATTTACTCCTAAGACTTGTAAGACCCCATCAGGAACTATGGAGTTCATGATAACGGATTTTGCAAACGTTACAGCTATCACTAAAACATCAGGTGTTATTACTGCTATTTCTATGGCAAGCGGTAAACAGTTTTGGAGATACAAACAAAAACCAGAGGTAGCAAACTGGAAAGAAACACAGACAAGTGATTCTAAAAGTGGTGCTTATAAATTTGAAACAGCTATTACTTTTGATGTTAATTCTTTAGATTCAGCCACAAAGATTGAAACTGAAATTTTATTGAAAAATGCAGTAGTTGTAATCGCTAAAGATGCTGACGGTACTTATTGGTTAATGGGTGAAGATAACGGTGTAGAGTTCGATTCTATTGGATGGGACGGTGGTACTGAGTATAGCTCTTTCAGAGGTGCTAAAGTATCAGGAAAACACATGGGATTCACTCCAGTAGCAAAAGTAACAGATACTTTAATTGCTTCATTAATTTTACCACAATCACCTTAATAGGTTTTTTAAATTAATTACATTAAAGAGTAGCCACGTAAGGCTACTTTTTTCTTTTACAGTAAATCAAATTTAGTTAAGTAGTCAGTATAGTCTTTATACATTCCTACATTATCAGATATACCAGCTCTTTGAATGGCAAAGAATTTATTTGTAACATAGCTTTTTAATTCACCACGTCCCGCCATAAACCTATCAATGTGCATATTCTTTTTAAAGTTTAAGATAGTATCATAAGAATTAGAATTAACTATGTAAAATTGTAAACCACAAAACTCACTTGTTAATTGCCAAAACTCGTTATAAGGCGTTAATTTATCAGTAGAGTATAATCCACCTAAAAGTATATTATAATCGCTAGGAATTGATTTAAATGCGTTTATAGCGTATTCTTTTGCATTAGGTCTAAACTGTAAATCATCCTCCATAATTAAAACAGAATCCCAATTATTAGACTTAGCTAAACTTATACAATTCATGTGGGCTTGTGCAATACCTTTGTAAGGGCTATCTTCAATAACACCATTAACTAACTGAAAATCTTTATTATCAAAGAAAGCATTAATCTCTTCTTTAACTTGTTTTAGTTTTTCAGGTCGATGTGGTAAATTAATTACACACTTATTAATTTTATTTAAGTCTATCATTGGTAAAGATTAAATTACAGAAGTTTTTATAGTGTAAATTAAAACCGTATTTAGCCATGTGTGATTCATATAACTCACTATTTACGTTGTTATATTCTACACATACCATTTTAACATTATGCTTATTAAAATCAATTTGTTGAAGTATCTCAAAATCTACACCCTCACAATCAATACTAATAAAATCAATATCTTTTAACTGTGCAATTTTAACAAACGTTTCCCACTTTTTTAAAGCTACTTTAGTTTCTGTAAACTCACACGTGCCATTCCATCTATC
>Ga0154020_10010038_pt1 | contig 10860 bp, 10 predicted proteins | sample Klosneuvirus_201_FD_109709 | JGI IMG/M metagenome (GOLD analysis project Ga0154020, IMG submission 109709) | Active sludge microbial communities from wastewater, Klosterneuburg, Austria - Klosneuvirus_20160825_MG | ecosystem: Engineered > WWTP > Aerobic digester > Activated sludge | place...
GCGCGAAGGAGTTGCTCTCATGTTGACCTTGACCCCCGCCGCGGCCCGTGAAATCCAGGCGGCTGCCCTGCGCAGCGGCCTGCCCGAGGACGACTGGGCGCTGCGCATTGCCGCTGACGTCGATGCCGAGGGGGCGATCCGCTTCGGCCTGGGATTCGACGAGGAACGCGAGGCGGATCTGAGCTTCACCGACCACGGCGTGGCGCTGCTGGTGGGCGCTCCCAGTCAGGAGCTGCTCAGCGGGGTGACCCTGGACTTCTCCCCGCAGGGGTTTGTGTTCCTGCCGCCGCAGGAGTCGCCTGAGGATCTTGTGGCGCCTGCGTCGAATGTCTCCCGCGGATCCGGAAGCTGCGGCGGCGGGGGTTGCCCTTCCTGTTCGGGCACGAGCGGCTGCGGCTGAGCCTGCGGGCCCCAGACCCTGAGACGCTCAGCGCGGCGGGGGCCGCACTGCGCCGGCAGCGTGGGAAGGTAAGGGGTTGTCCGGCGCACTGGTCTGCGGGGCCTGCGGAGCCTGCGGGTAATGGCCGGACACCCCGTGTTCCACCGCAAACACCGCCGCCTCCACCCGGGAGCTCAGGCCGAGTTTGGCCAGGATGTGCCGCACATGCAGCTTGACGGTGTCGTGGCTGATGTTGAGCGCCCGTGCAATCGTCTTGTTGCTCTTGCCGCCGACCAGGAACTGCAGGATTTCGCGCTCCCGTTCGGTGAGCTTGACGGTCTTGCCCTTGGGCGACTCGGCCTGGCCCAGGCGCAGCAGGCCGGACAACTTGCCGGCCATGGCCGGTGCGATCACCAGCTCGCCCTGACCGCAGCGGGCGATCGAGCGCATGACGTCCTCCGGGTCCATGTCCTTGAGCAGATAACCCCGCACGCCTGCACGCAGCGCCTCGGCGAGATCGTCCGGGGAGTCGCTCATCGTGAGGATGACCACCGGTGTCTCGATGCCCTCCGCACGCAGCTTTCCCAGCAGGGTCAGGCCGTCCATGGCCGGCATGCGCAGGTCCATCACCAGCAGGTCAGGGGTCTCCCGGTGCAGCAGGGCCAGGGCATCGGTGGGGTTGCCGGCGCTGCCAACCACCCGCATGCCCGCGCGCAGCTGCAGCAGTTCGGCCAGGCCCTGGCGGCACAGGCCATGGTCATCGATCAAGGCCACACTCAGCGGGGTGTGGGTCGCGGCGGGCAGATCGGTCAACGGCTCATCCATGGGCGGCCTTGGCAGGTGGGGCTTGCAGGTCAGCCTGCGGGTCGGGCAGGCTCAGCAGCAGGGTGGTGCCGCTGCCGCTGCGCGACAGCAGCTCGATGCGCCCGCCGATCAGTCGGGCACGTTCGCGCATCAGGTCCAGACCGAAATGGTCGCGCCGATCGACGCCACGGCTTTCCAGCCCCACACCGTCGTCTTCAACGCTGAAGCACAGGCGGCCCTCGGAACGGGACAGGGTCACCCTTGCCAGGCGGGCACGGGCGTGTTTGGCCACGTTGGACAGCGCCTCTCGCAGGATGTGGAACACCTGCAGCTCCTGCTCCGCGCCCAGCGCCGGATCGTCGGCCTGGTTCACCACCACCACCTGCAGCCCGGCGGCAGTGCCCAGTTGTTCGGCCACCTGCTGCAGCCCCTGGAGCAGGCCTTGCGGGTGCATGCGGGTGCGGAAGTCGGAGATCAGCTCGCGCATGCGGGCGTGAGCATCCACCAGCGAGCCGTCGATGTCCTTGAGGTAACGCTCGGCGGCCACCCGGTCGCCCTGGTCGATGGCCGCGCGCAGCAGGCTCAGTCGCATGCGCGCCCAGGTGAGGGACTGGGCCAACGAGTCGTGCACCTCACCGGCCAGCATCAGCCGCTCCAGCGTCACGCCATCCTGCAGGGCGCGCCGGGCCAGGCGGTGGTTCTCCAGTGCCAGGCCCAGCATGTCGCCCATCGCCGGCAGCAGGGCCTGCAGGCTGCTGGGCACCTCGCAGCTGCGGTCGAAAAACAGGTTGAGCACACCACAGGGTGCTGCGCCGTGGTGCAGCGGCAGCACAAACACCCGCTCTTCCCGGCGTTCTTCCCGGTCCGACGGTGCCGGGGCAGACTCCGCCACCGCCCGGGCACAGGCACAGGACGCAGCCGCACAGCGCGCCTGGTCCATGCGCAGGGCGTCGGAGCAGACGCCGCAGTCGCCGCCGGGGTTCTTGCGCAAATCCAGCCGGTGGGTGTCCACCTCCCCGACCGCACTCACCAGCAGCAGGGCGCCGTTGCTGGGGTCCAGCAGCCGCAGGGTGCCGGCCCGGGCGCGTGCCAGCTGCAGCACCGCGCGCAGCAGCCGCTGCAGAGGGGCCTGCCATTCACCAACGACGGCGGCCTCGCCCAGGTCTTTGCCGGCCGGGCGTGCAGGTTGGGGCTTCAGCAGGAGCGTCTGCAGGTCCACGGTCGCGGAGAGGGGCATGGCAGCAGGCAGGCGGGGGGATGTGGAGGAAGGCGAAAGGGGCCAGCGCATGGGACAAGCGCTGAGCCGGAGTGCGTTGTGTGCTTATATACGGATTGGAGTATGCGAATTGTCACGCTGCATCGCGCCGGACGCCATCGGGATTTCCATGCCTGCGGGGCGAACACCGGGCAGCGCAGCAGGGCGGGGCGGCTACCCCGAAAGGGTAGGACCCGGCTAACCCCAGCGTAGGAGCCGGGTGAGGTGGGCCTGCCCTTGGAGGGAGTAGACGCTCCGGATCCGTCAAGGGCGTAATGGCTGCCGGACCGAAAAACGACGAGCACCGAGACCATGCCCGCGCCCAGCCCTGAATCCACTTCCGGTCGCCTGCCGCTGCACGACCCCATCGCCGCACCACTGCCGGGCGCGACCACCGAGGTCAAGACCACCACCTGCTACATGTGCGCCTGCCGCTGCGGCATCCGCGTGCATCTGCGCGACGGGGAGGTCCGCTACATCGAGGGCAACCCCGATCACCCGCTCAACAAGGGCGTGATCTGCGCCAAGGGCTCCTCGGGGATCATGAAGCAGTACGCCCCGGCGCGCCTGACGATGCCGCTGCGGCGCAAGCCGGGCACGGAGCGCGGAGCCGGCCAGTTCGAGCCGATCGGCTGGGAGGAGACCTTCACGCTGCTGACCGAGCGCCTGGGCCGCCTGCGCGCCACCGACCCGAAGAAGTTCGCTCTCTTCACCGGCCGGGACCAGATGCAGGCGCTCACCGGTCTGTTCGCGCGCCAGTTCGGCACCCCCAACTACGCGGCGCACGGCGGCTTCTGCTCGGTGAACATGGCCGCCGGGATGATCTACACCATCGGCGGCTCGTTCTGGGAGTTCGGCGGGCCGGACCTGGACCGGGCCCGGCTGTTCGTGATGATCGGTACTGCGGAGGACCACCACTCCAACCCGCTGAAGAACGCCATCGGCAAGTTCAAGAACGCCGGCGGGCGGCTGATTGCCATCAACCCAGTGCGCAGCGGTTATGCCGCGGTGGCCGACGAGTGGGTGCCGATCCAACCCGGCACCGACGGCGCGCTGCTGCTGGCGCTGATCCGCGAGATCATCGAACTGGGCTTGTACGACCGCGACTTCCTGGTGCGCTGCACCAACGCCGGCCAGCTGGTGAACCAGGACGAGGCGCACGACGAGTTCGGCCTGATGATGCGCAACGCCGAGGGCGACGTCGTCAACCCGCTGCGCCCGGCCAACTTCTTCTGGTGGGACCGCCTGACCGGCCGGCCGGTGGCCGACCATGCCGAGGGCGCCGACCCGGCCCTGCTGGGCCAGTTCACGATGCCCGACGGCACCCCTGTCAAGCCGGCGTTCCAGCTGCTTGAGGAGCGGGTGCGCGACTGCACGCCGGAGTGGGCCGCCGGCATCACCGGCATCCCGGCCGAGACCATCCGCCGCCTGGCGCATGAGATGGGCGTGACCGCACGCGACCACACCATCGAGCTGCCGATCGCCTGGACCGACTGCTGGGGCCAGGAGCACCAGAGCGTCACCGGCAAGCCGGTGGCCTTCCACGCCATGCGCGGGCTGGCGGCGCACAGCAACGGCTTCCAGACCATCCGGGCGCTGGCCATCCTGATGTCGCTGCTGGGCACCATCGACCGCCCAGGAGGGTTCCGCCACCGCGCGCCTTATCCGCGCGCCGTGCCGCCCAACGCCCGCCCGCCGCGTTCGCCCGCTTCGGTCAAGCCCAACACGCCGCTGGACGCGCCGCCGCTGGGCTGGCCGGAGACACCTGCGGACCTCTTTGTCGACGACGCCGGTGAGCCGGTGCGCATCGACAAGGGCTTCAGCTGGGAGCACCCGCTGTCCGCACACGGGCTGATGCACAACGTCATCACCAATGCCTGGCGCGGTGACCCATACCCCATCGACACGCTGTTCCTCTTCATGGCCAACATGGCCTGGAACTCGAGCATGAACACCTCCGAGGTGCGCAGGATGCTCGTCGACAAGCATCAGGGTGGCGATCAGGACGGCAACTACAAAATCCCCTTCATCGTGGTCTGCGATGCCTTCCGGTCGGAGACCACCGAGTTCGCCGACCTGATCCTGCCGGACACCAGCTACCTGGAGCGGCACGACGTGATGTCGATGCTGGACCGGCCGATCTCGGAGTTCGAGGGGCCGGTGGATGCGGTGCGGGTGCCCATCCTGCCGCCGCTGGGACAGTGCAAACCCTTCCAGGAGGTGCTGGTCGAGCTGGGCAGCCGGCTCAAGCTGCCCGCCTTCACGAGGCCTGAGGGTGGGCGCAAATACAAGGACTACCCGGACTTCATCGTCCGCTACGAGACCGCGCCGGGTTCGGGCATCGGCTTCCTGACCGGCTGGCGCGGCGCCGAGGGCAACAAAGCCATGCGCGGCGAGCCCAACCCCAAGCAGTGGGAGGCCTACGCCGCGAACAACTGCGTCCACGCGGTGCACCTGCCGCCGGCGCTGCAGTACATGCGCAACTGGAACCGAGACTACATGGCCTGGGCCCAGCAGATGGGGGTGCGGCGCGACAACGACCCGATCGTCATCCACCTGTACTCGGAGTTCCTGCAGCGTTTCCGCCTGGCCGCCGAAGGCAAGGCGGGTGGCGGCCTGCGGCGCCCGCCCGAGCGGCTGCGCGAGCGCATCCGGACCTTCATGGACCCGCTGCCCTTCTGGTACGAGCCGCTGGAGTCGCAGCAGGCCGACAGGGCAGCCTACCCGCTGAACGCGCTGACGCAGCGGCCGATGGCGATGTACCACGCCTGGGATTCGCAGAACGCCTGGCTGCGCCAGATCCATGCGCACAACGAGCTGCACGTCAACACCCGCACCGCGCTGGCCGCCGGGATCAACGACGGCGCCTGGATGTGGGTGGAGTCGCGCTGGGGCAAAGTGCGCTGCATCTGCCGCCATTCGGAGGCGGTGGAGCCCGGCACCGTCTGGACCTGGAACGCCATCGGCAAGGCCCGCGGCGCCTGGGCGCTCAGCGAGGATGCCAACGAATCGCAGAAGGGCTTCCTGCTCAACCACCTGATCAGCGAGGAGCTGGCGCCGGAGGCGGACGGCAAGCGCTTCTCCAACTCCGACCCCGTCACCGGCCAGGCCGCCTGGTACGACGTGCGGGTGCGCATCCGACCCGCAGGGACGGACGAAGCGGGCGAGACCTTTCCGCAGTTCGCGCCGATGCAGGCGGTGCCGGGCATGGCGGCCGCACCGACCAAGTGGCGCGCCTGGTTCGCCGGTCGCATGGGCCTGGGGGGTGACTCTGCCCGGAAGGGAGGCCAGGCATGACCCAGCTGGCCCTGGTCATCGACCTCAACATCTGCGTGGGCTGCCACGCCTGCGTCACCAACTGCAAGCAGTGGAACACCTCCGGTGCGGCCGGCCCGCTGGTCGACGAGAACCCCTACGGCGCCGACCCTACCGGCACCTTCTTCAACCGGGTGCAGACCTTCGAGGTGGGTGAGTTCCCCAACACCCAGACCGTTCACTTCCCCAAGAGCTGCCTGCACTGCGAGGACCCGCCCTGCGTGCCGGTCTGCCCCACCGGCGCGAGCTACAAACGTGCGGCCGACGGCATCGTGCTGGTCGACTACGACAAATGCATCGGGTGCAAGTACTGCGCCTGGGCCTGTCCCTACGGCGTGCGCGAGTTGGACGAAAAGCGCCAGGTGATGACCAAGTGCACCCTGTGCGTGGACCGCCTCTACAACGAGCAACTGCCACCGGCCGAACGCAAGCCCTCCTGCGTGCTGGCCTGCCCGGCCGGCGCGCGCCTGTTCGGCGATGTGCACGACCCGGAGTCGGTGGTTTCGGTGGCCATCCGCGAGCGCGGCGGCTACCCGCTGATGCCCGAGCAGGGCACCCAGCCCGCCAACCACTACCTGCCGCGTCGGCGCACGCAGATCCCGATCCAGCCCGAACAGCTGCAGCGGGTGGACAACCCCCTGCGCCTGGATGGCCGCGAACCCTTGGCAGACGCCGGCGAACCTCTGTCCGCCGACTGGGAACACTGACTCCGGGGCCCCAACGATGCATCCCGCACTTTCCGTTCTTCTGCTCACCACCCTGATCGGCGCAGCCCAGGGACTGGTGCTGACGCTGGCTGGTGTCGAGCTGGCCGCGCGCGCCGCCGGACCTGGTGGCGCGGCGCTGCCATCAACCTTCCTGCTGGCGGGCGCTGCGGTGGCGCTGATTCTCAGCGGCGCGGGCCTGGTGGCGTCCTTCTTTCACCTGGGCCACCCGGAGCGCGCCTGGCGGGCGATTGCCGGCTGGCGCACCTCCTGGCTGTCGCGCGAGGTGATCGTGCTGCCGGCCTTCATGGGGACCACCGCGCTGTACGGCCTGGCGCGCTGGGCGGGGCATGATGCGGCGCTGCCCGTGCTGCTGCTGGCGGGCCTGCTGGCGCTGGTGTTGTTCGTCTGCACCGGCATGATCTACGCGGCGGTGAAGGCCATCCGTGAATGGGCCAGCCCGTACACGGTGCCGAACTTCCTCGTCATGGGCCTGGCCTCCGGCCTGACCCTGGCCGCTGCGCTGGCCGCCTTCACCGCCGCCGACTGGGTCGGCCCGGTCGGGCGGCTGGCCCTGGCTGCCACGCTGCTGGCCACGGGACTGCGGCTGGCGGCGCAGCGACGCAACCAGCGGCTGGTGCCGAAGTCGACGCTGCAGACCGCCATCGGTGTGCGCCACCCGCGCATCGTGCAGAAGGCCCAGGGGGCGATGGGGGGCAGCTTCCAGACCCGGGAGTTCGCCAGCAGTCAACCCACCGAGCTGCTGCGCCGCCAGGCGATCCGGGCGGTGGTGGGTGGCTGGCTGGCGCCGACGTTGCTGCTGCTGCCGGTGGCGCTGGGCTCACCCGGCCTGGCCTGGGTGCTGGTGGCGGCCGTGCTTGCACAGCTCTGGGGGCTGGTGTCGGAGCGCTGGCTGTTTTTCGCGCAGGCCCGGCATCCGCAGAGCCTGTATCACCCCACCCCGACATGACTTCGATGTTGCGATCCTGGCTTCGATCCTGGTGCGCGCCGTTGCTGGCTGGGGCCCTGCTGCTGTGCTTCACGCCGACCACCCTGGCCGCTGACGCAGCCGCAGCGCTGCCGGTGACAGGCGATGCCGCCGTCGCCTGGTGGGTCTGGCCGCTGGGGTTGTTTGTCGTCTGCTTCCTGCTGGGCATCGTGGCAGTGCCCGCAGGTGTCGGCGGCGGCGTGCTGTTTGTGCCCATCGTCGGCGGCTTCTTCCCCTTCCACCTGGACTTTGTCCGGGGGGCTGGCCTGCTGGTGGCCCTGGCGGGAGCGCTGTCGGCGGGTCCCGACCTGCTGCGTGCCGGTTATGCCAACCTGCGGCTGGCGCTGCCGCTGGCGCTGGTGGCCTCGGCCAGTTCGATCGTCGGGGCGCTGATCGGCCTGGCCATGCCGGCGCGGGTGGTGAACCTGGCGCTGGGCGCCACCATCCTCGGCATCACGGCGCTGATGCTCACCGCGCGCAAGTCCGAGTGGCCGGTGGTGGAGCGGCCTGACCGGCTGTCCCAGGCGTTGGCGATGCACGGCATCTTCCGCGACGCAGCCTCCGGCCGCGAGGTGGCCTGGCAGGTGCACCGCACGCCGCTGGGGCTGCTGCTGTTCCTGCTGATCGGCGTGCTGGCGGGCATGTTCGGGCTGGGCGCCGGTTGGGCCAATGTGCCGGTACTGAACCTGGTGATGGGTGCGCCGCTGAAGGTGTCGGCCGCCACCTCGGGGTTCATCCTCTCGTTGGTGGATTCGTCGGCCGCCTGGGTCTACCTCAACCGCGGCGCGGTGCTGGCCATCGTGGCGGTGCCGTCGGTGGTGGGCATGATGCTTGGCGCGCAGATCGGCGCCCGGTTGCTCAAGGTGGTGCCGGCGGCTCTGGTGCGCAAGCTGGTGATCGGACTCTTGTTGTTCGCCGGCCTGAGGGCTTTCCTCAAGGGTCTGCAGGTCTGGAATTGAGATGAACCTCCTCCCGCAGCGGCTTCGCCGCTCCCCCTCAAGGGGGCGACCCCAGCGGCCGGGCCCAGCCCGTCCGCGGCGTCCGCTGGATGCGTCTGGTTCGCGCGACGAAGGTGGCCCTTGCCGGTCCTGGAGGTGCAAGAGATGAGCCATGAGTTCGCCGCTGATGCCGCGCAGCAGGTCTATGCGCGCTGGCTGGCCATCGGCTCGCGCCTGGGGCTGGCGGTGCTGGTGGCCAGTTTTGTGGCCTATGTGACGGGGTGGATTGACCCGCTGGTGCCGCTGCAGGACCTGCCCCGTCTGTGGAGCCAGCCGGTGGCGCAGGTGCTGCAATCCACCGGGCAGCCCACCGGCTGGGGCTGGCTGGCGCTGGTGCGCAAGGGCGATGTGCTCAACCTGGTGGGCATTGCACTGCTCGCCACCTGCTCGGTGCCTTGCCTGCTGAGGGTGGCGCCGATCTACGCCCGGGCGCAGGACAGGGCCTTTGTGCTGCTCTGCCTGCTGGAGGCGGTGGTGCTGGTGGTGGCCGCCTCGGGCATCATCGGCACCGGCCACTGATGCTGACTCCAGACTGCGGCCCCGAGCCATGTTCTTCCTGCCCGCCGTCACGACCGGGAGCCGGCCTTGAATTCGATACCCACCGCGGGCCCCGCCCACCCCTTCCAGCGCCTGCTGCTGGCCACCGAACGCAGCGAACACGATGCACCGGCCGAGGTCACCGCGCTGGCCATGGCCGCGCGCTGCGGATTGCCTTTGCGGGTGGTGGTGCCGCTGCGCAGCAACCCGGAGTACGAGATCGCTGCCCCGCAGCTGGCGCTGCGGGAGGAGCAGGCGCTGGCCGCGCGGCTGGGCGAGTTCCGACAGCAGGCGGCGCAGGCCGGGGTGACCCTGGAGCTGGTGCTGCGCCGGGGGGAGGAGCTGTGGCGGGAGATCGTGGCCGAGGCCATCGCCGCCCAGGCCGACCTGCTGGTCACCCGACACCGCGGCCGGCAAGGCATGCTGGCGCGGCTGCTGGTCGGTGAGATGGTCACCAAGGTGGCCGGCCACGCCCCCTGTTCGATGCTGATGGTGCCGCCGCCCGGCGGGCTGTGGTCGCGGCATGTGCTGGCGGCGGTGGATGCGTCGGTGCACGCCGCCACGGTGGCCAGCCGGGCAGCCCAGGTGGCGGCCACCTGTGGCCTGCCGCTGACGGTGCTGAGTGTGGCCGCCGACCCGGGGGCAACGGCGCAGGCCGCTGCGCTGGCAGTGGCCCAGCGGGCTGCAGCGGCTGCTCAGGCCGCTGCCGGGTGGGGGCAGGCGCCGCAGGTGAGGGTGGCCAGTGGCCGGGCGTTCGAAGCCATCGTGCAGGCGGCCGACGAGGTGGGGGCAGACCTGATCGTGCTGGGCCGCCGGGGTGAGACCGACCTGGCCGAGCTGCCGATGGGCAGCACCGCGCAGCGGGTGGTGGGCCTGGCGCACCGTGCCGTGATGCTCGTTCGCCCATGACATGATTCCCACCGCAGCGGCAGGGCCGCGATGGCGCAGTGGCGGCATCGGCCTGGCGGACCACCCCGGACGAATGCCCCGGATTCAAGCGACGAGAGTGGTGTACTGCGCCGGAGAACGGCGCTGGAGAGAACCGACATGAGTGACGCACTGAACTACCTGGTCCAGGCCCGGCCCGATGCGGTCGGTCATTACTTTGCCTTCCTGAAGGCCTGCGGCACCCACCTGGACCCGAAGACGCGCAACCTCATCAGCGTCATCACCAAGGTGGATGCGCAGACCGAGCGCGGCTTCAAGCAGTACCTGAAGCGCGCCCTGCGCGATGGCTGCACGCCGATGGAGGTGCTGGATGCGCTGCTGATGGCCTTCCCCACGCTGGGCCTGTCCAAGATCGTCTGGGCGGTGGACATCATCCTGGCGATGGACCTGCCGGGCTTTCATCCGGAGGCGCTGCAGGGCAAGGCCCCCGCAGCGGCGGCAACAGCGGCCTCGGCGCCCGAGCCCGTCTGGCACGACCTGCTCGCCACCCGCGGTGTGGAGGTGGGCTCCACCCAGCGCATCGACTGCGACGGCCGCGCGGTTTTCGTGCACCGGGCCTCCGCCCGCAGCTGGCGGGTCTACGACAGCCTGTGCCCGCACCAGACCACCAACATCCCGCACCTGGGCCTGCAGGGCCACACCCTGACCTGCCCGAAACACGAATGGCAGTTCGACATCCGCAGCGGTGAGTGCACCGCCAAGGGGGATCGACCGCTGCGCCAGTGGCCGTGCAAGGTGGAGAAGGGCCGTCTGCTGGCGCAGTGGTGAGACGCGCCGGGACTGGCTGCAGCGGGCCAGGACGATGAATCTCCACCCTGCAATGCGATCCATCCTTGAAATTCGTGCAGATGGTGCACGAATTTCAAGGTAAATTCGGCGGATGCTGCCTCGCCCCGCGCTTCAGGATCGCATCCGATGGGCCTTGACCCGCA
>Ga0154020_10010039_pt1 | contig 10859 bp, 10 predicted proteins | sample Klosneuvirus_201_FD_109709 | JGI IMG/M metagenome (GOLD analysis project Ga0154020, IMG submission 109709) | Active sludge microbial communities from wastewater, Klosterneuburg, Austria - Klosneuvirus_20160825_MG | ecosystem: Engineered > WWTP > Aerobic digester > Activated sludge | place...
AGCCCCGAAGTTTGATTCATGAGGTGGCGAATGGTGATAGTGGGATAAGGAAAACTTGGTAAATACTTTTGCACACGGTCATCGTAATTCAATTTACCCTGCTGCTTCAACATCATAATCATCATGGCGTAAAACTGTTTCGACACCGAGGCAAGATTAAAAGCAGAGTTTGTAGTGAGCTGCTCAAGGGTTTGCGGATTGGCAATGCCAAATGCTTTCTTGTAAAGAACTTTGCCTTTCTCGCCAATCAGAACGGTTCCGTTAAAAAGCTGTCGCTGATTTAAATAGGTGAGCACCGAATCAATCCGGGCAATTTTTTTTGCTTGCTGCGAAAAACTGAAAGTCGGAATAAAAAATAGTAGGATAAGTATCTTCTTCATGATCGTTTTGTTAGGACGGACTGACGCTAATGCTACAAAGTACTAATTATTAGGATTATCCCAATCCCGAAAGGTGGAATGTGCAACCTCTTCTGCTCTTGTAAGTCATTACCCGTAAAATATTTATTCCAAATCCGTTACCTTTTTCAAAACCGAGAGTATCCTTCTTCATAATCCACTGCCATGTTTAAAAATTACCTGATCATTACTGTTCGAAATCTATTTAAAAACGGCTTTTACTCATTTATTAATATAGCGGGGCTGGCCATTGGCATTACTTGCAGCATACTTATTTTATTATGGGTGGCCAATGAAACCTCTTTCGATAAATTTCATCCCAAAGCAGATCGTCTTTATCAGGTATGGGTAAACGCAGCCTTTAATGGAAAAATAAATTCCTGGACTTCTGTGCCGTTACCCACTTACGAGGCAATGAAAACTGCGGATAGCAATATCAAGCGTGCTGTTGTTACCGACTGGGGTGGCGATCATTTGGTAACTGTAGGCGAAAACCGGTTAATGAAAAAGGGCTACTGGGCCAGTGAGGAGTTTCTGCAAATGTTTGAGTTCCCTTTGATAAATGGTGATGCCTCGCAAGTGATGGCTGACCCAAGATCCATTGTGATTAGCCAATCCATGGCCAAGGCATTGTTTGCCGATGAAGATCCAATCAATAAAATAGTTCGCGTTGACAATGAGTATGATTTGAAGGTAACGGGAATCCTGAAGGATGTTCCCAGTAATTCATCGTTTGAATTTGATTTTTTAATGCCATGGAAGTTTCGTGAACAAGAGAATAAATGGGTGCAAGAAAATACTACCCGCTGGGGCAATTATTCTTTTCAGGTATTTGTGGAGTTGAACGATCCAGCTAACCACACCGCTACTGAAGCTCGAATCAAAAATATTTTGCAGGAACATGGCGAAACAGAAAATAAGCCCGAATTCTTTCTTTATCCATTACTACGCTGGCGCCTACATGGCTCCTTTGAAAATGGCGTTGAAACGGGAGGCATGAATGACTACGTGCAAATGTTTTCAATCATCGCTATTTTTATAATCGTTATTGCCTGCATCAACTTTATGAATCTGGCCACAGCCCGATCCGAGCGCAGAGCCCGCGAAGTAGGAGTGCGCAAGAGTGTGGGCTCCAGGCGTTATGAATTGATCTTGCAATTCATTGGCGAATCATTGTTTATCTCTTTCATCGCATTTGCTATTGCGATCTTGATGGCGCAACTCCTGTTGCCGTTCTATAATGACCTGGTTCAGAAAAAATTATTTATCGATTATACCTCATCACAATTCTGGATTTTTACACTGGGCATGATTTTCCTCACAGGTATTATTTCAGGAAGTTACCCAGCCTTTTATTTATCATCCTTTCAACCAGCAAAAGTTTTGAAGGGTAAACCGACTATTGGCAAAGGTGCCAGCACGCCACGCAAAGTTTTGGTTACGCTTCAATTTGGGTTTTCTATTCTATTGATCATTGGCACGTTAGTAATCTTTCAACAGATACAATTAGTGAAAGGTCGCGAGCTGGGTTACGATCAAGCGAATCTGATGGCTGTTAATTACACCAACGAGATTGAGAAAAATTATCGTCCCATAAAACTTGAACTATTAGCCTCTGGTGTTGTGGAATCTGTTACCAAATCCAACAGTTCGATTACCGATATCAATTCAAATAACTTTTTGGGTTGGCCCGGTAAGCCTGATGACTTGCGGGTAATCTTTACCACCATTGCTACAGAATATGACTACACTAAAACCATGGGCATTAAAATTTTGGAAGGTCGAGATTTCTCTGAAGATTTTAAAACCGATACGGCTTCCATCTTAATCAATAAAGCCGCGTTAGAATTGATGAAACTTGAAGACCCCATCGGCACTGAGCTTGATCTGTGGGGTGGCAAACGAAAATTGATTGGGGTTGTTGATGATGTCTTAATGGGTTCCCCTTACCAACCCGTAAAACCGATGTTTGTAATCCTTGATCCAAATTGGATTGATGCGGTAAGTGTGCGCCTAAAAAAGACGGAAGATTTGCCGGCAGCAATTAACACCGTGAAAGCCGTGTTCGAAAAGTATGCGCCTTCTTATCCGTTTGAATATACGTTTGCTGATGTTGAGTTTCAGAAAAAATTTACAACACTTAACCTCACCAGCACCTTGGCCAGTTTATTTGCCACACTCACCATTATTATTACCGGTCTTGGATTGTTTGGTCTCGCGTCTTTCACCGCTGAGCAGCGGACTAAGGAAATTGGCATTCGTAAAGTGTTGGGAGCATCTGTTTCTAGTTTGGTGGGTATGATGTCGAAAGATTTTTCAATACTTGTCATTATCTCCTTCGCAATTTCATCACCGTTTGCGTGGTGGTCTTTAAATAAATATTTAGAACGCTATCCTGTTCGGGTGGATATTGCGTGGTGGATTTTTCCGGTAACGGGATTCATTGCTTTAGCTTTTGCGATAGCGATTGTAAGTATGCAAGCCTTGCGTGCTGCGCGATCGAACCCGGTTAATTCTTTGCGAAGTGAGTAAATGTGAGATTCGAAATTAGAAGTTGGAGACTCTAAAATTTGACTATCTTCACTTATGCCTTCAAATCAAACGCTCGATAATTTTCTTCATGGAAAATCGGATCACACGCTGGAATTATTTCATCATTTTGTTAATGAATACAAGAAGATAGGAAGTATCACTTTACACCCAGCTAAAACCATGATTGGCGTGGCGACTCCGCGAAAGCGTATTGCTTACATCACCCAACTTGGCAAGAGTTTCATTCATGTTGTATTCCCTCTTGAAAAGCCCTATCCGCATAACTTGTGCTTTCAAAAAATCGCACAAGTACCAGACGACAACAAACAATTCAATCATCACTTTCGCATGCTTGCCAAAGCAGATATTAATAAAGAAGTACTGAGCTTTATGAAGCTGGCTTACACGTTAGGAGGTTAAAACTCTTTCCATTGCACATTAAACAAATTTTTTATTTTCTTTTATTGAGATTCGAAGTATCTTGACGGAATAAATTCGTTAACGCATGCGATCTCTTATATACTTATTCATACTTCAGATTTGTGGTTGGAGTGCAATAGAATCAAAGGCCACAACGTCCGATTCTCTTGTCCGCTGGGGTGAAATTAACTTTACGACTCCTTTTGAAAAGAAAGCTCTAACAGGCTTTCTGAAGGCTGGTGATCAGAATTATATCAAATCATTTTTAGCCAATTCATTGACTGCCGAAAACGACTTGAAATTTTTTACTGAAAAGTTTAACTCTACATTAATTGAAATTAGATCCTCTGATTCCTTTAAAAAGAAAAATGATAAAAAGATAAAGTTCATCTACCAAACAATACATAACCGGTTTCTATCTAAATATGAAATTGAGAATCGGTTTTATGAAATAATAAAAACCGGAAACTACAACTGCGTTACCGCCACTGCGCTTTACGCGATGTTTTTTGAAAAATTAGAGATTCCATACTCGATCAAAGAAGAGCCAACTCATGTTTATTTAATTGCCTATCCTGGCTCAGATAATATCATGATTGAAACAACCACACCCATGACGGGTTTCTCTGCCTTTACTCCTGAGTTTAAGTCGAGATATGTTAGCTTACTTAAAAGCCAGAAGATAATTGGTAGTTCGGAATTAACGTCATCAAATGTGGATGAACTATTCAACAAATATTATTTTGGAAAAGAAAACATCACACTAACTCAACTAATTGGTATTCATTATCTGAATGATGGGTTGTTTAAACGTGATCATGATGACATGACTGGTGCTTATGAGCAAATAATGAAGGGATACTTATATTATCCAAATGCGCGGTCAGAATACTTACTTATGAGTTTTGCTGCCGATCAACTCGAGCAAACTACTGATCCTTTAAAGAAAGCTGCACTCATTGGTCGCATTTCTCGCTTCAAAAATGGCAGCATTACATCCGATATGATCAAAGGAGAATTCAGCAACCTGACACTAACTGTGTTGTCAAAAAACAATGACAAAAATTTGTATAGAAGGTGTTACCAGGAAACAATCTCCAGTATCACTGATCCTGAATTGATAAAAGAAATCGATTACATATATAATTATGAAAATGGTCGGGTATTCTACAATCAAGGAAATTACATACGGGCAAAGTCATTTTTCTCACGCGCCTTTGAAACGCAACCGAATAATGTAGACCTGGGCGCAATCTTAGTTTCTTGCTTCGTTCAATCGTTTCGTAACGAACGAAATAATGTGACCATTTTGGATTCGCTTGAATTCTACAAATCTAAATTTTCGTCATTAGAACAAAATAACAATTTCAATTCTATGATGGCCATGGCATATGTGATTGAATTTGGCGATGCCTTTGAAAAAGCAAATATACCGCGAGGTGAAAAATATCAACAGTTGTTTGAGCAGATGTACGAAACAAATAAAAACATTTCATTGCTCAGTCTTGAATCTGTTGGAAGAGCCTATTCTGAGGCTTGTGTTTACTACTTTAAGAAAGGACAGAAAGCAAAAGCAAAACAACTTCTGGATAAAGGATTACAAATAGTGCCAAACGATTTTCAGTTGAAGATGAGGAAACAAATGATCAATGGAGGCTAATTGTCGATAGCCAGATTGTGTTTTGTTTGAGCAATGTATGAATTTCCGTAAATCGTTTCTGCCACGGCAATAATATTCAATTCTTCCATTATAAATCCGCCTGGCGCCAAATGGTAAGAAAGTTGTCCTGTGTTTTCACTTTCATTTAATAATACACTGTACAAGTCTTCGTTTAGACAACCACCGGCAGAAAGTTTTCCCGTATAGTATTTAACCTTCCGAACTTTTTCAGACATAGATAGCTTAAGTAGGTATACACCCTCAGTGTCTAATCTATCTATTGCGGTAATCTTTATTTTGGGATACTTGTTTTTAAGCGTGTTGTCCTTGTAGTACTCTTTTAAATCCAGACATGGTAAATCATTATCATAACGCGCAACGGATAATACATCTCCATTTTCACGATACTTTGTTTGAAAGCCTGTCATCTTATCCCTTTTGTATTCGGTGGTTTGATAAATTTGTTTACCTCCTTCATAATATTTTTTTGATTTTCCTTCGCGCAGATTATCTACATAAGGTAATTCCAGAGAAATATTACCATTCTTATCAAAGGATTTTGAGAGTCCATTTTTCTTACCATTCTTAAGAGGCATTTCTGCCTTCGTTTTACCATTTGAGTAAGTACTGCGAACAACCTTAGTACTGTCAGTACCTTCTTTTTTGCTTTCTTTAATTTTGCTAGGTTCGCAGCATAAGCATAACGACAATATAAATACACTAAAAAGGATTTTCATAAATGTAATTTATAACAAATTACAAATAATCACTTCATCATATTTCAGAGAAATTTTTTAAGCCTCCACAGCCTTACTCACCTTTCTATATATACAAGAGTGATAAATATGCCTACGGGCAAAGCGATCGGGTGTGTCGGAATTGAGAAATTTATTATAGGTGCTGTGCGGCAATCCAAAATATTCGTAGCTGCTGCCATCGGCAAAGTTAACTTGTAGCGTTTGCGCCTTAAATTTAAAATCTACAATTTTTGAAGCAGTGATCACTTCGGTGTACTGATTCAATTGCTGTTCGTGCGTTTCGGGGGCAACACTTACTAGTAAGTGGTAAGCTTCAATAACAGCTTTGCTCTTTTCTTCAGCGGTCACTTTTTCAGTGCCATCCTGAAATTTATCTGGATGCCAATCCTTCATTAAGCCGCGATAAATGGATTTTAATTCGGATAGTTGAACATCCTTTTCTACCCCTAACAGCTTCCTTGATTCTATTATTTTTTTCATGCGGGCGCAAAATTATACTTTTTACATCACATCCAACAAGTCTCAGGGTTTTCAACCCTTACTTTTTCGTATCCAGAGGGTTGAAAACGCTTATCCATGAAGCGATTCGAATTGTTCTCTTAATTAGAGAATCAGAATTAAAGTATTTTTACAAAATGATTTCCCGCAACCTCAAATTATTAATTGCTCTTGTAATCGTTGGCGCAATCGCTGCTTATGTGATGTTGGTCACCATTCCCACACAATTGACCAAGCGAAGCTATGAAGCAGCTAAAACATTGGGCGAAGATTTTCGCAAAGCCTTTCAGTTTACACCCGAAATCACCGTGGATCACACGATTGTTCTCAACCAACAAACGCCAGTACTCGAACTTGCCGTGCTCGCTCAAAACTTTGGGCACACCTACACGTGGACAAACTCGTGGCTGGGAAGTACTAAACAAATTTTTATCACTGGCACCTTTGAAGCAAAAGCTGGATTTGATCTTCATAAGAAATTCTCCATTACGCTTAATAATGATAAAGCATACGTGACATTGCCCGAGTCTACTTTATTATCCATTGAGTCAAAGGGCGACATTACGTATCGTGATGAAAATGGAATCTGGAATTGGGTTGATGTGAATGATCGAACTAAAGCTACTAATGCCTTTATTAAGGATGCTCGCGAATTTGCTGATAAGGCAGTTTTTGTAAAAGATGCCCGATCGACTATGGAGGAACAAGTAAGAGTATTATTAAAGCCGTACGCTAAAGAAGTTATAATACAGTATAGCGCTGCCGAAAGAATTCCACAGCCACTTTAATTTTTACAACTCCTGTTTATAATAAATCTTATAATATTTTCTTCCATCTTTCTCTACCCCGCGTTCGATCATCTCCTTGTCGCCATGAATGTAGATATGAAAGTTCTTATCCAGTTTTAATACACTTTTAAATACCCGCGATTGTTTCTTCACCGCTTCCGCAGAAATTGAAAACCCGTCCTCGCGATCTATGCTAAATTGCTCGCGGAAATTAGTGTCAAATTTTCGAAAGGATTTAATCACTTCCGGATCTTCGAATACTTCCTTTTCAAATTCTTTTTGATTGAATTCGTCTTTCTTTTTAAAATAACCAATCGACTTATTTAAATAATCAATCTGGTCGGCTTTCGATAGTTCAAATTCATCCCCAATCTGATCCATAACAAAATGTCGGGCGATGTCAAGAATGTTTCTCGTGGCCTGAAACTCATCCTTCACCGGCTCTACTCGTAAAAATAATTCACGCCAATATTGCGCATCCGATGATTTACCTGATCGATCCAAAATAGAAAGTCGATACCCTTTGTCTTCATCCAAGTTATAAATCAAACAACCTTTATCTAGTTTCTCAAGATTAATGCCACTTTGATAGTCCACTTCAAACCGACCATCTTTTTTTGGGGTGAGTTTCAGAATAGAGCTTTTGTTTTCTGATTTAAAGATTCCAAGTGCTTCTGTGTTTGCGCCATCAATGGATATATTGGAAAACAGCACCACAAATAAATCGCCCGACTTAATTAAAGGATGAACCGATACTTCATATAAATGCTTGGCTATACTTACCGATTTTAGATGAAACTGATCTGCAGAAGCAAATATTTCATCTGTCCATTGAAACATCGGGTTATGCCGAAAGTCGCCATCGGTTGATGTAAAATGAAAATACTCGGTGGAGTTAAACGCACTAAGAAATGAAGTGGTCAGGCGCGAGCGTAACTCATCATCGTTCAAATCAAGCTCTGCGCGCGAAACAACAAGGTCTTCACCATTGGTTTTGTTTCCAAGTGTGTGTGCAGAAATATGATTGAGTTCTGACTGAAGAAAATTTATCATGGTGACAAAGATAAGTTTTGCAGTAAACAGCCAGAGAGTTTCCAACCATTATTTTGCAGAAGCTGAGAGTTGAAAAACCCTTAGCGATAAAACGAGAGGTTAAATTACTTAGCCAGCACCATCGGCAAATCGTTGCGCGACCATTCACTCCAGGAACCAACATAAAGTTTTGGAATTTCCAATCCGGCAGCAGCCATCGCTAATAAAGTATGACAAGCAGTTATTCCAGAACCGCAATGAACAATAACCTGATCGGTCGCTTGTCCATCAAAAGCCTTCGTATATTTTTCTTTCAATTCTTTAGGCGATAAGTATTCGCCTTGCGCATTTAGATTTGTTGTAAAAGGAATATTAACAGCACCCGGAATATGACCCGCAATCAAATCGATCGGCTCGGTGATTCCATCAAAGCGCTCTGCTGAACGCACATCCACAATGGTAGCGTTATTTTGTTTTGAAGCTATCTTCACTTCTTCAAGATTAACCATTGGTAGTTGCCAGCCCTTGATTGGATAGTTAGCTTGAGGCTTTATGGTTTCTTTCTTTGCGCTCATGGGATAGCCAGTCGCTTTCGCAGATTGTAAGCCTCCACTTAATACTTGAACTTTTGCATGACCAATTGCTTTCAACATCCACCAAAACCGAGCCGCGGCATTGCCTGCCTGCTTATCATCATAAATCACAACATGACTAGCTGGTGTTATGCCTAATGATCCAAGTACTTCAGAAAATTTTTCCAATTTAGGCAATGGATGACGGCCACCGTTTGCGGCATTGGGTGTTGGCGTTGCTAACTGATTTTCTGTGTCAACATAAAGCGCGCCTTGCAAATGATTGGTGTCGTAATTTACTTTTGCATTCGGGCCAGCGCTCGCATCAAAGACAATTAAATTTGGTTCGCCTTTAAGAGCAAGTAATTCATTAGCCGTTATCAGGGGATGAAGTTCATTCATAATCTTTTTGATTAAGAGATCAGCCACGAAGGCACTATAACAGGAAAGAAAAATTAAAAAATATTGTGCCTTCGTGGCTAAAAAAAACTATTATAAGATTTAAACTTTCTTCGGAGGCAAATCAAAGGCGATAGCTTCATGCTCAAAATGACCCTTATGCGATCCATCACAAAACGGCTTATTAGCCGAGCGACCACACCGGCACAAAGAAACTACTGTGCGCCCCTGCAGGCCGTATGCCGCACCCTGCATATCCACAATTTCAAAGTCGCCATCAATTTTTACCGAACCGTTGCTGTTGATTGTTATTTTAGTATTACTCATATCGGCAAGATACGCCAAAGACAGCGTCTAAAATAGTTTCAATTGATCAGAATCTTCATCCGTTCGTGTTCGTATGGCTGGATAATTAAAGTTTGAGAGTGAGATGCCAAGCAGTCGCACCTTTTTATCTAATAAGTCGGTACTGTTCAATAGTTGCTTTGCCGTACTCTCTATCGTTTCCAAATCATCACTGGCTTCATCAAAAGATTGGCTTCGGGTAATTTGTTTAAAGTCGTGGTACTTAATTTTTAGTGTGATCGTTCGCCCTTTCAATTGATAGCGCACCAGGCGCGACTGAACAACCAAAGCAATCTTCTCCAGTTCCGTATTCATTTCTTCCTGCGTGGTGAGATCAAACGAAAAAGTATCTTCTGCGCCCACCGATTTCGCTTCACGGTGGGGCCGTACTTCGCGATCGTCAATCCCCCGCACTATTTTATAAAAGAACTTGCCCGACTTACCAAAATGTTTGATCAACTGATTTTGAGTCAACTTTTTTAAATCGGCTCCTGTATGAAGATTCAATTTTTTCATTTTCTCGGCCGTCACTTTTCCAACACCGAAGAATTTCTCAACGGGTAGTTTTTCCATAAACGATTCGAGTTTGGACGGACCAATAAACGTTAACCCATCGGGCTTATTCATATCGGATGCAACTTTGGCGGCAAATTTATTTACAGAAACTCCTGCTGAAGCGGTTAGGTTTAACTCATCTTTGATTTCATGTCGAATCAGTTTTGCTATTTCAATAGCAGAGCCAATCTGCTGCTTGTCTTCAGTAACATCTAAAAATGCTTCGTCTAATGAAAGAGGTTCAATCAAATCGGTATAACGATGAAAAATGCTTCGGATATGCTGCGACACTTCTTTGTAAACTTCAAAGCGTGGATATACAAAGATTAAATGTTTGCAAAGTTGTTGGGCTTTTTTGGAAGACATAGCCGACCGAATGCCAAACTTACGTGCCTCATAACTAGCCGCTGCAACTACGCCACCGCGACCTTCGGGCGAGCCACCAACCACAATGGGTTTGCCGCGATAGTCTAGATTATCGCGCTGCTCCACCGAAGCATAAAATGCATCCATATCGATGTGGATAATTTTACGAATCTTATTTGTAGGTATCTCAGACACACAGCAAATTTAGAGCATCTATGTTAAATAGGAGTTGTCTTCGCAGGCGAGTGATACCAACTTATTCATTTAGCATGAGATGAACCGTAACCCGCGACCTCAAAAGAGTAAAGCAAAAGGCTCAAAACCTTCTACATTCAAGAATCACATCTCGTCAACTAAAAAATAACCCCCTAAAGGCATCATAATGGTTAATTGCCACCTTTTATCGAAAACGTAAGATTGAAAAATAAATTTTTTGGAAGACTTTAACGCAACCCTTATCTTCCGAACTTCTTTTTTATGAGAGAGTCATTTTTTGTAAAACGTAATAAAGCCCGTTGGGAAGAGTTTGAGCGTGA
>Ga0154020_10010040_pt1 | contig 10859 bp, 12 predicted proteins | sample Klosneuvirus_201_FD_109709 | JGI IMG/M metagenome (GOLD analysis project Ga0154020, IMG submission 109709) | Active sludge microbial communities from wastewater, Klosterneuburg, Austria - Klosneuvirus_20160825_MG | ecosystem: Engineered > WWTP > Aerobic digester > Activated sludge | place...
CTCAAGCGTATTGGCGTCGATCACCGTAACGGGGTTGAAGTCCTTTTCACGTAGGGCATTGGCCTCGGCGTTGATCTCGGTCATCCCCTTGACGTTGCTCACCCCACAGCGCCAGCCGTCGGGGGCACCGTGCCCTGTGACCGTCAGGCGTACCGGAGCAGTCTGCTGGATGGCGGTAATTGCCCGGTAAACCTGGGGCTCTGTTTCCCATCGCAGTACGAGGTTAAATGTCTTGCCTTGTACGAGGGGTAAGTCTTTGGTGTCGGCCATAACGCGCTCATGTCAGAGTTTGTGAGAGTTTAACAGAGTGCCTTAGAGTCCACCATAGGTGACGGTTCTTGTCTTGTGGTTGTAGCGCTCAAGCTCGGCCTTGACGAAGCTGCAATACGCCTCGAAGTCTTGCTTGCCCTGAAGGCTGGCCTGCGGGTTGAAGGTGTCAGCGTCCTGCTTCTTGTAAGCGAGGTGCTTCATCCAGTCCAACAGGTGAATGTGGTGGTCTTCATCAACGTCGGTCAGTTCCTGGCCAGCGTCGGTGATCGTGTCGAACGGTAGGCGGTAGACGAACAGGTCTGCGGTGTCGTTGACCTCTGGCACCATGACCCAGCGCACTGTGCCGCGCCGCATACCGTGCACCATATAACGCACGTCGCCGGTTTGGTCGTTGAGGGTGAGTTGCTTGATCTGGCCGTAGTCAGACGAGCGCATCTTACCGAGATCCGCTTCGTTGATAATCTGAATAGGTTGTTTCGTCGAGCGCAGTGTGGCGCTCATGATGCGCAGGATCGTTGGACTGATCTCAGCCGTCGCCTCGCCGGCGACGATGTCTACCGCACAGGCGTCTGACAGGAAATCAGCCACCCCGCCCGTGAGACGGACGAACATGCGGTAGGCGTCGTTGGCGTAGCGCCAGACATCTGCGTCTTGCCACAAATAGGGGCGGGCCTCGTCGACCACGTCCGAGCGGAACGCTTCATAGAGGCCCGTGGAGTCCATTACTCAGCCTCGGCCTTGGCAATCTTGTAGGCGGTCCAGGCTTCGACCAGCTCGGTGCGCTCTACGTCGAAACCGATGATTTTCTCAACAGCTTTGACCGTTGGGACACCCTGGCCGGTGAATTCTTTGGAGTCGTTCTTCTCAGCAATCAGCGCGAAGGCGGCGTACAGCTCGTCCTGGCGCTCGATGCCAACCAGCGCTGGTTTCACGGCGGCTACAGGTTCAGAGGTGTCGACCTGCTCGCCGTCAGCGCGGACGCCGCCGATAGCAATGATGTCTTTGACCATCTCGGGTGGCACGTTGGTCGGCTCGCCTTTGACGAAGGAAAGAACGCCGTTGGTAGTGCGCAGCGTGTGGGTTCGGTTCAATACGAATTGGGGCATGACTATCCTCGTGTGAATACCAAGCGCCTAGGCGCTTGGTTTGTAAAAAGCCCCGACACCCGGCTTAGTGGTGTCGGGTAAGTCCCGCGTTAGATCGGGTTGACTTCGTTGGAGCGACCAGTCGTGATGTACTGAACACGAATGGTTGCTTTACCTGTGGTACATACGTCGGTATTGAGGATGGTGACGCGAAGGTTTTCACCATCGCCACGGTAGCCGGTCGGCACCAGGTTGGTCACACCAAGTGCTTTGCGGTCAGCTGCGGCCAGGTAACGGGCCGGGGTGACGGAGTCGCCTACAGCAACCGAGTAGCCTGCCGTGTCGAAGGCGGTCTCGACGGTCAACGAACCGGCAAGCACAACTGCACCTGCCGGGAGGTTGATAACGTCGAACACCGTGGATGCGATGTTGGTCTTGCCGAAGTCGACTTCGGTGGTGCCGCTGATGGCGGTGCCACCGGAGATCGGCACCATCGTGTCGTCAAAGTTGAAAACGAACTCAGCTTCCATTACGTACTGAGCACCGCGAGCTGCGAGTAGTTTAGCCATGTGAATATGCTCCTAATTACTGCTGAGACACGTAGGCCGAGATCACGCCGTGATCTTCCTTGGTGCCGCCGCTGTACTGGGTGTTGAACTGGGGCTTCAGGAAGCCAAGAATCTTGGCAACGCTGATACCTGGCTGGTTGTCGTAGTCGAACTCTTTCTCGACCCAGTCCGGATTGCCGAGGTCGGCCATGCCGAGTGCCTGAGCGCCGCAGAACAGAATCTGGCAACCGTCGATGTTGGAACCAGCACCCCACTTGTTGACACCCGATGTCGCCATGCGGGTGTTCGGTACGTGGCGGAACTCGTGCAGGTAGATGCCGTCGACCTTGACTGCAGAGCCGGTGAACAACTCGTTGCCGGAACCACGCTGCTGGGCGTAACGCAGGTTGTCACGATAGGTCGGGTCGAGCTTGAGCATCGACATAGCCATCGGCGACAGGAATGCGTGGTAGGTCTCTTCGCCGCCGTTTTCCTTGATGCCGCGCACGTAGTTCTCTTTGGCGTAGGCTTTGAGGGCAATGAACAGTTCCCAGGTCGGACGGTCAGCAGCGACAACAGTGTTGGTGCCGGTGCCGACGTTGAACGTCTTGGCATTCCAATCCCAACGACCTGAGCGCTTGGCTGAGGCAGGCTGGATGTCAGCGGCAAACTCAAGGTTCTTGAGGTCGGAGCCGACACGGACTGCGCCGTTCGGGTACTTGCTGTAGTTCAGACCGGCCAGGGTCAGGAAAGCCATCTGGTCGATACGGTCGGCCAGCCAGTAGGCCAGCTTGTCACGGGCGTTTTCGCGGAAGTTAACGACCGACTTTTGGTCAGCCATTTTGCCTTCGTGGCGGGTAGCGTTGCGCAGTTGGTCAATACGGATCACTTGATCGTACGACTTCATGGCCTCTTCGTTACCTTCCAGCGTGCGGTCACCCACAATACCGTCGCCTTCGAGGTCGGCAAGCAAGGTAATAACGGCGCGTGCGCCCTTCTCGGTCTTCTTCAGCTCGGTAACGTGCTGGATTAAGGAGTTCGCGTCTTTGCCGAGAAACTTGTTGATGAACGACTGATTACGGGCTTGTGCCCAGAACTCCATACTCCATACGGTTTTTTCGTTGCTCGTCAAAAGAGCAAAGTTCGTTGTACTCATGTGAGTAACTCCTATGTTCAAATCGAATGTTTCGAGGCGCGAGCACCTCAGCTCTGTGCCGGTATCGCTGGCGACTTGCGAGATGAAACAAACGACCTGTACGTAGGACGACGCGGCTGGTTTTGACCCTCAGCTCGGGTTACTGCCGTGTCGCTGGCAGCTAGCGAATTTGTTGCGTCAGACTATATCAGAGTTTGTTGGATTTACAAATAACATTTATGGCATGTTTGGCCAATAGCGGTTTCCTTTCTTGAGGTTCTTGGCAGCAGGAAGAACCCGTAGATTGGCCTCGCAGTGAAGGCCGCAGACCAACGGGTGAACCAGTGGAACAATGTGATCTACGTGCATCTTTGTCCCACACCTCCGCTCTATCTGTTTTGAGCGCTTATAAATTGCCGCCACCTCGACATGATCAACCCACGACGGTATCGCATTGAGCTTCTTTGATCGGCGAGCCACACCTGTAGCCTGCTTCTTGTGGCGGTTTTCCTTACTGTACTGTCTGAAGTATTCGCGGAGTTCTTCGCGGTGTGCGTCTCTGTATGCAGCCTGATAGACGCTACCTGTTGGTGGGTTTCGCTTACGGTAATCGCTAGCCGCCGCTCGATTTCTTTCCACGTTCTTATCGTAGTTGACCTTGTTGACCAGCCTGCAGCAAGCCTTGCATTGACTGTTGTGGCCCCTTGGGCGTGATGCGCGAACCGAAAAATCAGACTCGTCCTTTTCTTCACCACATTTTGAACAACTCAGCATAATCCACCAAAGCAAAAGGCGCTTTGTGAACCGACCCGTGACCGGGTGTGGCGGACACTCTTGCGGAGTGCTCGGTTCACAAAGCGCCTTCATTCGCCGCCACAGCGAGGGTGACCCCGTGTCGTGGGGTCAATCCGGCTCGTTGAGAGCAAGCACGAGGTAGGTGCAGTTCAGAATCTATCAGAGTTTGTTAGAGTTGGCAATGCGTTCTGCTAACAAATACCCCTCAAGCTGCCACAATTTCTGAAAAGCATTCTCGTAAGCGATTTCGCGCCCGATAGCTTGGTCAAAGTTACGTGGGTCGACGCAAGCGCTCTCCCCGCGTACACCGAAGTTGTTGACCATCGTGATGTTGCAGATGGTGCAGGTGGTATCGGGCAGGACGAAGTACGACACGTCCTTCATGCGGGAGACCAGGTACGGTTTGTCGATAGAGGTGCGCATCAGACGTAGTCCCCACGAAGCTTAGCCAGCGTGCTCTTAGGCAGCGCCTTGAACTCGTCCTGCGTCATGTTCGCCACGTCAGGCAAGCCGTCAGCACCACCCTTGTCTGAGTCCAACCCAGCGTCGCGCATACTGGCAGGCTGCTTGGCTGCAGTGTCCAGGTTCTTCTTGATCTGGGCCTGCTTGCGGTCAGCCAGCTGCTGCGCACCCAGACCCTTGGTCTCGGCGACCGGCTCAGGCTGCTTACCGAAGCGCTCCATGACGGTGTTCGCAGCCTTGGTCAACGCGGCTGAGGGTGGCAGACCTTCCTGCTGAATCAGCGTGCGCTGCTTGGACAAAACCAGCTCGACCAGATCCGGGTCGTAAGACGCTGAGTCCGGATTCAACAGGGCGTGGTCCGCTTCCAGACGGGCAATCGCCGTGTCCACACGCTGGGCTTCCAGCGCCTGGCTGGTGCGCTGAGTGGCGACAGCGTCGCTCTCGGCACGGGCAATGGCGCGGTCGAGCTGGCGAATCTCCTTGCGCACAGCCGTGGCCGCAGCGCTGTCGCCGTCGAGCATCAACTCGCTGTACTTTGCCTCAAGGGTCTCAAGCTTCGTTTCCAGCTCGTCAACCTGCTGGCTCTGAACCTGCTGCTGGGCGGTGGCCTGCAGCTTACGCTCCAGTTCGTCAGCACGGCGCTCGGCCGACTCACGCGCCTCACGCTCCTTGCCGACCGCCTCGTCGAAGCGCTCCTTGGGGATACCCTTGGAGGAAAACTTACCCTTCTCGTCACGCGGCTTCTCGTCGACGACTTCCTCGACTTCAGGCTCGTCCTCGACAACAGGCTCGTCCTTCTCGAAGATGTCCTCGACTTTGTCCTCGGTGACGGGTGGGGGGTCGTTACTCGGCAGGAAGTCGCCACGGGCTGACGGGTCAGCCACGAAGTTTTCGATGTCCGGCGCGGGTGCTAGGTTGTCCATGTCCATGATTAGGCCTCCACCAGCTTGCTACGGAGTTCGTAGCCCATGAGCGGCCAGATTTTGGCTACTGCATTCTGACGGGCAATCTTGCGGCCAAGCTCAGCGTCGAAGTTCTCAGGGCTGGCGCAGGCTGATTCGCCTGTCACGGTGAAACCGTTGCCTAGTACCAGTACGCAGAAGGTCAGCAGGTCCAGTGAGCAGACTGCACGCGGAGGGATGTAGTCAACCCCTTCAACCGGAGTAAGACCCGCCGCATTAGATGCAATGAAGTAATGCTCGCGACTAATGTTACCTTCAATATCAGCAGGCGTAATGCGAGGTGCATTTAAACCTTTGGCTTGGATTTCTTGTTCAATCGTTTTGTCTTGCATGGTCACTGCTCCTTACTAACGGGGTTAGCGGCTTGTTTTAGGTCGTTCGCACGCTGAGTGGCCGCTTGCTGCTCAGCTTGCTGTTGCTTCAAAACCTGGTCCTGCTGGTGATCTTCTTGCTGGAACTGCTGCTTCTGAGCGTGCTCAGCGGCCTGCATCTGGAACTTCATTTCCATCTCTTGCTGCTTGAGGGCCATCTCTTGCTGCATCTTCTGCAGCTCCATATTCACCCGCTCGCGTTCCATCTGCATCTCGGCCTGCATCTTCTGCAGCTCGCCGTCCTGACCACCCATAGCTTCGTTCTGCTTGATCTGCGCGTCGGCACCCTTCTGTGCAGTCTCGGCGGTGGTCTTCTGAACCTGGGCCTCCTTGAGCATCACGTCGGCCTGCAGGGCGCGTTGTTGTAGCTGCGCCTGCGCCTGGGCCTCTGGTGAGTTCGTCGCGGCTTCCATCTGCTTGACGATCTCGGCACGACCTTGCAGACGGCTGTTGTTAATCAGCACGGCGTCAGGGATTGGCAGACCCAGCTCCTTGAGCGCCCTCGCCTGCTCGAACTGGCTGTCTTCCAGGCTGTCGCGGAACGGCGTGCTGGAGATAACGATGTCGTACTCACCCACGGTCAGGTCGTTGACGATCTGGTCCGTTTCCGGGTTGTACTTGTTGATCTCGACCTGCTCGGCTTCACGGGTCACGTCGTAGTGGATGATGTTCACCAGCCGCGACTCGGTGTAGTAGTTCTGCACCAGGTCCAAGACGTTCCGGGCCAGCAGCCAGTCGGTACGTGCCAAGTTGTCAGTCATCTTGCTGTGGTTGACGCTGGAGCGCTGCTGCTTGTAGGCGATGGCCTTGGCAGCGACATCTTCGCGGTCATTACCCTGCATGGAGTCATTGACGTTGCTGATGCTCTTGATGTGCTCCTCAGCCTTGTAGCTGATGCGGTCCAGGCCCGTCGGGGTCTGGTTCGGCTGAATCTTTTCAGGCGGCTGGGCACCCTTCTGGAACTCAATGACCAGACCTGTCTGAGCACCCTTGTTCTCCAGCTCAGAGATCGTCATGTTGATCAGCGAGTCTTGCTCAACCACCCAGCCACTGTTCGCCGTGGTGTTCACGATGTGCAGCTCTTGACTGGAGACCTTGTTCAGAATCTCCTGCGGCCCGAGCAGGCTCTCGACCGCCCCGGCAGTACGCCCGTAGCGGAAGTGTGGGAAGTACGGCACCGGGGTGAAGTGGTTGTACGGCGACCAGTCGTCGTGCAGCACGCAGTTCGCAGCGGTGACCGTCCAGCGAATACGCTTGACCTGCTTCTTCATCGTGGACAGCGTGCCGCCAGCCTTGGCCAGCAGCGCCGAGATCCGGTTCCGGTCCCACTCAGCCGGGATAGGCCGGGTGTCGCCGTTCTCAATGTCGACGAAGTGTTCCTGGCGGTCCAGCACACGGTACTGGCGCTCAATAGCACGGACGTTGCGACGCAGGTCGATGTCGTCCGACAGGCCGTAGTAGCCGGTAAACGGCACAGCGCCTGCGAAGCGGTCACGGACGCGTTCAATGCTGTCGTAGCCGTAGGGGTACGAGCTACCCGAGTTGTTCTTGAGGTACTCGGCGTCGTCCTTGGAGTACAGGATGGCGATGTCTTGGTAGGTCAGCCACTTGGTGATGAACACCTGGCCCCAGCTGTCCGGGTCGTACTCGTCGGCGTCGGGGTCAATCACGACGTTCTTGCTGTTCAGCTGGGTGATCTTTACCTCACCCTGCATGGAGTCCGTGAAGTCCAGACGTACGTCGTAGAACCCACGACCACGCACGAGACCGTCTTGGTAGACCTCTGAGCGCACCCACGGGAGCTGGTTGTTCTGGCTGATCTGCATCCAGACCTTGGACAGTGCGTCCGCCGTCTCGGAGGTCGCCCCGTTCGACGGTCGGAATAGAACTTCCGTTCTATTCTGAATCTGCTCGCCGAGCAGGGTGCTAATCGTCGGCAAGATCTTGTTTATGGTTAATGCGGGACGACGCTGTAGCGCAAGCTCGTTCATGTCGGCCTGTAGCCACTGGTCGTTCAGGAGGAACTTGTCGCACCTGTCGGCCTTAGCTACGAAGTCCAGGTGGCCTCGATCTCTAGCGTAGGAATATGACTCGAACTGTTTCTGGCTGAGGGCTGCGTTGACTGGCATATCCTTACTCCGCGTGAACTGGCTGACCCAGCACCTGTGCCCCTGTCAGGGCGATGTTTTTCTTGATGGTCGCCGGGGCGTTCACCACATATTTAGTTCCGTACAGCGTTGGGCCAGTGGCCTTGGAGAGAAGGGCACTGAGACCGCGTAAGCCCTTCACAACAGGCACAGCTTGAGCAGCGTTCATCACCGTGCCACCATCAACTTGATCTGCAGACATGTCGTTTGCAACCTGGCCGGCTGCGACCAACGGGTGGATACCTGCAAGGTTGTCCACGGTCGGGTACTCTTCACGCAACTGTTTGATGGCGGTGTTGCCTTGGGCCATGTCGCTTGCAATCGGCCCACCGATGGCTTCCCGAAGCCCCTGCCCCAGCTTTCTGACGCTGTACGGGCCTGCAAACGGCGTGTCTAAGAGGCTTGGCATTACTGCACCTGAATCAAGGATTGGTCTACAGGCTCGACTGGGGCGGCTTGTTCTTCGCGTGCTTCACGCAGACCCTGGTACAGCTCTTGAAGCTTTTCAAGCTCGACTTTTTCGAGCTTGTCGCGACGCCAAACCCACGAGGGGTTGTGCTGGTTGCCTGTAAACTCAGCCAACCCTGCACGCTCACACTCCATAGCCAGAGTGATCTGACCGGCGAAGCCCACGCCGATGATGGCGTCGATAACAAGTGTTTTCATTTAGCAGGCTTCTTAAATAAGTGGGTGTGTACGACACACAGCCCGCCTTTTTTGTAGTACAGAACTGCAGGCTTGCCGCAGCACACGCACTTGCTTTTTTCGAGAGGTGGGTTCATTTCAAGAATCTCAGTTTGTAAGCGCTGGTGGCGCAGAGCTGGACGACTTCATCCACGACGTTCTGCAGGTGCGTGTCCTCAGCGTCGATGGCTTCGTAGCGGTTCTGCTCGACCCACTCTTTCAGCTCTGTCACAAGCTTCAAGCCGTCTGCTTCCTGGGTGAACCGGGACTTCGTGGTGAAGTCGATCAAGCCGTGTGCACCCTGGTAACCCTCGGCGATGCTGTCAGCTAGCGCGACGATGCCGTCGTAGAACTCCTGAAGCGCGACGTGCTGCGCGTAGGAGCGCACACCGAGATGGATGATGTGCGCGTTGGTCCGCGCATGAAAAAGTCGGTAGATCAGTTCACCAATCATGGAGTGTCTCGTCAGATTATGGTAAGAGTGTATCAGAGTCACGCACACATGTGCGAGCGGTTGGCACCTTCTGTGAACCGACCCAGGTCGTCCTTCCAGCTCTTCAACTTCGGTGTGTAGTCCTTCTGGCGCGGGGCCAAGCGACTGAGGGTGAGGCGTATCGCCCACGACAGCGCGTCGCAATTATGAACAAGCACCCCGTTGGCGTAGTAGCAATGTGCATCAGCCACCGTTATGTTGAAGACGGGCTGCTTTGCGTCGAGCATTCTTGGCAGCGTTGTATTCAGGATGTGTTTTATACCAGTGCTTGTTCCCACATGATCTTGAGCAGAACTGAGCGTCCGCCATAAGGGACTCAAACGCAGCCCCACAATGCTTGCACACAAGATTGACCGCTTTGCGATTCTTCCAAGCATCTTTACCGTTCTGTTTGTGCCAAGCGATGCCTTCAGGTGAGCTATGCCAAAGTGCAGCTTGTCCGCGAATACGCGCAAGGTGTTCAAGCTGCTCAGGTGATGTGCTGTGCGCTTGCTGTTTTGCATGTCTGTGATTTGCGTGCTTTTCTCGGGGCATACATTCGAGGTTTGCAACGTCGTTGTTAAGGTGGTCCTCGTCGATGTGGTGGACCACCCAGCCTTTGGGGATAGCCCCGTTGTGGAATGCCCACACATCACGATGCAAAAAACCACGTCCTCCAGAGCGCGAGTAATAACGCTGTAAATGCTTACGATCCGAGTCCGGATAGCGGCGATATAGCTTGCCATTGAACTCAACACGGTCGACGTTCGTAGCTGTTTCTTTGTAAATGCGTGGCATGATAACTCCTTCTGGTCTGTTGACACTCTGAATTGGAGTATATCAGACGTTGAAAGATTGGCCAACCCAATCCATCCACGGTTTTGTGTAAACACAGGGTGGTTGGCTGTACCTATCAACCCAGCAGCTTCATACACAGTTGCTGACGGTGATGTCATCTTTGCTGCGACAACGTGGCGTGGGCCAACAGGGGTCTGGACAAGGTCACCAACACGTATGCACTCAATCGCCCTCTGAGAGCCATCACCTAGCGTTATCAGCGTACCTGCAATTAAACACTGGTCGTCGTGCTTACCAGCCGGGAAGTACAACAACTCCTTGTACATCTCAGTGAACCACCGTGCGTTCTTGTCGAAGAACACCTTGCCCAGCTGCATCCGACCCCGTAGCGGGTTCGCCCGTACCATCTTGTCCGTCAGTGGCTTCAGCACCTCGTATGCAGGGAAGTGCCGCCGCTCGTCGCAGCGCTTGGCAAACTGGCTCTCGATAGCCTTCCAAATCTGCCCGTCCTCAAACCCAAGCGCGTCGGCGTCGTAGTCCCGCGCAAAATCCAGGATGGTATCCACAATCAAGAAACTGTCGCCACTGCGAAACCTCCGCACGTCCAGCACATAGACGTTGTCGCGGTGATCCACCCCGATGCACATACCCACCGTGTAGTCGCTCTCCTTGCCCTCGCTGATGGCAAAGTCCCATGCCTGATAGATATACAGCTCGCGACGGTCCGGCGCGGAGCCGTAGTAGCGGAACATATCCTTGCTGAAGTAGTTACCCTCGTCCGGTATGGGGTTCTGCTGGTACAGCGCGTCCCACACCCGCTTCTGACCACCACCCACGAGGTTGTGCTTGATCCTCAGCATCATCTCGGTGGTGTAGCGCTGTGGGTGGATGGCCGTGCCCATGCGCCGGGTCAACCGGGAACCGGGTGGGACAGGCTCGGTCGGCGGGATCTCCAAGATGCTCTCGTCGGCCAGGATGAACTCGTCGCCATACTCGTTAATCGCCGGATACCGGATGATCTCGAACTTGTCCGCGCCGTCGTCGGCCAGCATGGCCTCTTGGATGCGCCCTGCCCAGTCGTCTTGGTGCCACCAGGTCATGAGACCCAGTACGCCGCCGCCTGGCGCGAG
>Ga0154020_10010042_pt1 | contig 10857 bp, 9 predicted proteins | sample Klosneuvirus_201_FD_109709 | JGI IMG/M metagenome (GOLD analysis project Ga0154020, IMG submission 109709) | Active sludge microbial communities from wastewater, Klosterneuburg, Austria - Klosneuvirus_20160825_MG | ecosystem: Engineered > WWTP > Aerobic digester > Activated sludge | place...
CGGTCGTCCCGGCCAGCGTCGAACTGGTCGCCATCGGTGCTTCGACGGGCGGCCCGCTGGTACTCCAGTCCATCCTGGCCGGACTGCCGCGCGACTTCCCGGTGCCCTTGCTCGTCGTTCAGCACATCTCGCCAGGATTCGCCGCCGGCTTTGCCGAATGGCTGGAGCAGTCGTCCGCCTTTCGCGTCCGGCTGGCAGCGGAAGGTGACAGCCTGCGGCCGGGGTACTGCTACCTGGCGCCGGATGGTCTGCAGCTGGGCGTCGAAGCGCGGCAGAGTTACCTGCCCCGTATCCGGCTCTTGGCCGAGCCGGCGGAAAACGGTCACCGGCCGTCAGTATCCTACCTGTTCCGCTCGGCAGTCCAGGCACTGGGAAGTAGCATGGTTGGCGTGCTACTGTCAGGCATGGGCAAGGATGGGGCGTTGGAACTGAAACGCATGAAGGATACCGGCGCCGTCACCATCGCCCAGAGTCGCGAAAGTTCAGTCGTCGCCGGCATGCCCGGCGAGGCGATCAATCTGGGTGGCGCCACCTATGTCCTGGCCCCCGAGTTGATCGCCCCGATGTTGTGCCGCCTGGCCGGCAAGGGCAACGCATTGCCTGGGCCTTGCCCGGCGCCCGATAAACGATGAAGCGGGAAGGAGCGTAGATGGACAACAAGACAAGCCAAGGCGACCGGATGGTTGACATCCTGGTCGTCGAAGACAGTTCAACCCAGGCGGCACAGCTGTGCTACCGGCTTGAGGAAAACGGCTACGCTACCCGCGTTGCCGGCAATGGCCGCCTGGCGCTGGAGGAGCTGCGCCGCCAGCGCCCGACGCTGGTCATCAGCGATGTCGTGATGCCCGAAATGGACGGCTATGAGCTGTGCCGGGCTATCAAGTCCGATCCGGCGCTGCAGGATATCCCGGTAATCATGGTGACGTCGCTGGCCGGCATCCAGGACATCGCACGCAGCCTGGAGTGTGGCGCCGACAGCTTCATCCGCAAGCCCTACGACCCCAAGGCACTGATCGCCCGCGTCGAATACATCCTGCTCAATCAGCAACTGCGTCAAGGGCGGCGGGCGCCGGCCAGCACCGAGGTTTACCTGGAAGGTACCAAGCACACCATTACTTCAGGGCGTGAGCAGATCACCGACCTGCTGGTGTCGACCTATGCCGAAGCGGTGCGCATGAATGAGGAATTGCAGGGGCGACAAATCGAAATCGCCCGCTCCAACCAGACTCTGGCCGGCCTCTACCGCATCGCCGAGGAATTGAACCGGGTGTCCACCGTCGACGAAGTGTGCACCCAGGCCCTGGCGGCAATCCTTGAGATCGAGCGCTTCACGGCTGGCTGGATCTTTCTCGCCGAGGGCGAGGCCGGCTGCCGCCTGGCCGCCGCGATCAACCTCCCGGCCCAGCTCCAGGCGGCGGCACAAGCCGGCGACTGTGCCTGCTGGCAAAGTTTGATCGCCGACCGCCACGCCCGCGGCACGACGCTGATCAATTGCGCCGCGCTGCGCGGTGACCCCGACCACCAGCAGCACGCCAGCATCCCGCTCTGCGTCAACGATGACTACCTCGGCGTCATCAACCTGATGCCGACCGCCGGTGAAAGCTTCAGCGCCGACGACCTCAAGATGCTCGATGCCATTGGCAACCAGGTGGCGGTGGCGCTGGAGCGTGCCCGGCTCTACCAGCACCAGGAAAGGCTGGTCGCCGAACGCACCGCCGACCTGCAGGCGGAAGTCGTCGAACGACGGGCCGCCGAGACCAAGGTCGTTGGCCTGAATCGCGTCTACGCCGTGCTCTCCGAGATCAATTCACTGATTGTCCGGGTGCATGGGCGCAAGGAGCTGTTCGACGGGGCCTGCCGTATCGCCGTCGACCTCGGCGGCTTCGGTCTGGCCTGGATCGGCGTAGTGGACCCGCAGACCTTCACCATCAACCCGGCGGCCTGGCACGGCTCGACACAATGGCCGGACTGCGGCGACGCCTGCCCGGCGCCGGCGGCTTTCGAGATTCTCTGTAGCTCACCACTCGCGGCAGCGGCGCGCAGTGGCCAGACCGTCGTCTGCCGCGACCTGGCGGCCACGCCCAATGCCCCCTTCGCCGGCGAGGCAGTGGCGCACGGCTATGGCGCGCTGGCCGCCCTGCCGCTGGTCGTCGGCACGCAGCCGGTCGGCCTCTTCGTGCTCTACGCCCCGACCGCCGGGGTCTTTGACGAGACCGAGATGCGCCTGCTGGAAGAGCTGGCCGGCGACATTTCCTTTGCCCTCGACCATCTGGACAAGGAAGAACGCATTTCCTACCTGGCCTATTACGATGCCTTGACCGGCTTGCCCAACCGCGAACTAGTACTCGACCGCCTACGTCAGGGCATCAGCTTTGCCCAGCGCGGCGGCCGCCAGGTAGCGGTCATCTGCATCGATCTCGACCGCTTCAAGATCATCAATGACGGCCTCGGCCACCATGTCGGTGACCGCTTGCTGCAGGCCGTCGCCGAACGCCTCGGACGCAATATTCACGACGGTGACACGGTCGGCCGGCTGGCGGCCGACAAGTTTGCGCTGATCTGCTGCGAACTGGCCGACGACACCAGCCTGCCGCCCTTGCTGGCCAATGTCCATGCCGCGCTGCAGGCGCCGATCGTCATCGGCGACGACAGTTTCCACCTCACCGCCAGCCTCGGCGTCAGCCTTTACCCGCAGGATGGCGATGATCCGGCAACGCTGATCAAGTACGCCGATCTGGCCATGTATGAGGCGAAAGCGCAGGGTGGCAACCGGCACGCCTTGTTCACGCCGGGCCTCGACGTTCGCGTCACCGAACGCCTGCATGTCGAGAACCGCCTCGGCATGGCGATGGACAAGAGCGAGTTCGAGGTCTTCTACCAGCCCCAGGTCGATGCCGCCTCCGGCGTGATCAACGGCATGGAAGCACTGGTCCGCTGGCATCATCCGGAATATGGCCTGGTACCGCCGACCCAGTTCATCCCGGTGGCCGAGGAAAATGGCCTGATCGTGCCGCTCGGTGAATGGGTCTTGCGCCAGGCCTGCCGCCAGAACCGCCAATGGCAGCAGGAGGGACTGTCGGACTTTCCGATCTCGGTCAATCTGTCGATGGCCCAGTTCCGCGAAGACAGCCTGCTGGCCGCCGTCCGCAGCACACTGGAGGAAACCGGACTGGCCCCGCACGCGCTCGAACTGGAAGTCACCGAGAGCTTGGTCATGCACAACGCCGACCTCTTCATCACCTTCCTCGGCCAATGCCGCGAGATGGGCGTGCAGATCGCCATCGACGATTTCGGCACCGGCTATTCGAGCCTGAGCTATCTGCGTCGCCTGCCGGTGGACCGGCTAAAAGTCGATGCCAGTTTTGTCCGCGATATCACGGTCGACCCGAGCAGCGCCTCGATCTGCCGCGCCGTCATCTCGATCGCCCACAACCTGCATCTGGGCGTTGTCGCCGAAGGCGTGGAGACCGAAGCCCAGGCCATCTATCTGGCCCGCCACGCCTGCGACCAGTTCCAGGGCTTCCTCTACGCCCGCCCCCAGCCGGCGGCCGAGATCACCACCCTGCTCCGCCGCGGCCAGCCACTCGGCCGACCGCTGCCGGAGGAATTCTCCATCTAGCGCCGGGCGGGGGCATCAAGCCGCGCCCGCCCTGTCCTGCTTGCCGCGCCGGCCAGTTTCCTTGAGCGCTCAGCGGATTTCGGGCAGGCTGTCATCGGTAATTCCCCCGGAAATTTGCGGCAGTTAAAAGTGGCATTTTCTCCACAGCAGCCCGAGGAAGTTTTACATTGAAGACATCACGCTTTTCAGACAGCCAGATTATTGACATCCGCATGGCCGCGATCAACTGTCAATGCGACATCAAAATTCCCTGAAAATTTCAGTTGACCGCATCCCTTTCTGCTGCCGTCTGCTGCCAAGGCACGCCGGATCCTTCAAGTTGTCGTGCAGACGTTGAATCAGTTGGTCAACGACTGGCAGCATCTGCCATTCCGTATTTCTCGGATCGCGGTGCGCCAGCGCCTCGGCCGACGATCGCAGCGGTGCGGTCAGGAAGGCATAGCGACGGTTCAACAGCGGATCGTCCAGCAGTTCGAGGAAGCGCAGATGGGCGTAAAGGGCACATAGATTTTTCGCATGGTGCGTGCCGATGCTGGTACCCCCGACATGCATGGCCGGCGCCTCATCGTCCGACGACAGAAAGCGGAATTTCAGCCCCTCGGCAACCGCCACCGCGAGCAGCACATGCAAGGTATCGCGGAAGTTGTGATAGTGCTTCCAGAACGTCGCCGGCCCGAGCCCGATGCTCGCCAGCGCATCGCGGGCGCTAGCCGGCGTCTCGCGGTAGAGCCGGGCATCAACACGGTAGCGCCGCATCAACTGGCGCAACACCTCGGCATTGAAGAACAGGAAGTAAGTCAGTGGAAACCTGAGCACAACGCTGCGGCTCTCTTCGCCGAACAGACTCAACAGACATTCATCGCTGGCCGGGGCCAACTGCTCGAAGACTGTGTCGTCAAAGACGTAGCAGTCATGATCGACGATACCGAAATTGCCCCGGTGGTTCTCCAGCAGCAGGTTGATGACATGGCCGTGAGGCACGCTCGCCAAGGGCAAAGTCCACAGATCGAAGATCGGCAGCGTCGGAAAACGCTCGCTCAGTACGCGCCGCTCCCAACGACGCGCCCCGTTGATCAGCAGAACGATCTGGGCACGTCCTTGCAACAGGGCCAGGCAGGGCAGCAAAAAGTGCAGTGTGAATGGCATCACGATGACGTAAAAGCGTGGCAGAGCACTATCCGCCAGCCTGTCCTGGAATTTGCCGAAGCGCGGCTGATTAAAAACGCGCTGGATCAAGCCGCCATTGAGCGGCTGCGCCAGCACGCGCCAGGCACGAAACAGAGCCGCCACGGGAACATGTACCAGGAGTACCGAGACAAGGCTCAAGCCACGCTGCCGCATCGGCCGCATCGCGGTACGTAAACGCCGCAGGTAGGATCTCACCCGCGGCTCAGGAAGACTTGGAGTCGCGCACGTACGGCTCGCGCAGATCGACCGGCTTGACCGTCGTCTTGCGCATCCGGATGTTGAGCATCTCGACACCGACCGAGAAAGCCATCGCAAAGTAAATGTAGCCCTTCGGCACATGGTGGCCGAAACCGTCGGCGATCAGCACGACGCCGACAACCACCAGGAAGGACAGGGCCAGCATCTTGATCGTCGGGTGATTCGAGACGAATTCGCCGATCGAGCGGGCGAACAGCATCATCAGGCCAACCGAGGCAACGACCGCGGCAATCATCACACCAACCTGACTGACCATGCCGACAGCGGTAATGATCGAGTCCAGCGAAAACACCAGGTCGATGACGATGATCTGGGCAATGATGCCGGCAAAGCTGGAAGCAACCTTGTGCGATTCGGAACCCTCCTCGCCTTCAAGCAACTGATGCACCTCACCGGTACTTTTCCAGATCAGGAACAGACCACCGGCAATCAGGATCAGGTCACGCCCGGAAATACCATAGCCAAACAAGGAAATCACGGGTTCGGTCAGGCCGACAATCCACGACAACAGCAAGAGCAGGCCGATACGCATGAACATCGCGAGAAACAGGCCGATGCGGCGAGCAATTTCCTGTTTTTCCTTCGGCAGCTTGTCGACCAGAATGGAGATGAAAATGATGTTGTCGATCCCGAGTACCAGTTCCAGCGCGGTCAACGTGAAAAAAGCGATCCAGATTTCGGGAGAAAGCAGAAATTCGAGCATGGTTGTCCGCGCAATAAAAAGATTTGGATGGCTATTTTAAGAACTGAACTCGCTGCGCACTAACGCCGCGGCATCATCAACAGTTCGAAAAAATCGAAGTATCAATAAAAAACAGGGCGCCCGCCGGATGGCGTGGCGCCCTGTTTCACCCACTGCAAAGCAGGCTTACTTGATTTGCAGCAGGCTCTCATTCCACTTCTCGTGCTTTTCCAGCCCGATCAGATTGGCCACCGTGGCGGCAATATTGGCCAACCCGGCCGTTGCCGTCTGCTGCAAACCCAGCCTGCCGCCGCTGACGTTGTCGTAAAGAATCAGCGGCACCGGATTCAGCGTGTGCGCCGTCTTCGCCTTGAATGAACCATCCTTGTGCTGGGCCGGCTGCTTGGTCTTCTTGTCGATTTCGTACATTTCGTCGGCATTGCCGTGGTCGGCGGTAATCAGCGCCACGCCACCCATGGCGTCGATTACCGGCAGGAGGCGCGCCAGTTGCAGATCGACCGCCTCGACCGACATCGTCGCGGCGCGGAAATTGCCGGTATGGCCAACCATGTCGCCATTGGCGAAATTGCAGCGCAGCGTCCTGTACTGGCCGCTGTGCAGTGCCGCGATCATTGCATCGGCGATTTCTGCCGCCTTCATCCACGGCCGCTGCTCGAAGGGCACCACGTCGCTCGGCACTTCCTGATAGGTCTCGCCGTCGAACTTGCCGGAGCGGTTGCCGTTCCAGAAATAGGTGACGTGGCCGAATTTCTGCGTTTCGGAGCAAGCGAACTGGGTGATGCCGGCCTTGCTGAACCATTCGCCCATGGTGTCCTTGATCGCCGGTGGGGCGACCAGGAAGCGCTTGGGTAATTGCAGGTCGCCGTCGTATTGCAGCATGCCGGCGTAAGTCACTTTCGGCACCCGGACGCGGTCGAACTTGGCGAAACTTGCCTCTTCGAAAGCGCGGGTAATTTCAATCGCCCGGTCGCCGCGGAAGTTGAAGAAGACCGCCGAATCGCCATCCTCAATCGTCCCGATCGGCCGCCCCGCTTCACCAATGACAAAGGGCGGCAAATCCTGATCGATGGTGCCCGGATTTTGCTCGCGCAGGCCGTTGACCGCAGCAGTCGCGTTGGCGAACTGCTGGCCTTCGCCCAGCACATGAATCTTCCAGCCTTTCTCGACCATCGACCAGTTGGCGTCGTAGCGGTCCATCGTGATGTTCTGCCGACCGCCGCCGGAGGCAATCCGGGCATCGAAGTCGGCATTGCTGATCTCGGCCAGGAAAGCCTCGAAGGGCACGACATATTCCAGCGCGCTGGTTTCCGGCACATCGCGACCATCGAGCAAGGCGTGAATGCGTACCGTCTTGACGCCCTCGGCCTTGGCCTGAACGACCATCGCCTGCAGGTGATCGATATGGCTATGCACGTTGCCGTCAGAAAACAAGCCGATGAAATGCACCACACCGCGACCGGCTTTGGCCCCGGCAACAATCTGCTGCCACGCCTCGCCCTGCCAGATGGCGCCGGAAGCAATCGCGTCGGCAACCAGCGCCGCGCCCTGGCTATAAACCTGCCCGGCGCCAATGGCGTTGTGGCCGACCTCGGAATTCCCCATATCGTCATCGGAAGGCATGCCGACGGCCATGCCGTGGGCGCACAAACGAATGTTCGGATATTCGGCAAACAAGCGATCCAGCGTCGGCTTGCGGGCAGCCGCGATGGCGCTGCCGATATCAGATTTCGGGATGCCGTAGCCGTCCATGACGATGACGACGACGGGGCCTTGAACGCCGGGAAAGGACGAAAGTTTCTGGAGCATCAGAGGGGTTCCTGCCAGGGAAAAAGTCGGTAGCGAACCGCTACGCCTGCGGAACAATTCCGGCGCAGACAATTCAATCAAACCAGCATTTTACCCGCGAACAACACCGGAGCGGCACACCTGTGACCCAACTCAAAGCGACACGCCTTGCCGCCGCAGGCCCTCGTGTATCGCGTAGGTGTTCGTCGTCGCGGCGCAGCTCCTCGGAAATCTGTTCCGAAAGCGTAGCTGATTGGCGGGCACCTGGTGCCCCCTGTTGCAGAGTGACTGGGTTCATAACGGCCCCCTGAAGTGGAAACACCACTTCAGACAACCGCGAAAAATGGGCAAAAATCGAAATCACGCCAACCGCTTTAAAGCTGGAGTACCTGCCCGATTAGCAAGCCCAGATGGTGGGATTCCCTTGTTTTGGTTGTTGCAGCGAGGGTTACACACCCGAAGAGCACCAAGATCTCAACCAATCGAATCAATTCGAAATTTGACCGGACAGCAGTGGACTACTGTCTAAAAAAGTCAGAACTGATGGTTTCTGCGGGTGTCCGAACGGGGGTAGGTCAATATTTATAACCCATCGGAGTATGACCATGAAAAAAAGCGAGACCACCGGGATAGCGTCGCACACCGTCGACCAGGCAGCCTCCCAAGTGCATGCGACGATTGATCAGGCATCAGCAGTCGCCGCGCCGGCACTCGAAAAGCTTGTCAGTAGCGCCCATCAAGCGACTAACAAGCTTGCTGTGGCGGCCGATGTGGCCGCCGGACAACTGGAGCTCAAAACCAGGCAGTTACGTGACGCCCAATCGCGTGCTGCCAATAGTTGTCGAACGCAAATACAGGAAAAACCGTTCACCATGCTGGGTATCGCAGTAGCTACCGGTTTCTTGCTGAGCTGGTTGCTCAGACAGCGGTCTCGCAGCCAGTAGGCGCCTTAACCATCTGGAGGTAAGCATATGCTCTATACCATTGCTGTCATCATGCTGATTCTTTGGCTGCTCGGCTTGATTACTTCGACCACCATGGGCGGTTTCATTCACGTTCTTCTGGTCATTGCGATTATTGTCATTTTGCTTCGAGTAATCAGTGGCCGTCGCCCGCTTTAGCTACAAACCAGCTTCAAGGAGTTTGATATGAAACCCCATGGAAATCACCTGCTCTCTGTATTCGCCATTGGCGCCTTGGCGCTGTTTCTCTCCGCCTGCGGAAAACCGGAAGGCCCAGCCGAAAAGGCAGGCAAGGAAGTCGATAAGGCCGTACAGAGCGCCGGGGAAAAAATCGAACAAGCCGGGGAGAAAATTCAGGATGCAGCAAAAGACGCAAACAAGTGAGGCGCAGAAGGGTTTGAAAATGCCCGAAATTTCGCGTTGACCGCAGCGAGTGCCAATTCGGGGCAGATCACGGTTTTCTAACTGGCGTGAGGCCTACTTTTTGCCGATCTTGATGCACTCGACCGGGTGTTCGTAGACATCCTTGCGCTTGTCGTAGAGCGGAATGGTCGTGCCGCTCAGACGGTTCGATTCGAGATCCTTCAAATCGACGTCGGCGACGACGATCTGTTCGACGTTCGGCGTGCCTTCGGCGGCGATGCCGTCGCGGGCGAAGGGGAAGTCGGACGGGGTGATGATGCTGGCCTGACCGTAGTGCATGCCGAGGCCTTCGACCGGCAGGTTGCCGACCGTGCTGGTCATCGCCACGAAAACCTGATTTTCGATGGCGCGGGCGTGGCAGCAATAGCGCACCCGCAGGAAACCCTGGCGATCATCGGTGCAGGATGGCACGAATAGGATGTCGGCGCCGGCTTCGCAGACCATGCGCGACAGCTCGGGAAACTCGATGTCGTAGCAGATCAGGATGGCGATCTTGCCGAACGGCGTTTCGAACAGGCGCAACTGGTCACCGGCATCGGTGTTCCACTTCTCGCGTTCCCAGCGCGTGCGGTGGATTTTGTCCTGCTCAAAAATCTGGCCATCGGGCGTGAAATAGAAGGCTGTATTGGTCAGCACGCCATTTTCGCGCAGCGTCGGGTGAGTTCCGCCGATCAGGTGCACGTCCCACTGGGCGGCCAGTTCCAGCATCAGATCCTGGTAGCGCCGGGTGTAGTCGTTGAGATTGCGTACCGAGGCGCGTACGTCGCTGGTGTCCATGAAGGACATCAGTTGCGTCGTGAAGATTTCCGGCAGCAGCACGAATTGCGGTTTGTAGTCACCGGCGGCTTTCATGATGAAGCGAACCTGGTTTTCAAAACCGGACCAGTCGTGGATCTGGCGCAGCAGATATTGCACGGCAGCGATGCGGACGATCATAGCGAAATCTCCTCAGGGATGATGGTAGGGCGTTCCGGGTCGTAGTCGGGATTGAGCCAGACGATCAAGGCGGCGTTGCCGCGTGATTCGGCATCTTCCGGAATGTAGCCTTCCATGATGCGGCAGTAACTGAAACCCTCCTTGATCTGGAAGCTCAGCACGGGATCGGTCAAATCACCCCAGACAATGTTCTGGACATAAAGCTCGGGGGTTAGCTGACCGGCAGACAAATGATAGCCGGGCAGACGGCCGCAGGCGATGATGCGTTTAAGGTTCATCGCCCGGCATAGATCACGACGGCCCTTGTAAAGCAGATGGCCGATGCCGGCACCGTGCCGGGTCGGATCAACGAAGACTTCGGCGCCATAGAGTGTCTTGCCTTGCGGATTGTGATTGTCGAAGGTGCCGTTGCCGGTAATTTCAGCCCAATTGTGCGCTTCCGACCAGTCGTTCCAGAGAATGATCAACGAACTGGCGCAACCGAGCAGCCCGTTTTTGTCCTCGGCGACAATCTGGCCCTGCGGGAAAACCTCAAGTTGCGCCCGCAGCTTTTTCAGGCTCCACGGCGGAATATCCGGGTAGACGCGGGCTTGCAATGCGATGAGTTCCGGCAGGTCGTCGATTTGGGTGGGGCGAATCCGAACAGGGCACATGCAAATCTCCTTGGTATTCATGCTCCCCAAACCACTTGGCTTTGCGGAGCATTTTGCCTGATCAGTAGCGGTAGTGGTCAGTCTTGTACGGACCGTCCTTCGGTACACTGATGTAGGCAGCCTGTTCGTCAGTCAGTTCGAAGAGTTGTTCATTGAGCGTTTTCAACTGCAGGCGGGCGACCTTTTCGGTCCGAGATGCCCTGACCCATTTACCAAACCTGCTCTTCGGTACCGATAGCCGTTTTGCCGCCGCATCCGCCGACAGCTTTTCAACCTCAACCAACCTCACTGCCTCCGCCCAAAAATTCGGCGGGTAGATCCCTTTCGGTA
>Ga0154020_10010043_pt1:0-2500 | contig 10856 bp, 8 predicted proteins | sample Klosneuvirus_201_FD_109709 | JGI IMG/M metagenome (GOLD analysis project Ga0154020, IMG submission 109709) | Active sludge microbial communities from wastewater, Klosterneuburg, Austria - Klosneuvirus_20160825_MG | ecosystem: Engineered > WWTP > Aerobic digester > Activated sludge...
AACGCCGACAGCCCCACGCGCATCTGCTTGGTCGTCAGCTTCGCGAGCCGTGTCGGATCGCCGCCGTGCTCGAGCGAGATCGTCGTGATCTCCGTCGCGTTCGGATACGTCACGAGCGCGCCCACGAGGTCACCGCCGCCGAACGGATACACCACCGTCGTCGGGAGACCCGCCGGTTGCACGCCCGCGAAGAACGTCCGCGCGGGCTCGACGTACTTCGTGCGGAATGACTCGTACCGCTTCGTCATCTCCGCGCAGTGCTTCTCCAGCACCACCGCGTCGGCGTTGGCGGGCAGCGCGTCGGTGCCACCGCACGCGACCACGCGATAGAACACCTTCGCTTCTGCGACGAAGTCCTGGGCGGCCTCTTGCGCATGCGCCGTCGTCGCGAACAGCGAGACAGCGAGCAGTGCACTAACAGCGAGCTTCATGGACCCTCCTTCTCTGTACAAGGACCGATCGGACGAAGCGAATTCCTTGCTAATTCACGTCGCCGCGGTCATTGGTCGACCCCGGCTTTGGACCGACGAGGGAGTGCAGGATCACTTTTGCGACTTCCTCGCCGCTCGCGTCGCGGAGCGTCACGGGGACGTCGTACTGGGCCCGGGCGGAGGTCCGCGGAATCGGTGGCTCGCCGATCGCGGTGATGGTCCCGCGCGCCTTCTTCACGTACTCGATCTCCATCCCGCTGACGATGAAGCGGGCGTCGTCGGGGAGCGAGTAGGCGAGCGCCACGTTGCCGGCGAGCTCGGCCAGGTTGGCGAGCGCGATGGCGTGGACGCACTCGAGGTGGTTGCGGACGGCCTTGCGGTCGGTCATCTGGACCTCGGCGTACCCCGGCCGCAGGACCGTGACGGAAGCCCCGATCGTAGAGGTGTAAGGAGCCGCACGGCCGACGAGCCGAGAGAAGAGCACTTTGCCGCCGGGTACACCGGACAGCACGTTCCACGCGTCGCGGATGATGTTCCGCCCACCGGACATTGGCTTCGAGAGACTTCTCAAACGGTCGGCGATCGACATCGGGCGGAACCTATCACCATGCCTCCGGATCCCGTCGCGGATTTCGTGCATCTGCCGATGTGGAGAGTACAGTCGACAGGAGTAGGATGACGACAAGGTGATGACTCGGGGCTCGATCTTCGTCGCAGCGCTTCTTTGCGTTGCTGCATGCAGTGGGAACGGCAAGCGCGGACCGATGACGCGCCAGGAAATGATCGCGGCGGATCCGCTGCCGCTCGCGCGCGGCGCGAAGTGGACCTACGAAGTCACGGTCAAGAAGTTCGACGCCGACGCCGACAAAGAGACGACGAAGACCATCGAGTGGTCGACGGAAGTCATCGACGTGAAGGAAGCGAACGGCGTCGTCGCCTATCGCATCAAGGGTTGGCCCACGGATCTCGCGTCGTTCGAGTCGAGCGATGCCGCGCCGGTCGCGAGCGAGATGACGGTGCTGCGCTCCGGAAACAGCTTCTTGTTCGGCACGTCGGCCGAGCCCGTGCTCGATGGCGCCGAAGGCTGGTTCTCGTGGCCCGTCATCGACGGTCAGAAGATCTGCCCGAGCGCCGAGATGGTCTACTGCTGGCGCGTGAAGGCGGTCGAGACCGGGTATGCGCTCTCGTTCTACACCGGCCCCGACGAGCAGACCTTCGAGATCGAGCCGGGTACCGGAATCTCGCGCTTTCATTACGCGCATCACGGCACGACCAACGAAGTGAACGCGAAGTTGATCTCGTTCTCCAAGGGCGGCGCCCGTCGCTGATGCCCCTGCCCGAGAGGGCAGCTGACGTCCCGATGCGTTGCATGCGCAGCGGCCGGCTCGTACAGTCGTCGTAATGAAGATTCCGACGATGAACTACTTGGTCCCGACGGTCATCGAGCAGACGCACCGTGGTGAGCGTGGATGGGACATCTTCTCGCGGCTCCTGAAGGATCGGATCATCTTCCTCGGGACCGGGATCAACGACGACGTCGCGAACGTAGTCATCGCGCAGCTGTTGTTCCTCGACTCCGAAGAGCCGGAGAAGGACATCATGCTCTACATCAACTCGCCCGGCGGTCACGTCTCGGCGGGTCTCGCGATCTACGACACGATGCAGTACCTGCATTGTGACGTCGCGACGATCTGCATGGGTCAAGCAGCGTCGATGGGCAGCTTCCTCCTCGCGGCGGGCACCAAGGGCAAGCGGTACGCCCTGCCCCACTCGCGCGTGATGATCCACCAGCCGCTCGCGGGCTTCCAAGGTCAGGCGACGGACATCGAGATCCACACCAAGGAGATCTTGAAGACGCGCGACACGCTGAACGAGCTGTACTCGAAGCACACCGGTCAGCCCGTCGACAAGATCAAGAACGACACCGATCGCGACAACTTCATGTCCGCCGCGAACGCGAAAGAGTACGGCCTCATCGACGAGGTGTTGATCACCGCGAAGAAGAAGGCCGACGAGAAGAAGTAGTCCGCGCGATCGATCCCGATCAGGGCGGGACGACCTGCCGATCG
>Ga0154020_10010043_pt1:7500-10856 | contig 10856 bp, 8 predicted proteins | sample Klosneuvirus_201_FD_109709 | JGI IMG/M metagenome (GOLD analysis project Ga0154020, IMG submission 109709) | Active sludge microbial communities from wastewater, Klosterneuburg, Austria - Klosneuvirus_20160825_MG | ecosystem: Engineered > WWTP > Aerobic digester > Activated sludge...
TTGGTCGTCGAGCCCTCCTCTCTGAGCCGAGGAGGAGGATCGATGACCGAAGACTTCAAGAGACTATTTGTAGCCAGCGTTGTTGCGCTCGCAGGTTGCGGTGATGACGCGCAGCCCCCCGAGGAAGAGGACGTGACCGTGCTCGCGCACGCGTCCAAGTCGAGCACCATCGCCCAGTCCGACGATCGCTCGCGCGTCGCGATGGTGAACCCCGACGACGGATCGCTCAGCGTGTTCCAGACCTCGGACAACTCGCGTACCGCGAAGGTCGCGACCGGCAAGAATCCGTCGAGCGTCGTGATCGCCGCGAACAACACGACCGCGTTCGTCGCGAATCGCGCGGACGGAACGGTGGTGCGCGTGATCGGAATCGATGGCGGCACGCCGTCCGTCGACGCGACCGTCGATGTCGGCGCGGAGCCCGTCGCGCTCGCACTGTCGCCGACCGGCGCGAAGCTGTTCGTCGCGGAGATGGCGGAGAGCCGCGTGACGATCATCGATACGAAGACGATGGAAGTGCTCGAGTCGATCGACGTCGATCGCCCGCGCGCGCTCACCATCACCAACAACCTCGACAAGAACGACGACGACGAGACCCTGGTCGTCACGCAGTTCTTCGGCGTCGCCACGCCCGGCGGCGAAGCGAAGGACGATGGCCGCACCGGCAAGGTCCGCCTCTATTCGCTCGCCGATCTCTCGACGTATCGCTCGTTGAACCTCGCGCCGATCGACAGCGGCTTCCCCAAGGGCGGCGTCGCAGGCAACCCCACCGTGCTCGCGTCGCCGAACCAGCTCAGCGCCGTCGCGGTCGCGAACGACCGCGTGTTCGTGACGAGCACGGCGGCGTCGCCGGAAGGCCCGGCGCGCTTCGACAACAACGTGTTCCCGGTCGTCCACGTCGGTGATCTCGCGACGGCAACCGAGATCACCGGCGCGGGCGGCTCCACGAACCTCGCGCGCAAGATCTACGACGCGCTGCCGAGCCCGACGGCCACGGCGCCGCGCTTCATCCCCGGCCAGCTGTCGGACATCTCGTTCGTCGACGATTCTACGGTCGCGTACGCGATCGGTCTCACGGGTGACGTGATGACTCGCATCACGTTCGGTGATCCGGTCACGATCGGCTCGTCGCAGAACAAGCAGATCGATCTCGCCGGTAACGACGCGATCGGCAAGTGCCAGAACCCGACGGGCGTCGTCGTCGACTCCGTCAACATGAAGGCGTACGTCAACTGCTGGGTCAGCCGCCGCCTCGGTGTGGTCGCGCTCGACTCGCAGTCGCTGACGAACACGTTCGAAGCCTCGCCGGCTCCCGCGAACGCGGAAGAAGCGAGCATCCAGCGCGGCAAGCGCTTCTACTTCACGGGGCGCGGTCGGTGGTCCGCGGCGCAATCCAACGGCGCCGCCGGCGGCGAAGGTTGGTCGGCGTGTAGCTCGTGCCACCCCGACGGCTTCTCGGACAACGTGACGTGGATCTTCGGCTCGGGACCTCGCCAGACCACGTCGCAGGACGGCAGCTTCTCGCACGGCCCCGGCCCGCAGAAGCAGCGCGTGTTCAACTGGACCGCACTCAACGACGAGCACGCCGACTTCGAGCGCAACACGCGCGACGTGTCGGGTGGTCTCGGTGCGATCACCGACGCGCCGACGGAAGCCGACTGCAACAAGCTCGACAAAGAGACGCAGGTCTCGCTCGCCGGCATCAACGCGTTCGGCAAGCCGCTCGGCGAGCTCGCCGCGGCGTCGGTGTGCAAGCACGCGGACTGGACCGACGTCGACAACTTCGTGAAGACGATCGCCCCGGTCAAAGCACGCAAGGCAACGCCGGCCGATGCCGTCACGCGTGGTCGCCAGCTGTTCGTCGACGGTGGTTGCGCGAAGTGCCACGGCGGCGCCGGCTGGACGGTGTCGCGCCGCTTCTTCACGCCGCTCGCCACGACGAACACGTCGCTCGCCGCGACGACGTTCCCCATCCCGGGCTTCTTCCCGACGACGTGGATGTACAAGCAGGATCCGAACCCGACCGCGCCGATCGATCGCTTCTTCGTCTCGGGTCAGCCGGCGATCGCCGCCGACGACACCGGTGCCGCGGACATCGCCGTCGGCGTGCCGCAGAGCGCGTGCTCGCTCCGCAACGTCGGAACGTTCGGCGTGCCGATGGACACCGCGCGCACCGACGAGCTCGAGGTGCGCCCCGGCGCAGCGCCTCGTGCACAGGGTCGCTCGGGCTACAACGTCCCGTCGCTGTACGGCCTCGCGCTCGGCGCACCGTACCTGCACCACGGTCAGGCGCCGACGCTGAAGGAGCTGTTCACCGACACGCGCTGGCAGTTCCACACCACCGCGGGCAACGCGAACTTCAGCGTGACCCTCGGCGGCGCGGGCAAGCTCGACGACCTCGTCGCATTCCTGCTCTCGATCGACGAGACCACCGCCGAGATCGACCTGCCCAAGGACACGGCGAGCGGCAAGGCGTTCGACGCCTGCCCCGACCTGTTCCAGTGAGCTGAAATCCCGCAACCGCGGGTACGCCGGAGTGTCATCATTCATTGATGCGCTTCGGCGTCTTTGTTTTCGGGTGCCTGCTCGCGAGCTCCGCGCTGGCAGAACCTCGCCGCACGGAGCGCGTGCTCCAGGTCGGCATCCACGAAGGCGTCCCGTGGCCGATGATCAACGCGCCGATCGATGGCGAGCTTCCCGACGCGCCATCACCGGTGCTCGCCGACCCGGCGACCCGCGCGGGCGTGAAGGTGCTCGGCGTGCTCGACACGATCCGCACCACGACCACCGACGACAAGTATCAAGCGTCGACGAAGGTGGATGCGAAGCGCGGCATCTACTACTGGGACTGCTCGGGGATGGCGTCGTGGATCCTGCGCCGCTCCGCTCCGGTGGCGCAGCGCGCCCTCGCGAGTGAACGCCCCGTCGCGCGCGACTTCGCAGCAGCGATCGAGCGAGCGCCGACGACGCGGGCCAAAGCAGGCTGGCAACGCATCGCGAACATCGCCGACGTCTTGCCCGGCGACGTGTTCGCGTGGCGCCGACCGCGCGGCATGCCGAGCAAGAACACAGGCCACGTCGGATTCGTCGTCGGAAAACCGGTCGCCGTGCCGGGCATCCCGGGCGCGTGGGCCGTCCCGATCGCGGACTCGACGCGCGGCATCCATCAGAACGATTCGCGCAGCGACGGTGATGGCGACGGCGGGCTCGGCTTCGGAACGCTGACGTTTCTCGCGGACTCCAGCGGCGCGGTCACCGCCTACGGATGGAGCGGCACGTGGAGCGAGTGGTACGTGGTGACGAAGGTCGTGTTCGGCCGCGTCTCGAAGTAGCCCCGAAAATGCGAACAGCGCCCG
>Ga0154020_10010044_pt1 | contig 10855 bp, 10 predicted proteins | sample Klosneuvirus_201_FD_109709 | JGI IMG/M metagenome (GOLD analysis project Ga0154020, IMG submission 109709) | Active sludge microbial communities from wastewater, Klosterneuburg, Austria - Klosneuvirus_20160825_MG | ecosystem: Engineered > WWTP > Aerobic digester > Activated sludge | place...
AAGTGAGGGATAGGTCGTGGCCGAATCCACGAAGCCCGGTCCCGGGGTCAATTGGGACTACGCACGTGAACGAAGGTTAGCTGGACGCCTCGCGGACCCGGGTTCGATTCCCGGCGCCTCCACAACAGAACGAGCTTGGTTGATGCGTGATCGGCGCATCGCCAGGCTCCATGTTGCGTTGGTGTCACGTGAGCCCGCCGTCCGGTGACGTCCGTTCCTCGGGCCCCCCGCACGGCGCTTGCAGCAGGGGGACTGTTTGGAAGTCCCCCTTGGCCAACCGCCGTGCCGGGGACCCGGGTCATGGCGGACCCAGGGCGTCGTGCCAAGACCGTGTAACCTCAAGAAGCGGTATGACCCAGGCTGGAATGGTCGAACAAGCCGAATGGAACGGACTGCTGTCCCGGCGCGCTGCCCATGCCGATGTGGAACTCCTGGAAGTCCTCCAGCGAAGCGCACAGGGAACGTCAGGGACCTTCCGGGCCAGGGCGTCCGACGGCCGTTTCTACTGGACGAAGGTCCTCAACAATCCGCAAGGCGAGCGAGCGGTCATTGCCGACCAACTCGTCGGACGAGTGGGGCTGCTGATCGACGCTCCGGTCTGTCACGTGGTGACAATCCAGGTGCCGCGTTCGATGCACGGACAGTCCGTCGCGCCCGGCGTCGACCTGCAGGCCGGAATCGCGCACGGTTCGTTGGAGGTACCTGGTCGAGTGCTCGACATCGAAACCCTCTCTCACGGGACCGACGACTCCAATGCAGAGCGCCAAGCGGCCTACGTCGCGCTCTACGACTGGTGCTTTGGCGGCGACGTTCAGGGGCTGATCGCGGTTGACGAGGGGAACCGATTCTTCAGCCACGACCATGGCTGGTTCCTGCCGGGCGGGGCGAATTGGACAAGTGAGCTCGCGCTCGAAGTGCTCAATGAAGGTCATGAGTATCCGAGCCCGGGAACGTACCTCTCGAGCGAAGCATTGGACGCAACCGCTCGGCGCTTGGAGACGCTCGATCGGCAGCGACTGGTCGATGCACTGCTGGCTATCCCTGCGAGCTGGCCCGTGCCGAATCGCGAACTTGAGGAGTTGGGCTTCTTCTTGGAGCACAGGGCCCCAGCAGTGGCTGACCGCCTGCGGGCGCTCGCTTCGAGGCTCACAAGCCACGCCACCTGATCTATTGACTACGTGGCCTCGGGCCGTGGTGGTCGTCACACGGGCAAGGCCACAGCGAGACCTCCGGCGCGCGCGGGCGCCACGCCTGGCGCTGCCCGGGGGAGGGTGGGAGTCTGCGAGGGCAAGACGACTCGACGGCGAACCCTGCCCGCAGCAGTCACCCAGCACAACAGCACGACCTCCCGCACGTCCAGCAGCTCCACCGCCTGCCTTCGCGCGTCCGGGCTCAGATGCGCATACCGCATCGTCATCTCGATCGTGCTGTGCCCCATCAGTTCTTGCACGGTCTTGAGCGGAGCCCCGCGCATCACGAGGTGGCTCGCGAACGTGTGCCGCAGCACGTGCCAGCCGATTCGGCGAAGTCCTGCCGCCTTCGCGGAGGTCCAGAGCGGCCACTTGGTCGCGCCCCTGGGCAGCATCGAGCCGTCCTCCGCCGAGAACACGAGCGCCCCGCGCCGGGGATGCTCGCGCAGCGCAGCGAGCGCCTGCTTGCTGAGCCCCACTTCGCGGCTCCGCCCGTTCTTCGGCGTCCCGATCACGCCGCGCGCGACAGCGCGCCGGACGACGATGCGGCCCGCCTCGAGGTCCACGTCCAGCCATCGGAGCGCGAGAAGCTCCCCGAGCCGAAGGCCGGTGCGGCACGCCACCAGGATCATCGCCCGCCACTCCGGCGCCGCCGCTGCGATGAGCTGGTCCGCCTCCTCGAAGGTCAGGAAATCGAAGTCGGGCGCCGGTGGTCGCATCCACTTGATCGGAGGGATAGCGGCGATCACGCGCCACTCCACCGCTGTCGCAAGCATCTTCCGGAGCACCGTCAGGTGGTTGTTGATGGTCTTGCGCGAGACCTGGGCGTTCAGCTTCTTGGCCTTGTACGCCTCGATCTCGGGCGGTCCGATCCGGTCGAGCGCCAGCTCGCCGAGTTCTGGCACCAGGTGCAGGCGCAGGATGGTCCGCTTCGACTCGACCTCGCTAGGCTTGTTGTTCGTGGCCGCGTAGGTGTCCATGAAGCGCTCCGCGAACTCCGCGAGCCTTGGAGCCTCCGCCGGCGCCGCGATCTTCTCGTCGGCTGCCAGCAGCTCAGCGCGGATCTCGTGCTCGAGCCTCTCCGCCGCACGGCGGTTCTGCACCGGCGCCACCCGCTGCACGCGGCGCACCCGCCCGTTCTTGCCGACGACCTGTACGTCGATGGCCCAGGCCTCGTGCGAGACGCCTTGGCGATCTACCCACTTCCTACGCCGGACACTCATCGGGCCCGGCCCTTCGTGTCGCCTTCCTCGAGCCAGCGAACGAACACGTCGCGCGAAACGCGAATGCACCGCCCCAGTCGCCGAACGCCGGGGACGCCCCCGTCGGCAATCGCGGCGTAGGCGGTCTTCCGGTCTACGCGCATGAGGTCGGCGACCTCTTCGACGGTGAGAACAGGCGGAAGGGTGTCGAAGGAAGGCGACGCATCCATGAGATCATTATAATTCATTTGCATTGAATAGCAAGGGTTGACTGCACCGCTCCGACCACGAAAACTCGACTCGTGCCCACAACGGCGAAGCGGCCCCGAGGTCGACCTCGCGCAAGCGAGACCAAGCTTTCGCGGTGGATCGATGCCGCCGGCACGACACGCGAGGCCTTCGCCACGAAGCTCGGCGTGAACCGCACCTATCTCGACATGCTCTGCCGCGGCGCACGGCGGCCCGGACTCGCTCTCGCGCTGGAGATCGAGCGGCTCACCCGCGGTGGCGTTCCCGCAGCCGCGTGGATCAAGCAAACGTCTGACGGGGATTGATCGAAATTTCGTCGTCGTCGTCGGGCCTGTGGGTGTGTGGGCAAGCCGCAGGCTTGTCCAAGCGGCTGGGGGCGAGCGAGCCGCACCTCGCCGCCCCGCGACGGCTCGTCCCCAGCCGCGGCACATCCACAGGCACGTCTTGGGTCGCGCGTCCGAGCCGCGATGCCCGCTGACGCACCGCCGGCGCGCGTGAGGGCATCGTTCACGCCCGCCGACCGGGCATCCGGCAACGCTCTTGTGCTCGGTCATTTCCTGACCGATCCGATGCGCACTTACTGACGCTTCCGCGTGCGCTGGTAGCCGGAGCCCGGTACGCTCGGCTCCGAAAGGAGAGTTCAGATCTGACCAAGCACACCTTCGGCAACCTGATGCGCCGGTTGTCCGCTGCGGGATTCAAGCAAGAGTTCGCCCGCCGTGCCGTCCTGCCCGATTGGTGGAGCGATGCGTGCGCGGAGGATGAATTGTTGCTACCCGACATCGAGATCCGGGTCGCCCGCTTCGTCGGCGTTCCCGTCGCGGCAGTTCGTGACCCCTCCGCCGAGCTGGTGGCCCCGAGATACGCCCGGGCCCAGCTCCGGCGCGTCAAAGACGTCGATCGCGACCGCCTCGGTGCGGCCATTCATGCCGCGACGCAGATTTCGAGTGCGGTGGTCCGGACGATGGGCGGGGACGCGCCCGACGTCCGCCTTCCGCCTCCCGAGTTCGCGGCCTGGCGTGCTGAGATCGTCCGATCCGGACCACTCATCGAGCTCACGGACCTCCTTCGCGATCTCTGGAGCCGCGGCATCCCCGTGATTCAGCTCGAGACGCTTCCAAGGCCCTTGTTCCAGGGAATGGCGTGGATAGCCGGCGAGCGCCCCGTGGTCGTCGTCGGTCACAGGCTCGACGAGCCGGCACGGCTTGCGTTCGTTATCGCGCATGAGGTAGGCCACATCGTCAACGGCGACTGCGCTGCCGATGCTCCCGTCATCGACGAAGAAGAGGAGGTCACCGACGATCACGAAAGCGAGCGCCGCGCCGACGAATACGCCATCGGCGTGCTGACTGGTGGCACTCCCGTACCGTCGCTTAGCGCCGCTGACTTCAAGGACCTCGCGACGAAGGCGCTTCAGGTCGAGAAGAAGCACCACGTCGACGCGGCGGCCGTCATCTGGTCATGGGCACGGCGCACCGGCGACTACGCGCTCGCCACCATGGCCTCTCGCGCGCTCTACCGAAACAAGGGCGGAAAGCGTGCAATTCGCGCGGCGTTCGATCAAAGCGTTGATCTGGACGCAGCCTCCGAGACCGATCGCGCATTGCTGCGGTGCGTCGCTGGCGATCCCGAGAACGATGCGGCTGCTTATTGATACCGACGCGTTCTGCAAGCTCGGCGTTGCGGACCTGCTCGACGCCGCGCTCGCGGCGATCGGAGTCGATCTTTCGGACTGTGCGCGCCTGGCGGCACTGCCGCACATGCTCCGTCGCGGCAAGCTCGTTCGCCTCTACGGCGCCGAGCGATGCAGTGCGCTCCTCAGACGAGCGGAGGAGATCGACGTCATTCCGGAGGCCTCTCCCGAGTGGCTCGAACCGCTCGCCGAGTCCCGCGATATCGACCCCGGCGAGGCTCAACTCTTCGCTGTCGCGGCGCAGAAGAAACTCTCAGTGCTGACGAATGACAAACGCGCGTTGCGCGCAGTCGCGAGGGTCGAGGCCGTTCGGGCGGCCCTCGATGGCCGAATCGTCAGCCTAGAGGCCATGCTGTCAAGGTTGTGTGACGCAATGGACCTTGCGCAACTGCGAACGGCACTCGCGTCGCTCGAACACGATCAGCTCGTTCGCATCTGCTTCTCGTCAGGGAGTCCGGATCCGAGGGAAGCGCTTCGTTCATACCTTGATAGCCTCCAAGAGGAGGTAAGCCCATTGATGCTCTGGGGCCCCGCCGAAGGGAGGATCACGTGAGATTCGGCCCTGATCACTACGTGCCCATCCTGAAGTTGAAGCGCGGCGAGAAGCGCGCGCTCGCGAGCATAACCCCCGTGATCGCTGCGCGGATGACGCCGCTCCTTGAAGTCGTGGAGATGACCGGGGCGAAGGCGCTCGCCGAGCACGTGAACACCGCGTTCAAGGATCTTTCGGTGAGCGTCGGCCAGTTCAGAAGGTACTTTCTGGATGCCCATGAGATCTCGGGGACGGGCGCGGCCGGCGCCACGCTTGTCTTCCAGATGGCTGCCGCGATAGGTCACCCATTCACGCCGGTCACCGGAATCTCGCGCACCGCGGATGTCGCTGCAGCGCTCGGGCACCGCCAGATGGGAATCGCCGTGCGAGTCACGCGCCAGGAGTTCGAGGACGGGCGTATCCCGGGCCGGTTGCCACGATGGCTCGCTGCCCAGAAGCTGTCGCCGGAGGAAATCGACCTCATCATCGACCTCGGTGCCGTGGACGACATGGTGGCCGCAGGCGTGGCAGCGCTTTCGCGCGCGTTTCTCGCTGACGTGCCGCACCACACACGCTGGCGAACATTGACCCTTTCGGCGTGTGCGTTCCCCGCGAGCATGGGCGTTGTCAATCGACACTCACACGTTCTGCTCGATCGCATCGAGTGGCAGGCGTGGCGGGATGAGCTTTATGCCGTCCGCACGAATCTTGCGCGCCTCCCGACTTTCAGCGACGGAGCGATCCAACATCCGCACGGCGTCGAAGGCTTCGACCCCAAAACGATGCAAGTCTCGGCGTCCGTGCGCTACACGCTGCCCGAGCGCTGGCTTCTCATCAAGGGTGAGAGCACGCGGAACGTGCCACCGAGAGCGCAGTTCCCCTCGCTCGCGACGAAGCTGGTGTATGGGCACCTCAAGTCGCACTTTTTCGGCGCGAAACACTGCCCCGGCTGCGCGGGGATCCAAAGTGCGGCCAACGGCGCGTCGGGGCTCGGGTCGGCCGAGGCCTGGCGCCGCCTCGGCGCGATCCATCACCTCACTCGCGCAACAGAGGAGATCGCGTTGCTGCCGTGGCCTTGAGGCGATCTCGAACGGCAGCCGCGATCTCGTTCACGGAATAGAGTTCGCACACACGGTCCCAGACTTCGCGGCGAGGGCGGCCGCGGTACCCGCGGAGACCCCCGCGCGCCGCAAGCAACCCTTGAGCGTCTTCGAGCCACAGCAACTCGACGAGGGAGCGAGCGACGCGCTCCGGGTTCCGGCGCCCTTGGCGACGCGTCCGCAGCCGGACCTCGCGGCGTGACGTGTCAACCACCAGGATTTCCCACCAGCTCGGCAGCGCGGTCGCTGCCTCGTCCGCGTGTCGCCGCCCGACAACGAGCGTCGCGCGATCCAGCACGCGGCTGTAGAAATCGACCTGCGCGACGAGACGGCGCAGCGTGTCGCGGTCGGACTTGATCTCGTAACCGTGCAGCGAGCCATTCACAACCGCAACGTCAACGCGAACCTGTCCGCGGCAGAGGCCGAGTTCCTCGATGAACGCCGTATCCCGCTCGTGCTCATGCGCTTCGCGCAACCGCTCGAACAACGATCGCCGAATCTCTGGGTCCGCTGGCGGCAGCATAATCGGCGGGACGGCCTTAGTTCGCGCCGCGATGCGTCGCCCGGCACGAGGTGCTCCGCTGCCATGGGGCGGTGGCGTTCGCGAACGCTCGCATAGCGCGCTGTCGGGAACGCTTGAGCTGGCCGAGCTCATCCGGACCCCATGGGATGCCTTGGGACATACGGCGACCGGTGGGCTCGGGTCAAGTTCGACGCCTGCTCAAGCTCTAGGCGGGCTGTGCTTCCAGTGCCCCGTGGAGGGGCCCAAGTCGATTACGTTCTAGCCTGGGCGCGGCGCCCCGACATCTGCCCGCCGAAACTTCGGACGCGCGCACGACAGCAGCAAGCGTCACAAGAGCGACCTCCGCGCTGCTCGCAGGGCGCCAATGCCGAGTTACCGTCAGGCATCATGGAGATCGAGCGCAGCGAGCGCCAACGTCGGGCCCCCGCGTCGACGGGTCCCAATTCCCGCGCATCGGCGTGGTCATGTAGATGGCCAAGTAGCCATACGCTCCGCCCCGGCTAATTCGGCCGTACGGCGCAGACGACTGGAAGCAGTTACTACATGGATTCACATAGGCAGCCGCGTACAGATCCAAGTTCCACTCCCACAGGCTCCCGGCCATGTCGGCCTGCCCCCATCTGGCGTTCCCGCCGGGGGCGGAACCGACCGGCGCGATGTTGTTCAATCCCGAGCAGGTGCCCGAGCCGTTGTAGTAGCAGCCGTAGATCGCGAGCGTCGCATTGGGCCCGGGAGCAACCTGGCCCCACGGGTAGTTACGTTGCTCAGCCCCTCCCGCAGCCGCGTAGTTCCATTCCGCTTCGCTCGGCAGGAAGCCACCATCCCAAATGCAGAACGCGTAGTGCTCGTACCAAGTCGCGCAGTTGACCGGGCGACTCTCATTGGAACCCTGCTGGCTGGTCCAAGTGTTGAAGGCCGCGCCGCAGGCCAGGTTCGTGTCCCAACCATTCGCGGTGGTCGCGAAGCCGCTCTCCCAAGAGCCAAACCAGCCGCCCTCGGTGCCGCCGCTCGTCGCGGTCAGCCCGCCGCCTCCAGCCAAGTGGCCATGCTTTCCTGCGCCAGCGTTGGGCCTCCATCCGGCATTCCAAGCGCTGACGAATTTTCGGAAACGGCCGACAGTTGTCTCGAACTTGTCCAATCGAAAGTCGCTGATGGTTGCGGGGAAGCTCGCGTCGTTGCCTCGGTTAAACGTTCCCCCAGCGACCAACGGACTGGCGCAACAAGACTCATTCGACAGCGAGCCGCAGGCGGCCGGTAGTCCTTGACAGCTGGGCGGGGTGGCGGTGCACGCGCCGCCGCTGCAGAACGGGGTCGGCGGCGTGCACGGTGTTATCGGCCCCCACTGCCCCGTGGACGAACAGACTTGGAATCCAGCTCCGAAGCACTGGCTCACGGTCGGAGTGCACACTCCGGCGGCGTCCGCATCTGCGCTCGAATCGACATCAGTTGACGCATCTCCCGCGCCCGCGCTCGCGCCCATTCCCCCGCTGGCGCCCGTCGCGCCGCCGGCGCCGCCACTACCCCCGCCCGACCCGCCGCTGCCACCAGTGCCGCCAATCGATCCACCGCTGCCACCAGTGCCGCCAATCGATCCGCCGTTGCCACCGGCGCCGCCGGTCGGACCGCCTGTCCCACCGGATCCGCCTGAGTCACCGCCGCCGCCGCCGAGTCCGGACACTCCCGCCGTACCGCCGCCACCCCCGCTTCCGCCGCCGGAGTTCGCCCCGCCGGTCGCGCCTAATCCTCCGCCGGCCCCTCCGGTTCCGCCTGCCGCGCCACCTCCACTGGAGGCGTCGATGCCTGCGCTTCCGCCCCCCGAGGTGGCAGGACGGCTGTAGTCCCCGAAATCGGCACCCAGGATGTCCGCGCAGGCCGCGACCCAGAGCGCTGTGGAGGCGGCAGCGAGGACTTCGCGTCGAAGTCGGCTCACCACTTCACTCCGTTGAAACGTGACGCGCGCCCCTGTGGTCCGGGACCCCGGAGCAGGCTGACGTTGGGAGCCTCATCAGAGTCGAGCATCAAGTAGATCGCGGCGCCCAACGCGATGATCCCAACCCCGAAACTCACGTTGCTGACGGTGCTCAAGGTTCGCCCCGACTTCGCAGCGTCGAGCCCCTCCTGCGTGCAGGTGCGGCTGGCCGCGTCGCATTCGCTGTCCACGGTATTCTTCTCGCCGAGCGCCATGCCGCCCGTCACGAGACCCACGGTCAATCCTGTTACTCCGATGCCACCAAGCACGTAGCTCGCCGCATGCGATTGGCCTGCGCGCCGCGGAATCACATGCGCCGGTCTTTCCCGGGGCGCGGCCTTCGGTTCTGGTCTCGCGGGGGCGTCGTTTTCCGAACCAGCCGTGGCGGGGATCTCGGGGGCCGCGCCCTGCCGAACGAAAGTCTCGAGGCAGGCGATCTTCGCGTCTCCCGTGCTGAGAAACAGCTGGTCTCCGCCGCCACCGAGCATGACAGGCATCACGATTGGCAACTCGTCCGGGCAGACCTTGCTGAAGTCGAAGGACGACCCGTCGTTGGCGCTGACCTTGTACGAGATCGTGCACGGGTGCGGCGCACAGCTGATCTTCCCAGCCCCCACCAGCGCGTCGTCGCCCCGGATGGGGACGTGCGCGTTGGTCACGGTGCAGTCTTTGGTGCTCATGGTCGCAGTGATCTCGGTTTCGCTCACGACCAGGGTTTGCCGCAGACCCTGGGTCTGCACTCCAATTCCATTGCACATCTTCCCCGCAGCCACCCAAGTCCCGATGCGCGACTTGCTGCTATGGGTCGCCCGCGTCTGGCCGGGCGCGAGGATTTCAGCAGTTTCCAGTCGGATGAGTGCGCCGCAGTCTGTGGGTGGAGCGTTGGGCCCCGCAGGAGCCCCGCGACACGCCCGAGCGTCGCCATCTGAAGACAGCGTGCTCCTCTGAGCTTTGCTCGACGCGCCCACTCCCGCACCGAGAACCGACGCGCCGCCAGCCACCGAAGCGTCGGCGCCAGCGAAGAACTCGAACGCACCAACGGTGAATCCGGAGATGATGTGGGTGGCCCCGGCGCACGCACCCTGGAGCTCGTCGCGGTAGGCAGCAGAGGGATACGCCACGTAACGCCCAACCGTCGTGGTCGACACATTGAGCTGGCCGGTCTTCTTGAGCGTGCCCTCCAAGCCCGCCGCGCCAACCGGGATATTCGCGTAGAGCTCGTCTTGGTCGCGAATCGTCACGAGGTCTGACTTGGGCGTGACCGGCATGTACGCGTACGCGCCCTTCGCCGAGCACTCGGGGAGGATTCGCAACTCACAGCCTGAGTATCGAACCACGACTACGCCGTTGCGTGTGCGCGCCTCGAGCTCAGCCCGGTCGCCGGACGGCCACTCCACGACGAGCGGCTTACCCTGGCTCTTCGTAACCTTGCACTTCGCCTCCCCAGCAGGCGTGTACTCCGGCGGCTTGGCCAAGTCCGACGCGGGGGTCGCACCCCCACACGCAAAGGCGAGAGTGGCGGAGGGAATAGCCGCCACGCGCCGGTCGCTCACTGCACGCGCTGCGAACGCCAGCAGTGCCGTGAGAATCCGTCTCGCCATGACTCCTCCCTGAACTCAGCATCCTACCGCGAGTCGTCCGGCCGCGCGTTGACCTTGGTCAGACCGCGGGCACGCGGGCCGTGTCGCCTGCCCGCGCAGTTCCTGCCGGGGCGAACGGCTCCGCGCCGGACCATGACGGGACCGACCCGCTCCAAGGCCGAGGTTCCCATGCGGCTTGCCTGGAGGGGCTGGCCGTAGGCACGAAGCCGTCCTGGCCCCGGCGGGAAGCTTGATCGCGCGCTACTCGACTCGGCGCCCCGTCGTTACGTCGCAAATGATGATGGTGTTCCCGTCCGGCTCGTCGTCCTGAATGAGGGCAGCTTGGTCCCGGGCAAGACGCGCCTCCTCGAGCTCATCGCCCACGGCCGGCAGGTGGTTCAGGTCGACCACGTCGCCGACAGCAGGGACGGTTAATCCCCTTGCCACCCTACGAAGAACGAACAGGAGCTGCACTGGTACATCGGTCATGGGCGGGCAGACATCGCAGCGTCCAGCGAGTTCCCCTGGCCGGGCAAGACCTGCTAGCGGCCACAACGAACGCCGAACCATGTCACGTCCATGTCCCGCGACCTCGCGCGTTCCCAGGGTTCTCGACGGCACTAGACGGGTCCACCCCCACCCGAATCCCCCGCCAAATCCACCAACCCGCTTCCCCCCCGCTCCTCTGCTCTGCCGCGGACCCGGGTTCGATTCCCGGCGCCTCCACCTCTGCTCGTTGGCACATCGCATTGCGCCGCTCATCGGACCTCACTGGAATCCGCTCTGCGGATCCCGGTGAGGTGAGCAATTCCCGGCC
>Ga0154020_10010045_pt1 | contig 10855 bp, 8 predicted proteins | sample Klosneuvirus_201_FD_109709 | JGI IMG/M metagenome (GOLD analysis project Ga0154020, IMG submission 109709) | Active sludge microbial communities from wastewater, Klosterneuburg, Austria - Klosneuvirus_20160825_MG | ecosystem: Engineered > WWTP > Aerobic digester > Activated sludge | place...
CGGACATCTGGATTTTTCCAGGCGATAATATATCCAATAGGAAAACCTCTATATAGAGAGTCCATTAAGTCGCGAACTTTTACAGAACTCCAAACAAAAGGTCTTTGAATTTCAGGTATTGCGATCTCTTTTTCTTGAACCCAATTAAGGATATTACTTACAAAATATTGATTTACTGTGTATTTTTGCATATTTACCAGTTTATCATTTTTATATAATTATACTAACCCTCCTCGAAACGCTTCACATAAGTAGGTTTTTTCGAGTTTTTGTCATAAATCCAGTATATTCTGAAAAACCAAAATCCCCAAAGTGGGGATTATTTTTCTAAATTCTTTTTTTCAAAAGCGATTTTTCTCTTCTGGTCAGACTCTCGCCAATCCTTCATTCTTTTTCTATGTTCATCACTTTTTATTCCATCTTTTCCACATTTAGGACACAGCCCATGACAAACAGGGCAATAATTTTCCCCACAATGTTGGCAATTTAATGATGCAAATTGATGTGGCATATTTTAAAAAACTAACTACTTGTCAAAAGATTTTGCATTGTCGACGTAATGGTTATTTTTTCCGTTGAAACAATAATATATTTCCATTTTTTATTTATACCGAATTCTCCAATATTTTTATTTATAATTTCACAAAACTTTTCTGAAGTTATTTTTTTTGCTTGAACATCAAAATCTTCAATATTCTGTAGAGGTTTAACCTCTACCATTATTATTTCATTTTCTAACTCCACTACAAAATCAGGCTCATACATATGACTTGCATCCCCATTCTCATCTCGCCAATACAAACCTTCAAATTGTCGCGGTGCAGGCCTTAACCACGTTATTACTTTACTATCTCCTTCTAATATGTATGCAAATCTTGCCTCATCAGATGAGTCAAATTTATATGCAGAGTGACATGCCTTTGTAAAACCAGTATATATTTTAGAACGATTAAAAACATCAACCTGAGACTCAAGGGTGAACTTTCTTTCTCCTTCTACCATTGATATATTGTATTGTTCAAGATAGGATTTACCGGCAACAACATTGGAAGTCTCATATCCTTCACCAATCATTTCCATATTTTCTCTCATTTGATTATAAACTTCATGTGCGATCTCATGAGCGTGAGTTTCAATAATATATGCAAGATTTCGCTCGTCTTTAGAATTTTTCCTATAAGAATTAATTACTTGAACTGCAATATCGTTTAATATCTCTTTTTGTGAATCATAATCTACCAATGGCTCACTTATAAGCGATGCGATAAGTGTATTTTCAGGCTTTTGTTTTACCGATCCACCAAATGAACTAATGTTTGTTATTTCTTTTTTCCCAAATCGAGAAGGTACAGAACCAAAAAGTGTCTCTTCTTTACCTTTTTGTAGTTGCTCCTCTATAACATTAATTTCTCCTAAATATTTTGGTAATTTTTTTTCATCAATAGAGAATTTTTTAAATACAACATCTGAAAAATTTGGGGTAAGAATTATTCTAGGTATTGTAATATGATTACTTTTGTACAACTCTTGTGAACTGTTTTTTATTATTTGAATTTCTGATTTTGCACTATCACTTAACTCACTAAAAAGACCACTAATATTATTTATTTCTTCACCAATATAAGCCTGTTCATTAGTAATGATAGTTTTTATGATGTCGGACTCATATTCTTTTGTTCTAGCCAAAATTGCATAATTTTTTACTTCCTCGGGAGTTTCTTCTGTAAATGAAGAACTGAGTTCTTTTGCAGCTTTCTCTTGCAATTCTTTTTGCAAAACAACATTTTGCAGTAAAGAATTTCCTACACTTTCTTCATATATTGATTTTACTTCTAATATAGTTTTGTGTTGCTTTTGAATTTCTTCAGAAATTTTCTCGATATTTGATGGTTGAATAAGACTAGAATCTCGAGCTTCAGCAATAATCCTACTAAATTCGCCATGAGCAACAACAATCACTCTATCTACCAGAGGATGACCTGTTCTAATAAAATACGGAAGTCTTAACCCGCGACCAAGTGTCTGCTCGGTAAGCACTTGAGCTGCAGAAGCTCGCAACGGAACAATCGTAAAGATATTTGCTACATCCCAGCCTTCTTTTAGCATATTTACATGTATAACAATCTCTATATAGTTATTTGCCTTTTCAAGAGAAATGAGTTGCTCAATAGCAATCTCACTTTCTTCTCCACGTAACTTTGTATGTATCTCTAACACCTTTCCTTTATAATCACCTCCATGGAAATCATCTGAATCAATCTTTGCTTTTAGCTCTCTTGCATGTTCTATATCTTTTGCCACAACAAGCATTACAGGTTTCACCACTCGTTCATCATTCTCTAAAGCATATTCTTTGATTGCAGTTCTGGCGCGCTCATGAAAATATACAGCCAATTGCAGTTTTCGCATGTCAGTATCCAAACTATCCACTTCAAATCTTCCAAAATCTACATCTGCTTCAGTTCCTACCCATGGGTCTTTTACATATCCATCTCTGATGGCATCACCAAGATTATATAGATACACAATATTTCCTTTCATTTTTGGAGTCTTGTTTTGTCCCCTTCCTTCAAATTCACCTGTATATGGAGTAGCAGTAAACTCAAGCCCGACAAGTGGGTCAAGCCTGTCCAATGATGCAAAAGCAGCCATTGCATGGTAATGATGGGATTCATCAAGTAACACGACTAGGTCATGAAGTGAGGCCAGGTAATCAAAATAAGATAATAGCTTTCCATCTTCGACACCAAAAAGTTCAGAGCCTTTGGTAATACCTTTTTCTTTTTCTATATCCTTTTGGGCAAATTGTTGAACGTTTAAAATATTTATCTCTATCTTGTTTTTAAACAATTGCGACATCTGACTTTGCCCGTAATTGTCCTTCGTTATTATTTTTACCGTAGAACTATTCAATTCTTCTATTCCTCTAAAAACATATTTTGGATTATTGGATTGACTGAAATCCTCTACAAGCTTTCGATAAATAGTATTACCCGGGGCAACAATCAAAAAGTGCTGTATCTCATGTACTAAATAGAGATACGCAACAAAAGCACCCATAAGTCTGGTCTTACCAACTCCTGTTGCAAGCGCATAAGTAAAAGATGGATAGGCTCTGCCATCAAAGCTTTCAAAGAGTTTACCCTCTTCTGTTTGTTGAAAATATTCTTTAGACTTTTTTTCTAAATCTTCAATAACCACATCATGTTCACCTTTCATTTTTTGTAGCAATATTTGTCCTGCGTCACTCTCGAGATATCCAGCAAAAATATCCAAGCTTTTCTTCTGGGGGTCGCGTAAGCTCATTGCGGTATGGAGATATTGTAATACGTATTCTTTATTCATATTTATTCTTCATCATTATTATCTTCAAGCTCTCTCATGGCGGACTCTTCTTTGATTGGCAATAAATATTCTTTTTTACCAAAGTTACAGGCTTTTAATACAGCTTGAGGGATTTTTTTAATAGAGATTCTTGGGTCTACATTTTCACATCCTGCTTCGTATTTCTTGGAAGCGATTACCAAGGTTTCGTTTGGCTTCAAGTGAGTTTTGATTTGCTCAATCATACCGATATTCAAAACTTGCGTTGTGACATAAAGGTAATTTTTACCTTGTCCTACACCTTGTTTCCAGTAGGTATCTTGGCTTGGTTTGAAGGTATATGAAAGTAATTTACACATTACTTTTATAAGCTTTGCATCATTATAAAAATCATCAATCACAGGATTGCCAAATTCGTCTTTTACAATAAAACTTGGAGCAAGCTCATAAAACTTATATGCTCCTCCGCCTTTCCATTCCACTGCTTTACTAATGCCACCTTGATCAGTACCTTCTATTACCTTATCCAAGCGAACTTTACAATGAGTGTAAGCATGATCTCCCATTTCAATACCGATATATTTTCTTCCCATTTTGTGAGCAACTGCAGCTGTTGTACCTGAGCCAAGAAAAGAATCTAATACAACGTCATCATTATTTGATCCCAACTGTAAAATCCTCCCTATTAGTTTTTCTGGCTTTGGAGTACTAAATAAGTTTTCTTTAGAAAAAAGCTTTTGTATTTCTTGTTTTGCTTCAGTAGCAGTACCAACATCATCCCACCATGTCCCTGGTGTTTCACCTTTCTCTGATGCTTCAGTTTTAAAACGTTTTAACTGGGGTTTACTCTTTCCAGTTTTACCCCAAACAACCCGGTTGTCCGCCAATGCCGCAAGAAACTTTTCCTCGGTTGTCCGCCAACACCGGCCTTGAGGAGGCCAATGTTCAACGCCGGTGTTGGGGTTGATAATTGCATATGTTAAATTAGGTCTTATATTTGGGGCATCCATTGGATCTGCCGCCCAGTCACCTCGAGGATCATTATCCGGATTTGAAAATCTATCATCATTTACAGGTAAACGATTCATCTTCATCCTTTGTATATCTTTTGCATAAATGTAATTATAATTATGAGATAGACTCAAATGAGTATCATTCTGTTTAGATTTCCTTGAATTCCAAAGAACGGTTCCAATGAAATTATTTCTTCCAAAAATTTCATCACAAAGTATTTTAAAATATTGACCTTCGTTATCATCTAGAGTAATCCAAATAGTTCCACTTTCATTTAACAAAATTCGTAATAACTCAAGTCTTGGCTTCATAAGAGAGAGCCACGTGCTGTGTTCAACACTGTCATCGTAAGAATCAAAAGCATGGCCAGTATTATAAGGAGGATCAATATAAATACATTTTACTTTACCTTCGTATTCAGGAAGAAGGGCTTTAAGAGCAAGGAGATTGTCTCCATGTATAATCATGTTCTCAGTATTTGGATCATTTGAAGTATTTGAAAGTTCTGGATTTTCTTCCAGAATTCTTGGTTCAATATTGGCTATATCATATTCGGGATTATTTTTCCCGATCCACGTAAGCTCTAGTTTTTGTTTGTTGTTGTTCATATTATTTTAGCTTTTTTGCTGTTGGATTATTCTGCAACGACTTCATCTGAGAAATTGCGATTTCATTTAGTTTGAGCAGTCTCTCTTTCTGACTTATTCCCGTTTTTATAAATTCAGAATTAAGTGTTTCTAAATTTGCTAGACAGACGAGCTGATATACATCTGCATAATCTCGCATATTCCCTTCCTTGCCTTTATTCTTACTTTTCCATTCTGATGCTGTTGTGCCAAACAATGCTTTGTTTAAGATATCTGCTTCATTTGCATAGGTATTATTTGCGTCCTTTTTTGAAAGTTGAGACGGCAATACAATATTTTCTTTGATTGCATCTGTATGGATTCTGTAATTTATCTTGGTGAGCGCACGTTTAGCATCCCAGCCCAGTGTTAGACGATCATTTTCCTCTACTTTCAAACGCTGAAATTCCTTGATCAAATAGAGTTTGAATTCTGGAGATATCCACGTAGCGAATTCAAAAGCAATGTCCTTGTGGGCAAAAGTTCCACCTCCGTAACGCCCTGATTTTGTAACCATCCCTTTTGCGTTTACTGACTCAATCCATCTTTTTGGAGTAAGCGAAAAGCTATTAGATCCAGCTTTATTTTTAAACCCGTCGAATTCGATGGGGTTAAAATCAGGATTGTTTATTTGCTCCCAAATACCCAAGAATTCTATAGTCGAATGATTCCGCATCCAGTTTTGAATGATATAGTCCGTCCTTTCAGGATCTTTGTATTTAGCAATATCAGTCAACGAAATATAGTCACTTTCATTTTGCTGAAATGTATATATTTGTAATCCTTGAGTGTTTATTTTTTTCATACAATTATATTATCTTAAATCTTATGGTAAATAATGACGTGAGGATAGTTTTCTGTTTGAGTTGAGCTTCGACTCTGTCCAGCAATCCTTCTTTCTTTTTGTCTACATCATCCTGAGCCGAATAAAGTTTCTGTCGCATATCATTTCTCTTTTTCTCTAAATTTTTGATTTCTCTTTGCATTTTAACCTTTTCTTCCAGATTAAGCACTTTTTTGGCGCTGGTTTTCATGGCTTTTATATCTATATCAAGCCTTCTCAACTCTATTTCGAGACTCTTTTTTACATCTTCCGCCCATTTATCAAGCTTATCAACCTCGTCGTCAAAAAATTCACTATTTTTTTCTGAAATACCCAGAGTGAGAACATGCACTTTATCTTGTTCAATTTGTAATATTTTTTCTGCATCTATAGATATGTTATTTTGAACAACGTCAGCACTCAATAAGAAGAGTTTTTTAGCGATATCTTCTTCTATCACTTCACCAGTATCTGCAACCGCTGTGACAATAATATTGTCTTCAGTTTCAAATGAATCGATAGTTAATTGTGATACTTGCATAACCCCTGATGAGCCTACGAGTTCTTTCATGGGTGAAATAATTTGCCCATAATTTGATAATCAAAAACAAGTTCAGAATTTCCTAGACTCTTGGATTTAACTTCGTTTAAAATAAGTTCAGCAAGCGGATGTCCTGGACGATAGATATGTGCGTCATCAATATTTTTACCAATTTTATAAGGACCTTCTTCTATGTCTATATTTATAAAAGGGTTTTTAATAAGCTTAAATGAATATTCACCATCAGAATAAGAAGCATTTTCACCTAAATAATACTTGGAAATATCCCAAAGCCATTTTTCATAAGTTTCTAGATATGACTTACTCTCTCTAAGATTTATTTTTAATTTTTCATGTACATCAGTATCAAAATTTTCTAGAAGTTTTTCTTTAGCCCCACGCATACCTTCTTGAATAGAACTATCCATTTCTGTTTGTAAATTATCAAAAGCACTATTTATTTCTTCTTCTGTACGGCAAGACTGGTAAATACCTGCGATTCTTTTTTCAAAATCCACTCCTGATTCTATACTTCCTAGTATTTCATCGCTCGCCCCAAATACCCCTTTGAAGAGTTGAAATTTTTGATCTAGAAGCTCGAAAACACGCTGGTCGGCTGCGTTTTTCCTATTAACAAAATTCACCACTACAACATCATGTTTTTGACCATAGCGATGACACCGCCCAATTCTTTGTTCAATTCTCTGTGGGTTCCAAGGAAGATCGTAATTGATAACAAGAGAACAGAACTGGAGGTTGATACCTTCTGCGGCAGCTTCAGTAGCAATCATAATCTCTGCATCTGATTTAAAATAATCAACCAAAGCTGCACGAAGGTCGGCAGTTTTGGAACCAGTGATTTTATCACTGTCTTTATTTTTCTCTACCCAACTTTTATAAATATCTTTTGATTTTTCATCGTTATTTGATCCATTAAATAATAGGATTTTCCCTTCGTATCCGTTTTCTGAAAGTAATCTCCAAAGATAATCTTGAGTGATCCTTGATTCTGTAAAAATAACTGACTTTTTATTTGCACCAAGATTTGCAGTCATTTCAAAACCTTTTTCCAAGGCAATAAGCAAAGATTCTCCTTTTGAATTTTTAAAAATAGATTTTGCTATATCTCTAAATTTTTCCAAGTCTTGTTTTTCTTGTTTAATTTTTGGAATATCTTCCACGGTGTACTTCTTTTTATTTTTTTCATCTTCGTCATCAAAATCCTCATCTTCGTCATCAAGCCATTCATCAGCAGTATCTGAAAGTGCTTCGTAGTTTTCTTCTAAATCTAAAAGAAGTCCATCGTGTATGATTTCAGAATCTTTTCTTACTTCTTCTTCAAGTTTTTCTAATTTGTACACAAGGCCATTTAGTGTGCTGGCAATAGCAAACGACGATGATGCAAGAAGTTTACGTAAAATAAGTGTCATCAATTGTCGTTGACTAAATGGAAGTGCATAAAGTTTCGGTCTTTGAAGATACTCTGAAATACCATCATACAGTTCTATCTCCTGCTCAGTAGGAGTATAGTCTTGCGTGATGGGTTTACGGTCACGGTAATTGATATATTCTAAAACTTGTCTACGTAGAGTACGCATACAAACGGGTTTTAATCTATTGCGAAGATCGGCGAACATTTCTTGTTTAGGTTCAACTAGACCAAGTTCGTTCTCATAGAGATCCTGTTCTCTAGAAACTTTAGCATAGTTAGCTTTAAAACTGTTAAGGTCTCCAAAGATGTGATCATCAATTATACTTACAAGACCATATAGTTCGAGTAACGAGTTTTGGAGAGGAGTAGCAGTAAGAAGTAGTTTTGGATATTCTTGAATTGCGTCTTTTATTTCACGAGCAATCTTATTACTTGTTTTATAAACATTGCGCAATCGGTGTGCCTCGTCAATAACAACTAAATCAAACGGTGTTTGTTTTATATATGGAGACTTAGACTTGGAAAAATGATATGAGCAAATCACAATAGCATTTTCTTGATTAAGAGGATTTAGGTTTCCATCCTTAACGGCTTCGTTAAATGATTTTGTCTCTAAGATAATTGAGGGAAGAAAGAATTTTTCTTGAAGCTCTGTACTCCATTGTTTTCGAAGACTTGAAGGAACAATGAGAAGAATTTTTCTTTTTCTCTCAGCCCACTTTTGTGAAAGCACTAGACCAGCCTCAATTGTTTTTCCAAGACCAACTTCATCAGCCAAAATTGCCCCTTTTGATAAAGGAGATTTAAAAGCGAAAAGAGCTGCTTCAATTTGGTGCGGATTAAGATCTACTTGAGCATTAGATAACGTGGAAGATAATTTCTCTAGACTATCAGAAGCACACCTTTTAGTGAGCTCATGAGCAAAGTATTTAGCATGTTGATCGGTAATTTTCATATCCTAATGTGTATAATTTATTACATTTATCCTTTCAAATTCATAAATAGTTTAAATTTAAGATAATTTTATTCTAACCTATAATTCCTGAATTTAAAACACTCAAACACAGAGTCTTAATCCCAATTTCCTTCAGGAAATTTTGATTTAATATTGGGCCATTTTTAACTTTTTAGGGTCTTTATTTTTTAACATTAGGAATCTTGTTGATGACAAGTCGATAGTAGTCTCTTGTTTCATTATTGTACTCATCGGTCTTTGTTTCAATAAAATTAAGATCAATCTGTATATCTTCATTCTCTAATCTAATCTCATTTATAGATTTTTCTAGAGAATTTTTCTTTGCCTTTTCAGAATCATATAATTCTGATATGGAGATTGGAGCTAAGTAAGCAGTGCCTCCAATTTTTAATGTCCGAAAAATCTCAGAGAGTGCTTTTTTTGTTGAATTATAAATATTATCCTCACCAACTTTAGGATCTTCAAAAGAGTGCTCACCGATAAAAACGTTCGGAATAGAAGCGTGAGAAAAAGAGACATCAAAAGTATTATCAGGAAATGGCAACTCTCTAACATCAGCATTAATTAATTTATCTTTTAACTCTGCAGGCACATGAATATCTATACCCACAATATCAGCTTTAGTATTTTTATTTAAATAATCTAAAATCTCGATATCTCCAGCACCAATATCTAAAACTTTTCCCTTAAAATCTTTTAGGTCAAGCCCGAGATTATTTAAGGCATTTTGTATATCTTCTGGTGTATTATTTCTCTCATTTAAGTTTTTATATTTTTCTAGCATTTTTTAATTCTACCGAAAAATAACTATATTGGAAACAAGTAATAAAAAAGAAAAACCGCAGTCATGGACTGCGGGATTCTCATCTTAAGATGAAGCTGATCTTCTCAGCTTTTCTTCTTTGCGCTACTTCCTCCACCGAGCCACCAAGGCCGGTAGCCGAGGATTACTCGGATACCCATGATCGCCAGAGCGATACCGGCGACAAGCTGAAGGATGTGCCAGATGGCATTCACCAACTGAATCAAAACTTGCGGGTTTACGAGGAAGTACAGAACAATAAGCACGGCAATGGTTCCGATGAACCAGTTGCGGTTATTCATGAAGTTGCGAAGGAACTCATTCATGTATATCAGAGTTAGGTGTGTTCAGGTGATTTCTTGTATATTATAGCATAATATAAAATAAAGTCAAGATAAAGAAAGCCCCGCCGGTGGATACCGGCGGGGCGAAGCTATGGATGAAGACTTTCATCATCTTACGACTCTTGTGGATCTTCTTCTCTTTCGAGGTCTCTCATCTCTCCCCAACCTAAAGGTCTGCCTGTTTCTGGATCGATGATGTAACCATCTTTAGACCTTTTGTCTTTCAAGCAAGCCAAAAGCAATATGTGTAGAGCAGGATTCATGCGAGGATTACTGGTGCCACCGACATCACCATTACGAAAACGAAGACTGTGAGACATGGCTAGACGCTTTTTTTCGTCAAATTCCTGCATTTCGAACTGTAGCCATTTGTCGTTGTCTTTTGAAACGCCAAGCCAAAAGCCAGAGATATTTCCATCCGTGTCATCTTGTGGTATGAAGACGTTATTCTCAAATGGAATATCTTTCGGCCAAGGGAAACCTCTGGTTAACAACTCTTCTATTAGAGCATGCGGGTGATTATCGATAAGCCAGATAATGAGTTTGGCAACATTTATGGGAACGTTCTTACAATCACCCAGAAGTCCGCCCATCGAATACTCATCGATATCTTCTAACAAATCTTCAGAGATGTTGAAGTTGTTGTCTATGTTGCTGTCCATGGTAATGTTCTTTTCTAACATTCTGTATTAAATAGAGATTTTTTGCAAGAAGAAAGCCCCGCAGTCCGTTAGGACTGCGGGGCTTTTTCTTTTTACATTACTTTCTCTTCACCACAAGTAAGTTTGTAACCAAGGCAACCATTTGCTCTTTCCTTTCTGGTTTACTTTCTGCTATAAGAAGAGTGAGGGCTGTAAGAGTGCTCGGGTTTATGTTTCTATATCCTTTCACGCCCACCTTTCGCAAAAACCAAATAAATGCAAAAGCACCAGACCTTTTGTTTCCGTCCACGAACGGATGATTCTTAACCATA
>Ga0154020_10010046_pt1 | contig 10855 bp, 17 predicted proteins | sample Klosneuvirus_201_FD_109709 | JGI IMG/M metagenome (GOLD analysis project Ga0154020, IMG submission 109709) | Active sludge microbial communities from wastewater, Klosterneuburg, Austria - Klosneuvirus_20160825_MG | ecosystem: Engineered > WWTP > Aerobic digester > Activated sludge | place...
CAATATAGAGTTGTGTGTAGAAAACATTTGTACTTATCAAGGTATAGATTACAGAAAAAGACAAAATAATAACGAAAAACTATGGAGAACAATTTACTGTTATTCATTAGAAACTAATCTTGTGTCATTCTTTAAATCCAAACTTCTTGATAAAGAAATGTTTCTTTCTAGAAGAAAGCCAAGCTTTAACAAAATTGAGAAAAACTACAACTACGCAAATGAATTTCATAAATACCTGTTGTCAAACTCGTTGATCTAACAACGAAAACACTTGACTTTTGCTTGTTTTCGTATATTGTTATGCATGGCTCGTCATGCTAACATAATTAAGCAGCTCAAATCAAATCCATGCATGGATTGTGGAAAAACATATCCACCCGAATGTATGGATTTTGATCACGTTAGAGGAACTAAAATTTCAGATGTTTCTAATCTGAGAACAGCAAAGGCACTTGAAGAAATAAAGAAATGTGAACTTGTATGCGCTGTTTGCCATAGATTAAGAACAATGGAGAGAAGATTAGATCAATACGTTGAAGAGGCCCTTTCCAGGGACGATGACAGAGAAATAGAGGAAATACTTCTGTCTGAAAAGAATAAAAATGTTTGTGAAGAGTAGAAAATACTATGCTATCACTCTACTATGACCAACATTAGTAAACAGCCAAAGCTTTCAAAACCAATATCTAAAGATTCATTTCTCCTAAAAATGGAATCTTTTGGATATCAACTAGAAAAAACTACTGGCTTCTTTGAGAAAAAAATTAATGACATATCTTCTTTCTCAATCAACAAAGAGGTAATCAACAACAACTGTATTTTGACATTTTCGATACTCTACAACTCACAGTTTTCATTACTTAACTGTTCAATGACTGTTCAGGTTGTGGAGAGTGATATTGACAAGTCTCTCATAGATCAGATGGAAAAGTTTGTTACTTCTGGAATGGAAGCACTTATTAAGCAGATTTCTCTCACAAAAGAAGAAGAGGAAGAGAAGAAGATTTAGTTTTCAATAAAGTGTGATATTCTTCAAGAATGAACGTAGAAGACGCTGTTGATGCTTTTAGATCAGCTTATGATGAGGTTCGTGAACTTGAAACATTTCCTATTGAGGAGTACAATGTTTCAACAAACACCAGCTTGTATACATTTACCTTAATCATAAATGATGGTGATGCAAATAAGATTGAGTTGGATTTTGGTACACCAGATGACGTTTCAATTGAAATCACCTTAACCAGACGATCTTTGATTGAAATAGATGATTTGAATTTGATTCTAATAAGAAGATCACTAAGAAAAATTGAAAACAAAAACATGAGTTATAGTCAAATTAGAGATCAAATACTATCCATGCTAACAGACATAGTTGATATGCAGAATGATGAATCTTCAGAAGTAATAAAATCAGCTTCAATTAGAATTTTTAACCTATACGAGAAGGGAATAATAAACAAAAAACACTCGTACATGTCTAATGATTACAAACACGGCATACAAATTATTGGCGCAATTTATTCTGACGCAAATGAAGACTCAAGAAATTATTTCGTTAAATTTTGGACAAAAACTGGTATTAAGATAGAAAAAATTATGAATAACACAATTCAGAAAACATTCAAAGAACTATCACCAGATTCACTTGCTGAATATGCAGAAGCTAATGATTATTAACAGAATCTAGCAAGTGCGTTTGTAAGTGCTGCTTCCGAAATAAATCCCTCATGCTTCCAAACAACTTGTCCACCCTTGAAAAGAACAAGAGTTGGAACTGACTGAATTCCAAGACTACGATGTGATGATGTGGTGTCGATGTCCATCTTTATTACTGAACATCTCCCACTCAATTTAGCTGAAACCCTGTCAATTATAGGGGATAATTGAGAGCAGGGCGAGCACCACGGGGCCCAGAAATCAACTAGCACGGTTTGTCCTGATCTAACTGCATTTGATAGTAGATTGTCGTTTCCTTGCATTTTTCCTCATACGAGTTTTAGCATCCTTTTCAACTCCGTCAAGTTGATTGTTCGTTTTTTCTGTAAATATGAGTTTTAACGTTGTTTCTGTTGATTTAAAGAATAGGAAAACTTCAGCGTTTTGCATTCCTCTATTATTTGACTTATCTGTCAGAAAATTATATGCCCAAAGTCGAAAATACAATATTCACCATCCTCATCATTTCTTTTGCCTATATTTTCTGCTTTAAAGTCATAGAAGAAAATACCGTCTTCTTTTGCTAGCTTATGTATTCCTTCTGAGAATCTCAAAACCTTCTCATTCCTTATTTTGCTTAGTCTATAGTCACTGAACCAGTCAATGTAGTCTCGCATAGAATTGTATATGATCTTATCGACTTCATTTGTTGGATATTTGCCATTAGCTAACATTTCAAATACAACTCTATAATCTATCTTCTCTTTTTCTGCATTTATCATGTGATAGAAATCCATAACACCTAAACCTGGGTAATTCTTCCTTACAATTACACCGAAGTGATAGTCTAACTTATCATGCATCTCATTTCCTATGTGGTTCAACTCCTTGAAAATATTGAAGTAATTTGCCTCTGCTTTGTTTAGAGCAACTGCATATTCTTTATGAATCAACGAAAGAGTTTGATTCATTTTGTTGTCTGCTAATTTAGATACATAGTGTACATTCACAAATACACTGCTGTAATTCTTGAATCTATGTGCATTTATTGCAAAGTTATATTCTGTTTTGTCTACGGTTAGTTTTACTATGTTTTTCTTGTCTTTACAGAGAAGCGCAAAGCCAAGTCCACCCATTCCCAACATCTTTGTTACACAATCTGCATACTTACCAAGTATCTCATCTGGATATTCATCAATTGCATCTTTTATTCCATCAAGCTCACCCTCATTGATAAAGTCAATAACTACTTCATATAACTCATTGTCTTCCATAAAAGAATCATATCATATGGTTTCTAAATGCAAAATGCTGAATCTAATCTCCAGTGTTGTCTACATTTGAAGAATGTATATTCATGCTCACAACATTATCATTTTGATCATATTCAAAATCATCTTCTTCTTTTGGCTCAAGATCAACAAAACCAACCTTTGTAGAGAAATAATCTTGTGTGTGAATCTTATTGTTTCTTTTGAAGAAGTATCTTGTGAAGATTGCATGATTCTCCTCTTGAAGAAAGATTAGGAAGAAATAGTTCTCTACGTCGCCATTACTGGTCTTAAATCTCTCAATGATTCTATCCAAGTTTTTAAATATAAGCCCCACTGCACCATAATTGCCATTCAAGTGAAAATTCTTGAAAAGATAACCATCAGATTTATTTTTATTTTCATATTCAATAACAATTTCAATGTTCATGTGCAGTCTTGTGTAAATAATAAATTCACCAAAGTCTTTTTCAAATTTTACTTTTGAACCCTTGCTCAAATGAAATCCATTCTCCTCAAATATTGTCTTACAGTAATTTTTAAGGTTTTTCTTTTCTATGACTTGCATTCATATGTATAGCATGGACTAAGTTTTCTTTTAATCCACAAAACCCTTATCTGTTGAAAAGAAAGACTTAAAAACAGCAAATCTAGTCTCATAATATCTTGAGAAAATTGCATGATTTTCATCTTCCAAATAAACAAAACACTGATACGACTGATGATTCATCCAAACATCTTTTATCTGTGAAAGAAAGATAAGCCTATGATGAACTTCATCAAACTTTTTCATAACTAAAGGGAATAGTTCAATTCTGTCATTAAAGTGAAACTTTACATATGGGTCTTTATAGTCTGTTTTTGTTTCATAATCTTGATCAGAAAGTGTAAATGTTACGGTGATGTTTCTGTGAACTTTTGCATAAATATACCTGTCTTTTACAATCTTCCTAAACAGTTTTCCATGCTCAGCAAAGCCATTTTCCTCAAGAATAAGAGCGCAATAGTTTTTGTCTTTCTTGTCAACCATTCAATCAAATAGCATAGAAGCCTTTTGATGTACAAAAGAACTCTTCTCGCTTCTTTGCGTAGGAATTCTTGTAAAAGATAAAGTTTCCATTTTCTTTATTAAATTCATCACATATAAACTTTCTGTACTCAAAGTTCATTGTACTGTTTGGATTTTTCACTATATATAAAAGATAATCTTTTATTCTATCTGTGTTTTCAAGAATTTTTTCATTACTTCCATATAGTCGAACTTATTATATTCAATATTGAAAAACATGTTGTTTTGAGATATTCTATTTATATCACCGGCTATTTGTTCGATAGTATACTTTTTTGCAATTTTGTTTGTTTCACGAACAAGCATAAAACGAACAATAATTAGGTTCTTTGTATAGATTCTTACAAAAAGTAGTGTTCTTATACCATTTTTCACATCAATTACCTTGTGTGCCAAAGTTCCGTATTTCATTTCAATAAAAACAAAACCATTTTCTTCAAATAGATTTATTAAACTATCGAGAGCTTGATCTTCAATACCCATATATATGAATAGCACATGCTATATATCAGAATGTCAACTAAAAGAAAAATAAACCATAAAGAAATCGAATTTCTGAAAATTAACCTTTATCAAATGTTTAAAATTAAAGAAGGAGATCAGTATAATATATCAGAATATGAGGAGTCTGGTTATCAGATTGATATAGTGAAAAACTTTGATGGAATAGAAAACACAATCAATGTTTTGTTTCTTATGAGAGGATTATTTTGTAACTTTGGCTTTTCATCGTGTATCTATGGACACACAAACACAACTCATGCAGAAGAAGTAATCACACTACAAAAACACTTCAACTATCTAGAAAATCTTAAAACAAACAATCAATACGAAGTGTCAGAAACAACAATAACAACAGCTAACAAGCTTCTAGTCAATATAGTTACAAGCCTTAACAATGAAGAAAACAGAAAGTCATTCAATGATCATGGTAATGTTGAAGTTTACAGCGATGCTAACAAGTTCATTTGGATTGATATTTTTGTAAAATCCAACAAAGTGTCAATAGTCTGTAAGGAAACTTCTGTATCTGTTATCTATCCACTTGCTTTTAATCTAGACGCAAATGTCAATTCTACTGTACTTAACAAGTTTATATCAGTTGTATGTTCAACACAATAGGTTCTTTGACTCAGTGTAGATAACCGTAGCCAAAAAAGCAATAATAATAAACAAAAGAGAGTAAAAAAAAAGGTCAAACTTAGTGATATGCTTCAACATTCATGTAGAATAGCACAATTGATTCTTGACAACATATGAAATGTTGCTAATGTAAAATTATGACTGAAAGTAACGACAAGAAAGATAAAGTTCAAAAAGAAAAGCCACAAAAGCCAAAGTATTTTTGTGTTGGTTGTAAGAAAGAATACATGGTCGCGCCTAGTAACGGCTATTGTATTAGTTGTGGAAAACCAAAAGTAAGAAGAAGAGTAAAAGAAGTTGAAAAACCCAAAGAGGGTTTGAATGTATCTTCACTCAAGAATGCGGAGTTGAAAACAGCACCGAGGATAAAGCTTGGTATAGCTAATTTGTCATTTATAGATTTGGCATTAGGAGGTGATGAGAACCCTGGGATAATCATTGGTTCTCACACTATCCTTGCAGGACAAAGCGGCGCTGGTAAGTCCTCAGTTTCGATCCCACTTGCAATTGAGTACACTAAGATAACCAAAGAAAAAGTTCTCATAGCCTCAAGCGAGGAGGATGAAGCAGCCGTTAAAAACAGAGCAGTCCGTTTTGGTGGCAAAGGCAATGAGAGAATACTAATCTTAGCCAAAAGAGGCTTGAGTGTAAAAGAGATAAAAGAGGCTTGTATTGAACACAAGCCTGGTCTTGTAATTGTTGACTCAATTCAAGAAGTATCTGGAGAAGGTAACGACTCTCAGAAGTATGAAGATTTTGCCAAATTCTTTGACGAACATCATATAACCAGTTTTTGCATTAATCAGTTTACAAAAGATGGTAATTTTGCTGGCTCAAACAAACTAAAGCACAAGTCAGATGTATTTCTTTTGTTAGATAAAGATGATGTTGGTGAAGGTAGAACATTGAAGGTAGATAAAAATCGTGGAGGCGGTGCAGGTTTGTACTACAGAATGAGAATGACAAAGAAAGGTCTTGTTGATGAAATAGGTGCAGATGGAATAACACCCGATGAAAGAGAATCAATTTATGGATGTGTCGCCTGTCCAGTAGTAATAGGAAAATCAGTAAAAATAGTAGAAATTATATGTAATCTTTCTGACTATGAAATTGACGATGAAGGTAAAATCGTAAAGAGGGCTTGTAAAAGAACCGCATTCAAAATAGGTTCAGAGAAATTAGAGATGATTTGTTCATTCCTAGAAACAAACTGTGGAATCTCAATGGCTAGAGATGTATACATTGAAGCAATTACAGACGATGAAATGACAATTGAAGACCCAGGAATTCACCTTGCAATTGCAGCAGCAATTATTTCACAAGCAAACAAATTCACGCTACCAACAGACTGTGCAATTTTTGGCAAAATTGATGTGTTGGGTAGAGTTGTACAATCAAATGATGAAGAAAGAATCAAAGCACTTGTCTCAATGGGATACAAATCTTGTTGTTCATCTGGCAAAAAAACACAAGGATTTATGGTTTACAAGATCAAAAATATTGAAGATATGGTTAGACACTGGCCCAAATATCATCTTTCAACTGATATTCTTGGGGACCAAATCAATCACAAGGGTCTAGATAAGAAAATGATAGAAGAAACAAATAAGCCAACACTAGAAGAAAAGATATAAGATTACCACAGAACAGCCTTTAGGAAGAAACCAACAAACATGAAAATAACAAAAGTGAATATAATATCCTCCATTTTAGAGTTTTTGGGCTCCTTTTTTGGACCAATGATTTCAAAGATAATTTCTGGCTCTTTATCTTTTTCTTCTTGTTTAGACATTTGCGAGTTTTAGAGTTTCTGAGAGTGTATCGTTGATATTTACAGCGATTTCTTGAGTCTCAACTCTATCATCAAGTCTTTCAATTTCTTCATCAAAATCACTTGTGTCAATAGAGCTAGAAAATTTGATCTTACCTTCCTTTACAAGAGAATATAAAAGATTACAGGAAAGTCTGCTTGTGTTTATGTCTGCTTCATCCATAATAGAGGTTGAGTAATTATTGTCTATGTATCGAACAATTGCATCAACCCTATTGATTAGTTCTCTATTCTTCATTTCAACTCCTTTGAATTTATTAGAATAGCCAAGAGCATCATTGATGAGTGATTCAAGTTTTTTGTCTGCCATGTAGTGTGATAGCATTTCTGATAAATAAATTTGTATATATTAGATATGATGTTATCATGTATTTATGTCCAAGTCAAAGAGTAAGTTAATTGGTGCCGTAAGTAGCCCTGTAAAAATAATGCCAAATTTAGCTCCACCTCCATCTTTTCCAGTAGCAATTTCAACACCAATGCTTCAGGCCATGCTCGATCGTAGAACTTTATCAAATCAAGAAAGATCAGTTCTTGGAGATAGAAACAATAATAGTATTTTGTACGTTAAAAACGTACCAAATTGGCACAACAGAAGAATGTTCTATCTTTTTCTTGAACAGATAGATTCACTTGGAAGAATTCAATTTAAATTGATTCCATATCAGGGTTCAAATGATCAAATATTGCATAATAATGTGATTAGAGCATATCAAAATCTTGGCTATAATGTATCTAACACAATTTCAAGTGAAATGTCTTGGAGATTTGGCGCATTTAATAACGACATTTCTAATGGAACTCAATTTGCAAGATTAATAATAAATGGAGCATCTCCATTTACTTCAAGGTTTGTTTTTTCTGAAATATTCTATTCCGCAAATCCTCCATATCCAGCAAGTCTAAAAGAAGCAAGATTTGAAAGAGCGCAAACTTTATCGGAAGGTGATCTTGGAATTGATTATCAAAGAATGATGCCACCAATAAAAATAAGCAGAACATCATCTGCTGGTGATATTCAGGTTACAAGAGAAGAGTCAAAATCTATCACACCGGGTAACTTACTCATAGTAGGAGGTTTGTTATTTGCAGGTATTTACGCATACGATAAACTCAAGAAAAAATAATCACTTCTTCTTAAGAATTTGATTAATTATCTTCACAAGTTCTTTCTGTGTTTTTTTACAACCATCTTGAAGCCCGCTATTAGTTGGCTGAAATGACTTATTTAATGCATTCATATTTGACTCAAACACAAATGTTTCTGCAAGTCTTTGGTAGAATAAATTTTTGTCTGCATCTTGAAGTTCAGTATAAAAGAAGGGAAATTCCTCTGACAAATTATCACTTCTGCTTATATTCTTGGGGCCTCTTGTTTTCTTCATAAGATCAAACATCTTCTTGTCAACTGGCATTCCTTCAATTTCCTTGAAATCGCAAAATCCCTCAAAATCGCTTAGATAAATAAAACAAAAATCTGAATAATCAGATGTTTCAACATTGTTTTTTATTGATTCAAATTCTTCATCATGCATGAATCTACACTTTTTGTCAAAACAAAATTTACTCTCTGTTTCTATCATCTCTATAACAAATCTACCATTATCTACATTGAGATATTCTTCTGTTGGGAAAGTATAAATATAACCAGTATCAGTTCTATATTTATTCTTCTTGTCAACAAATGTGTTGTAAGCACCATTCATTCTTTCACAAAAGTAGTTATTTTTTACATAACTGAGCATGTAGCTTTTACTGAATTCATCTTCTTCCTCTTTTGTAAAGATAACTCCATTTTTCCTTAGAAATGCTATAAGTGATGTAAATTTACTACTATAAGTTATTTTTGTTGATTTTATTGTCTCTTTATTGCCTCTTGTCATAAAACTTAATTTACCAAGAGAAGCTTTGAATAGTAAGAATTCAACATCACCCTGTTTTCTTACATAAGCAAGGTCTTCAGAAGCACCAATTTCATTCTTCTCTTGTGACTTTAGATAAAATTCGTCAAAACCAAGTGTTTTGTATTCGCTGCTGTTGTTATAGTATGCACTTCTTTCAATGAATCTATTTGAATTTTCGCCATAATTAATAAAATGATTCCATGCTTCTCTGGCAACTATGCAACCATTTATTACATAGTCTGTTTCTGCTAAGTAATTTGTAAGCCTTTTCTTCATACGATTTATCTCAAAAGTCTTATGCATCAAAAGACCATTGTCATCTCTATATGGGCTAACAGCTTTATCAACAAATTCACCAATTCCTTCATTAAGAAAATTACTAATCAATTGTGTGTTGAAATCTAATTCTGGTGCTATGTTGCCATAAGAATCAAGATAACCAAATATAGGCAAGGTCAGAAGCTTGTATTCATCAGTAGGACCATGAAAAAATGAACCACCCTGATTCTTATACCTCTGCCTAAGCAATGGAAACAAAACAACTTCCGCCTCGCTCAAAGACTGACCAGTCATAGCACAGGATAGGTTAAAATGTCCCATAATCACAAATAGCACAAACTAAAACAATGACCTCACATACATCACAATTCCAATCAACATACTCTTCACCTTTGATGTTTTCATAGTTGAATCACTAGCAGTGTATTTGAAGTCGGTCAAGAATCTGTGAATGATTTTATTCTCAATTTGTCTTATCTTGTAATCTTCTACCTCCAATTCACTCACAGCACAATCCAATCTCTTCAACATATCAATACTAACAAATTCACTGTCTTCATACTTAGGAAACTCAATCCTATCAATTCTTCTTATATTCACATTCTCATACAAGTTCAATCCAACAAAAAATGCATGGTTATTAAATAACAACATTTCGTAATAGTCAAGTAACTTTTTATAGTCTTTGCGGTCTATGTATCTGTCTCTATAAGACATGGAAAGAGAATAACATAAGTGTAATCAAATTACAAGGCCAAATAAAGCCAAAGCTTCACACAACGGCGCCTGTATCTGTTGGAAACTTGCTTGGCTTTGGATTGTGATATAATGCCCAAATGACAGAACCACTATTTGATCCAAGTATATTTTTACCAAGCCACACAATCAAATCATTTGAGGATTTCTTTGAAGAAGATCACACTGTAACAGCCCCATATTACAAAATAGTTAGAACAAATAACATAAATTGGTATATTCGTAAAGGTACTGTAAAAGTAGATAGTGATTACATAATTCCAACTCACGGTAATATTTGGAACTTTTCTAAGATGTTAGCTATAAAGAATTATCTTGAAGATGGCGGTAAATTAAATCTACCGTCTGTACTTGGAACTATTAACAAAGTCTCTCTCACAGAGATAGCTGAAGATTATGACACAAGAGACGAGGATTTACTTGCTTTTGGAAAATCAAGAAGATTCACTACATCTATTGAAGAATTAGATGAGTATATTAATGTTAATTATGTAAAGGACATAAATAGAATAAAAGAAATAGAAGAGGATTATCCAGAATTCAAGGGTTACTTAAAACTTATGAAAAAAGGAAAGAAACCAAAGGGTATTGATCTTGGTGATTTTGGAAAAACATACGCAAATATAGGAAATAATGTGAATCACAGAGTATTTGGTGCAATTCTTGCTGGTGAGCCTTATATTTACATTGGTTTGGAATTAGGCATGAGAGGTCGATAGTACAAATCCAAATCTATGTTATGATTCAGTAATGTCAGAAAAGAAACCAAGATATGCTTTAGATGAAGCTTTTGATTATGTTGAATTTGATTCAAGTCCATTGAGAGTAAGAAGATTTTTTAGGTTAGCCAAGAAACAGACAAGAGAAACTGATAATAAAGTTGAATTAATTAGAGAATATGGTCCTGGGCTTTTTCTGTATAAGTCTTACATAGGTGAATACAGAG
>Ga0154020_10010048_pt1 | contig 10854 bp, 8 predicted proteins | sample Klosneuvirus_201_FD_109709 | JGI IMG/M metagenome (GOLD analysis project Ga0154020, IMG submission 109709) | Active sludge microbial communities from wastewater, Klosterneuburg, Austria - Klosneuvirus_20160825_MG | ecosystem: Engineered > WWTP > Aerobic digester > Activated sludge | place...
TCCAGCAAAGCCCGTTCACGCCCCTCACTGTCGCCAAGGATCTCCAAGGTCGAAGCTCTGTTGGCCATCACGTGGGCTATGATCATAGGTGTTGCGGATCTTGTTGCCACCTCAATCGATTCATCAGCAAACCTCAAGGCCTCATCTCTCTCACCCTTGCGGGCCAGGAGGATCGAGATATGACAGGCGGATTGTGCGAGGCTAGCTAGATCTCCGAGCCCCTTTTCGATGTCATATGCCCGAATAAAAAATTCCAGGGCAACATCGTCTTCATTGCGCCGGACACAGCTCTCCGCAAAGTTGTAATACACGATCGCCATCCCGCGCGCCTCGCCAAGGCGTTCCCGAAGTTCTATGGCCAAACGATACTCGTCATGAGCTCCCTCAGGGTCACCCATAGAATCCAGTATGCTGGCGTACAGCGTGTGCACACGTGCTGCAAGATCGAGATCAGCCTCTGTGCACTGTTCGTCGAGATAGGGGGCTAGTGTTTCCAGTGCCTTATCAAAACAATGCTGGCGATTGTATACAGATGCTCGCACGTAGGCCGTATGAGACAACAGGCCGGCGTCATTGCCACTATCTAATGAAGCTTCATCCAATACGGCATGAGCCTGTGTGAAATCCGCTTGGAGAGAGTAGTACTGCGCCAGAACGTGGCGGATGCGGACTCGTTCGGACGGATCCTGAATTCGCCGGAGTTCGTCCTGTGCAAGCGCGAGAATGGCATCCTGACCGTCAGGAGAGGGCGATCTGAGAAGCTCGGTACGGAGCTTTTCAGGAAATGAAATCGGCTTCTCTGTGGTGGTCTCTGCCATAGCGGACAAAAGTACGGAATACGAAGACGGCTTTCACCCCGGCTGTGGAGGGTCATTTTGCTATATTGCGCCGCTTCTAAATGCATCGTTAACCACGAAGAACGGAACAGCTCGCATATGGGCGTTGTCGCGTTGCTCGCTACACTTTTCGCACCTCTTGCAGGTTCGATCGCACTGTTGTTCATTGATCGCGAACAGACCAAGGCGATCAAGGTGACGGCTCTTGTGGTTTCGGTGGGGACGTTCCTAGCGTCGCTCCTCCTCCTCCCCGCATTTGATGCCTCGTCGGCCTCCATGCAGTTCGTGATCGATCTGCCGTGGATCACGTCACTCGATGCCGGTTTCCGCACCGGTTTGGACGGGACCTCACTTCTCTTGGTTTTGCTCACCACGTTGATCATGCCGATAGCGTTACTGACGTCCTACGGACCGATCACAAAGAGCGTCAAGGAGTATTACGTTCTCATGCTGCTTCTGCAGTTTGGGATGACTGGCGTCTTTATGGCGCTTGATACCTTCCTGTTCTATGTCTTCTGGGAACTTATTCTGATTCCGATGTACTTCATCATCGGTATCTGGGGTGGGAAGGATCGTATCTATGCTGCGATCAAGTTCTTCCTCTATACGCTTGTGGGCTCCCTGCTCATGCTCATTGCCATCATTTGGCTAGGGCTGGCTGCAAAGGCTGCCGGGATCGGTTTCACGGCCGACCTCATGAAGCTCCGGATGATCGGACCAACCATACCGATGGATGTGCAGACGTGGTTGTTCTTTGCATTCGGCCTTTCGTTCTTTATTAAGGTCCCGTTGTTCCCGCTCCACACATGGCTTCCGGATGCGCACGTTCAAGCTCCTACAGCTGGTTCTGTGATTCTGGCCGGTGTGTTGCTCAAGATGGGTACCTACGGTCTTATTCGATTCAATCTCGAACTCTTCCCGCAAGCCTCAGCAGAGTATGCGGGTGCCATCAGTGCCTTGGCCGTGGTCGGTATCATTTACGGTGCCTTGGTAGCCATGGTACAGACGGATATCAAGAAACTGGTTGCGTATTCATCCGTGAGTCACCTCGGCTTTGTTGTCTTGGGCATTTTCTCGCTCACGATCGAAGGTGTGCAGGGCGCTGTGATCCAAATGGTGAATCACGGTCTTTCAACCGGCATGTTGTTCCTCTGTGTAGGCGTTTTGTATGAGCGTCGCCATACACGTGAGATCTCGGAATATGGCGGTATCACCAGTGTGATGCCAAAGTTTGCGGTCCTTTTTGCCATAGCCATGTTCGCGTCTGTTGGCCTTCCGGGACTCAATGGTTTTGTTGGGGAATACCTCACTCTTCTTGGTGCCTTCCGCAGTCCGTTCTTGGGCAGTTGGACCTATGCCGTTATCAGCGCCTCTGGTGTGATCTTCGCTGCGGTTTATCTGCTTTGGATGTATCAACGCGTGATGTTCGGAACGAATGACAATCCTGAGAACAAACATCTCCGTGACCTCACGAAAAGTGAATATTGGCAGCTGGTGCCCCTTGCCGTCCTGATCATTTGGATTGGCGTGGCGCCGAATACTCTGATGAAATTTTCCGAGCAAAGCGTCCGCGCAGTAGTCAGCAAGGTGGAACACTTCAAGTTTGGACATCATGCACATTGATCTCTTTGGCTCCATGCCGCTGATCGTTATCTGGCTTGCGCTGGGTGCCGTCGGTATCGCCCTTCAGGCCTTCATTCGCAATAACACGCGCCTTGTGTTCAGCTACTATGCGGGAACATTGGTGCTTACGGCAGCGCTTGCTCTCGTAACATCCTCACACAAGGGTGTGACGTTCGAAGGCATGATCTCTGTTGGTGGATTCGCCAACTACTTTGATGTCCTGTTCTGTGGCGCTGGCCTTCTGGCCATGTTCGCCGCAAGGCCATATCTGCAGCGTGAGAATTCGGAGCTCGACGAGTATTACACGCTTCTTGTCTCGGCGGTTTCAGGTATGATGCTTATGGCACATGCCAACAACCTCTTAGTACTCTTCGTTGGCATTGAGCTCATGTCGATCTCCTTCTACGTGATGGCGGGATTCCTCCGAACGAACATCCGCAGTGTTGAGGCAGCTCTGAAGTATTTCCTCCTTGGGGCCTTTGCCACAGGATTCCTTGTGTATGGAATGTCCTTGGTGTATGGGGCTACTGGGTCACTTCAATACGATGTGATCGCAAGGGTCGTTGCGAGCAATTCCACGCCGTTCCCGGCACTTCTGGCCATTGGTGGGGTTCTACTTGCTGTTGCCTTGTCATTCAAGGTTGCTGCATTTCCGTTCCATCAATGGGCTCCCGATGTCTACGAAGGTTCGCCTACGGTTGTAACGGCATTCATGAGCACGGCAGGGAAGGCAGCTGCCTTCAGTGCCTTTATCGCTGTATTCGCTGTGATGATGCCAAGCTCATCAACACTAACTCCACAGCTGCAACAGATGATTGCCGTGGTCTCAGCGATCACGATGCTCGTTGGAAACTTCACGGCCCTGGCGCAAACGAACGTCAAGAGAATGCTGGCGTATTCTTCTATCGCACATGCCGGATACCTTTTAATGGGTATCGTGTCAAACAGCGATGCTGGATATAGTGCGATCACGTTCTACATCACGTCGTACGTCTTTATGCAACTCGGCGCATTTGTCGTGGTCGGTATTCTTGAGCGTGGAAATGAAGAGAATCTCCAGCTCAGCGATTATGCAGGACTTGCTAAGCGTGAGCCTGCGCTTGCCTTTGTAATGGCAGTGTTCATGCTCTCGCTCGCCGGTATTCCACCTTTCGCAGGTTTCTTCGGTAAATATCTCCTGTTTGTGTCAGCCATTGAATCAGGATTCACCTGGCTCACGATCGTTGCTGTTGTATCCTCTGTAGTGAGCGCGTACTTCTATCTTGGGCTGATCGTGAAGATGTATTTCACGGAATCTCAAACGGAACATGCTCCTGCTTCGTCGGGTCTTGCCGGTATCACGCTCGCAGTTACGACTGCTGCAACGATCGTGATGGGACTGTTCACAACGCAACTCTTGTCGATCTTCGGTACGTGGTGGTAAGGCCACGGTCCTTACCATGATCCGTTCTCTTTTCCTCGTTGGTCTCGTCACGTTTGCTGCGGTTTGTGCCTACGCGCAACCGGCAGCCGAGGTGTACTGCAATCCGTTCGACCGTGCAGACACGATCATGGATTTTGGCGTCACTCTAGAAGGGTCTCCAACAACCCGAACATTTGTTGTTGAGAACACCGGCGCTACGACCATCGGGATCCTTGAGACGAATCCGCAGGCAGACCCATATTACCTGATCATCAACGTCCCGGGTGTTCCCCCCGAAGATCCACGCAAGGAAGAGTTCGAGCGCGTAGAGCGCCTGCCGTACTACATCCCAGCTGGAGCGAAGCGCACGTTCTCAGTCATCTATCGTGCGATCGCCGGCAACCCACTCTTCCCCCCAGATCGCGTAGTTGAGGCACTGTTGAAGCTGCGCGTTGTGGATAGTCTTGATCCGCTTGGTGCATCGCTCGATAAAACCTTCCGCCTGAGGGCACTTAAGACCACGAGTATCCTTGGTTCTACGACGCCATGGATCGCCTATGATTCGGTCTACGTGAACCCACAGCCCCTTGCACCAACTCAGCCCTATACGGTGGATAATGCCATCTCGCGTAGGGTAAATGTGGACAGACAGATCCTCGAGATGCAAACAACACTCGTGGGGCCACCGGAGATCGAAGTTGATACGTTTATGAACGTGCAGTTCGGTCCGGAAGATTCTGTGGTATGGACCACACGATACAGACCTTACAATAGGGGGCTGGACAGTGCACATTTCCTCGTGGTCTATCGTCCGGATATCACGGCTAAGCCTGACACCATAACCGGCGTTATCTCCGGCATTGGAGTGGAGCAGCGTCTCACACTCGTCGGTGCTATAGGTCTCGAATTCCCAGTCGTGGTTCGAGGGGACACAGTGGACTTTGGAGCCATTCCTACCGATGGCCAAGGTGTCTCGGCAAAGATCATTGTGCGAAATGATGGCAATCTCAACATCGGCATTCTGTCAGAGAGCAAGGTGGGCATCCAGCGGGACACGGCAGCGTTTATTGTTACGAAACCGTTAGCCGATGCCGGCCCTACGTTACGAACAGGGGCGTTCGATACGCTCAATGTCACCTTCGTGCCGACCGATGGCGGAGACCACCGGATACGATTCGTGGTGGGAACGGATCTGCTTCAGCGTGGGATCGTTGGCGTGCCGGACGGAGCACAGCTTACGCAATGGCATTTCAAAGGGTTCGGTCAACGTCCACAGATCCAGGTAACGCCGGGAGAGATCGACTTTGGCACAGTTGTGCTACTCGAAACGTGCACCTCAACAGTTGAACGAACATTCACCGTTCGTAATGTGGGGAATGCTGAATTGCGAGTGGACTCCATCCGTATCAGTCCGTCAACGGCACGCATAACAGTCAATCCACAGACGTTTCGACTAGCTCCCGGAGAATCACAATCTGTTCGTTGTATCTACGAACCCGAGGCAGATGGCACGTTCCGAGGGTCGATCACGCTCTTCACCAATAGCTTGATCCGCTCGTACGATGTGCTGTATACAGCCGTTGTTGTTCGGCCAGACAGTATCCGCGTTGGTGTGCCGCCTATTACAACGGCGCGCCCCGGCTCCACGGCCGGAATAGCTGTGCTTGCCACACCTGAGCGCGTTCGAACAACGGATCGCTGCGTACTCACCATGAATTTCAATCCGAATCTGCTTCGATATCGTGGCGTTCTGCAAACAGGAACGGCAAGCGAAGGTGCTCAGGTCGTCGATGCAACTGAGCAGCCTCGCGGATCACTAAGGTTGGCTTTGCAAGCCCCGGCGAACTTCCTCGAACGGCCGGAATTGGTAACCATCCTCTTCGACACCTTCTTGGGTGAAAGCGCATCAACAGACGTCTCATTCTCAACTGGTTCTACGACCTTTGGGAATGCAGGCTGCAGTTCAGTCCTTACAGTTGAAGCTGTTTCAGGCCAATTCATGCTTGACTCGTTGTGCGGACTCTCCTATAAGACCGTTGTCTCAGGTGTTCGATTGCTGGCAGGAGTGTTTCCCAATCCAGCCTCAGATCACACCACCGTCACCTTCGTCGTGAAAGACAGAAGGACAGTATCAGTGGTTCTTGTTGACCCGTTTGGCAGGGTCTATGATGTGCTATCCCCGTCCGATTATGACCCAGGTGTTCATACGATCCCTATGCCAGTTGGGCATCTGCCGGTATCCTCGTACACGCTCATTGTCAGATCCGGAACCGTCTTCTTCAGCGTTCCACTTGTGGTAGGCCGCTGATGAGATCCATAGCCATTTTCCTCATGTTGTGCTTGATGTCTCTGAGCTCTGCAGCACAGGGATTTGATTGGCAGACCTCTCCTCGAGTGCCATACCACATTCCCAAACAATATGTAGGCCTCGAAGTAGGTTCAGGATATACGATGCACCGTGGCTCGCTCGAATACATCGAGCAAGAAGTTGGGATCACATGTTGCGACTATGAGGCAGGCCGCGGTCTGCCCCTTACCGTCAGTGTTGTTGGCGAACAATGGCTTTCCGCCAGTGTTTCAGCACAGGCCGGCATTGGCTTCACCCTCGTTAACGCCTCATTTGTCACCCCGTCAATACCCGTCCCATTATCCAACGGCGACCTCCTTCAGACCGAGTACATTCTAGAGGGGGCGATGACCTATGTGACCATTCACGGCGGCATCGGGACCCGACTGTTCGGCACGCATCTCACTGCCGGCGGCGGAGTTCGCTTGCACGTCTATGCAGGTGGGTCGCTTACCCAAAAAGAACGCGTTGTGGCCCCAGACTACTATCTGTTCACCCAGAACCCCCGTTCCAAGGAGCAGGAGCTAGGAAATACGTTCCTCGACTTTGTAAACCGGTTTCAAATCGAACCCTATGCCCAGATCGCGTACGACATTTCCATAACGAAGGGCTTCTATCTCAGCCCTTCGGTATCGATAGGGATGCCGCTCTTCAGCGTCACTTCTCAAGATGACTGGCGAATGCTCAATTTTGGGGCACGGATCAGACTGATGAAGGGGCTCTAGCCTGCCGATACTATATTTGTGGCTTCATCGTCAGTGGATGAGATCTAAGCAATTTCAGACAGGAGTACTCTCGTATGGTCAAGCGTCTTTTTGTTGTCCTTGCCGTTGCCGGTTTTGCAGCCGTTGGCGCACTTGCCCAACCAAAACTCGAAGTTATTGGTGGTGAAACCTATGATTGGGGTAAAGTTAAGCCCCCTAAAGAAGGTCACCTTGAGGCCGAGATCAAGATGAAGAATGTTGGCGACCGCTCGATGAAGATCACGGACGTTCGTCCGGGCTGCGGTTGCACAAAGACAGATCCAGATAAATTCGAACTCGCACCGGGCGAGATCAGTACGATGAAGGTCAAACTCAACATCAGCCCTGCTCAATCCGGCCCGGTTCAGAAGAATATCACGGTTTCATGGGCAGATCTGGAAGGAAACAAAGCCCTTACAGCTATGCGCTCGAATAACACACCTATTCCGGTTGGTGCAGACACAACTGTTCGCTCTGGCTATATTTGGCTTAAGGCCGATGTGCAACGAGCACTGATGTTCACGCCTTCGATCTACTTCTCGTTCAATGATCTCAAGATCGGACAAGAGTCATCATCGAAAATGGAAGTGACCAACAACTCCGACCAAGATGTTGTCTTCTCAGACTGGTCCACCGAGGGTGGTATCGTCTGCAACCAGGCAACCCGTGTTACACTTAAGCCTGGCCAGAAAATGGAGATCATCGCAAAGCTGATCCCATCCGTCAAGGGCAACTATAGCGGCGGTATCAAGTGTAAAACGTCGCATCCGGACCATGCAGACCTTGATCTCAAGGCCTACGGTTTTGTACAAGAACCACAGAGCCCCGTGTTTCAAAACCCCGCCTCTCCTAAACAGTAATACTATCCAGGAGTACCTCTGCTGTGAGGATAATCATCGTCACTCTATGCCTAGGCATGGTGAGTGCAATTATTACGCATGCACAGGCAAAGCTTGAAGTTGTTGGCGGAGAAACATTTGATTGGGGTAGAGTAAAACCACCCGCCAGCGGACATCTTGATGCTGAGATCAGGATGAAGAATGTTGGAGACGCTCCGCTAAAGATCACTGATGTTCATCCCGGTTGTGGATGTACAAAGACCGATCCTGATAAGCTTGAACTCGCGCCAGGGGAAGTTTCCACGATGCAAGTTCAGCTAAGCGTCTTCCCATCTCTTGTGGGATCTGTTCGTAAGAATATCGAAGTGTCGTGGATTGACGCCACCTCTTCGGACACGTCAGAAAAGAAAACAACCATCTGGCTAACGGCATTCATGTACCGAGTACTTGTGGTACATCCAATGCCGTTTATCAACTTCGTGAACCTTCAAGTTGGTACGGAATCAGAGTCGATCGTCCTTGTCGAGAACAACTCAGACGAGGATGTCAAACTCTACGACTGGTTCACCGACAATGGGATCACATGTAATTACAGAGATGCTGTGATCCTGAAGTCGAAAGAGAAGCTAGAACTCGTAGCCAAACTGACGCCGAAGAAGGTTGGTGGGTTTACCGGCATGGTGAAAGTAAAAACATCACATCCGGACCTACCGATCCTTGAGCTCCCTGCCTATGGCACCGCGCGCTAGCGCGGAATTTGGATTTCCCACGCCTTACCGTTCATTGGTGCGGGAATGCCTCTACCCAATATCCAAGGGTTAAGGAGCTTCACATCCTTATACGTTGTGCCGTTTGCAATGGCCCATTGCGTCAAGTTCGAAACTGCTCCGTTTTCCCGTATGATGCGGGTAGGGGGCTCGTCATAGCGCTCTGATTTGGGTACGATGATGCCGTATTCGTGTGCATGCTCCATCAAATGCTTGATCATGGCAATGCGGAGGATGTAACGCGAGGTTTCTTCATTGAGGAAGAGATCGTAGTAATCTTCCTTCTGCTGGAACTTGACATTGCCACTAAGGTTCTCGTGTCCCATGTTGTAGCCGGCAGCAGCATTGGACCACGATCCATTTGCATCACGTCCTGCGCGTAGATAGGCAATAGCGGCCTTCGTGCTCTTGGCAACGTTGCGACGTTCATCTACCTCATCGTTGATCGTTAAGCCGTAGGCGCGGCCTGTGCCCGGAATAAACTGCCATAGCCCCACAGCATCCTTGGGAGATCGAGCCATGAACAGAGCGCTCTCTGCCACACTGAGGTATTTCAGATCCTCTGGCCCGCCGGCTTCTTTGAGCAGCTTTTCGAACGTTGGGAAGTATCGCCCGGACCGCTTGATATAGAGGATGATCTGACCGGGTGTTTGCAGATTGATGTAGAACTCTCGCTCTGCACGTTCACGCACCTCCGGAATCTCCAACGGCACCCGTTCACCGCAGAAACTGAGTTCCTTTGGAAGTTTCCACGTGCTAATGGCCAAGGTGTCGGAGCTGCGCTTCGTTTCGTCGGCCCTACCCTGTGCCGTATCACCGCACGCAGGCAGAACAACCGCTAGGCAGATTGTTGCAATACAGAGGGCGAGACGGTGATGGAGTTTGTGCATAGTTCTCTTTCTCGTTCGTCGTTGGTTGCTAGAAAGACGATCCCGCCACGTTGCTGGTGTGCAACGATCTCCTGTATCAAGATCGCTCTGCCATTTGTATCCAGCGTAGTTGAAGGTTCATCGAGCATCAATACGGGAGGTATGAGACTCACAGCCAATGCAATAGACACACGTTGTCTCATACCGCTCGAGAATGTTCGCACGATCTCATTGGTGTACCGGTCCAGACCGACACGGCGGAGGACAGCATCGATATGCTCTTCGGATGATCTCTTCCCGTGCAGTTCGGCATGTACATGCAGCAGTTCGCGTGGAGTGAACTCGTCGTAGATCTGAAGGTAGGGGGCTACATATCCGCAGGAAAACGGTCGTTGCTCGGACTCGATCACTGTTCCATTCACCGTAAGAGAGATGTCCCCAGCGTCAGCACGCAGGACTCCGGCAATGATCCGCATTAGTGTGGATTTTCCGCTGCCGTTGGCTCCAAGTATACCTACCACATCGCCCGAAGTGCCGGACACAGCGATATCTCTGAGGACAGTTCTTCCGTTGTAGGACTTTCGAACTCCGGTGAGAGAGAAGCTTGTCATCGGCGTACGGAGATCTTGAGTAGGGTGGACCCGTCCTTGGACTCCACGCGGACGAGATAGGTGCCGGGCGTAAGATCGGCAGGAAGTTCGAAGAGTGCAACGATTCGGTCGCCGTCGAGCACTACGGTGGAGCTCGAGGTTGAAAGGCCGATGGTTGAGACGGTCATTAGGGAGAGGGTGACGTTTTCACCGGGGATCCCGTCTGCTATTGGTACATACAGCAAACGTGTTGCTGAGATCGAAATTGGTTGCGGATAGGGGGAGGCGGGTTTTCGGGTCTGTGCACCATCAAGTGTAACGCAGATCGATTCCGGAGAGACACGCACTCCCCACGAGGTGCCGGGAACGATGGCATCGCTCGGTAACGGACTGTTGGTTAGGGTAACGGTGTATGAAAGAGCGGTAAAAGCATTCCCATTGACGTAGGCTGTTTCATTCGGCCACGATAAAAGAACGGCAACGCTTATTGGCTCAGCACCTGAGTTGGATGGTATAGAAAAACGCAACGCCCGCACCTCAAATGCCCGCAGTGCCCCGGATGAAACAACGCTCGGTGCGATAGCGCGTTCGTCTGAGTAGAGTCTGATCTCATCGATATCCTCGGCACCGGGAATCACGGTATTCTCTTGTCCTCTCGATCCGGTTTGATAGAAGATCGGAAGCTGTGAACAAAACACATCCGTGAAGGAAGCACCATGTTGTGAATAGGCATCAACAACTGCTTGTGCAGGTCGAATGCCCAAGCCGATCTTTTCCCAAGCGGTGCGCATTGTGTTCGCCGACACGTTCTGCATCACATTGCCATACCATCCCCAAA
>Ga0154020_10010050_pt1 | contig 10854 bp, 4 predicted proteins | sample Klosneuvirus_201_FD_109709 | JGI IMG/M metagenome (GOLD analysis project Ga0154020, IMG submission 109709) | Active sludge microbial communities from wastewater, Klosterneuburg, Austria - Klosneuvirus_20160825_MG | ecosystem: Engineered > WWTP > Aerobic digester > Activated sludge | place...
GCGTCGAATCATGACGCCCGTCAGTTTACCGGGTACTGGAAACAACTTCCTGGCAGGATGGACACGGCTTCCCCTGCCACCTACTTCCCTCTCTCATTGTCCGGCTCCGCCTCGACGCATGCCGCGCTTCACGACAGCTTGTTTACCGTCGTTCAGGTGCAGGCTGGCGGTATCAACTACAGTTTTCGAACGGCAGCGCTGAGTGGCGGCACGCTTTGGATCGGATTTAGCTGGTCCGGTGCGGCCCAGTTATATCTCGACGACGCCCTCCTTGCCGAAGAAACTACGGTCTCCGGCTCGACATTGGATTACAGCCTTGTGATCCATCATGCCAACGGGCACGGTGACCAGACGAGTGGAACAGTGGTTCTGCCCCGGGTTGGGGTCCGCACCATTGTCTATGGCTTCGACACGAGCGCGGACCAGCTTCGCAGGCACCAGCATCTGATGAGCAGGCTGCAGGCTGACAGAACACAGGTTGGTGGTGTTGAAGCTCCTGGGGACTCACGGAAACGAGAGAATCGTCTCCGCGCTGAAGTTCAGAACGTGATGGGGCTCGCCTGGCTTTTGCAGACGCGGCTTGCGGCCGAGATGTTAGAGGACATGCATGACATGTCTTTTGGGGTGGTCCATCGCTTTGGTGCGGTGGCCGATGAGTATGATGGGGTAACCGATACCGGCGGCTACTATATCGATGTGCCGGTTCAGACCGCCGACACGGCCTCACGCACAGTGGCCGCCTATGGCAGGGAACACGTCTTAATGGCGGTCTGGTCAAACATCGCCAGTGCCTTGGAGCATGGCATCATTGCGCAGATGCAGGAGGGGCAGCCCGCTTCCAGCACCACTGCTGTGGTAGAGAAGAACAACGACTCCAGTTCGGGAAAAACTTATTTGGTGAATTCCACTAACTGGAACGCCGGCATGAATATCCGTTCACTGGTGGCTGCTTCATACTCTGCGGATGACCTTGATCGTCTGGATGATTGCATTGCGGCGAACGGAGCCGCCTTGGTGCCCTCAAACGGAAAGACGGCCGTCCAAGAATGGCAAGGGGCCGGCTACGCGACCATTTCGCCCTCAGGCACAAGCACGGAGTACGGCATGTTTATCTCTGGAGGCTACAAGGGCGGATATGTCGGACAATCAATGGCTATGAGTGTTGCTCAAGCATTCGCGAACTATGAGAGAACGGCGAGTTTCTCGACCCCTATCACGATGTCCGCTTCGACCGGGGCCGATCCTATCGACATGGCTACTGGTCACTATATTCGAGATGATGTTGATTTGGTGGTTGGCGATGGAAAACTGCCGCGCGGGATCACGTTTGGCCGCCATTACAACGGCAAGAATGCCAACCAGAACACCGACCACATCGGTTACGGTTGGACTCATTCCCTCCATATCCGCGCCTTACCCACGAGTGACTTCAGCAACGCTCTAGGCCAGGGATCGGCTCTCCAGGCAGCTCAGATGCTGTTGGCCCTGGAGGCCGTGTGGCAGGTGTATGAGAATCATGGCGATGAACCCAAGGGATGGGCCGTCTCCATCCTTGCGGCCAAATGGGCGGCCGATCAATTGACGAACAACGCGGTCTCCATCCCTCTGCCTGACCGTATCGTCCAGTTTCAAAAGCTGCCCGATGGGTCTTTTCTCCCACCGAATGGTTCCACAGCGACGTTAACTAAAACAGGCGATCACTTTGTCCTCACCGAACGCCACGGCAACACCTGGACGTTCAATGCGGACGGCAATCTAGCCACCGTCACGGACCTCTGGAACAAAACGGCCACTTTTGAGTATGATGATGATAAACTTTTGACAAGGGTCACTGACTGCTACGACCGGTTCATCTCCTTAAGTTACCGTACTGTCAGAATGAGCGCGTTGGGAATTGGATCTTCGACGAGCAAGCTAATCGGCTACGCGTATGATAGTGCAGGGCGTGGCATATCTTTTGATTACGAGTGTGATTGGCGCATGCCAACGGGTTACACCACGGTCCAGTTGTTGGGCACATCGATCCGCGTGCCTCTCCCGACAGTATCTGCACCAGGCACATTGGTTTGCATAAGCATTCCAAGAGAGGCGGTGATTGCCGATAACGATGCTGAAACCCATTTTGTATATGATTCAATGCGTCGCATGACCCACGTCGAACCACAGGTTAGCTCATACGTTGTCGGGGGCATGGGGCCCTTCCTTCCCGGAGAGTCACAAGCTCCGATCGTTACGCGCTCTCAAGGCAGGTCGGCGGCAATCAATGTGGAATTTGATGCCCAGAACCGCATCACCAAGCAGATTACCCCTGATGCCAACAACGCAGATGACGAGCGAGTTTGGAAACTCTATTATGGCCCGGACTTCACGACCGAGGTCAACCCTCTCAATGAGAGGACCATCCACTGGTTTGACTCACGTCATCGAAAAATCGCCCAAACCGATGCGCTGGGAAAAACAAGCCGCATCGAATACGACGGGCAGGATCAGCCGGTGAAATCTGTGAGTCCTTTGGGTTACATCAATCGAACGCTGTTTGATGAGGCAAACAACCCAGTCGAGTCGTTTGACCCGCTTGGAAAAAGCTCCAAGGCATTCTACAGCAATGACGGGCTGCACCATCTGGCTGCCACTCGGGACAAGAACAACCGGGAGACACTCTATGCTGACTACAACGCGCAGCATCAGCCGCAGACCATCACCGATCCTACCGGAGTGGTCACCACCTTCACCTTTGTGGCAGCCGGCCCGGCCGCAGGGCGGGTTGAGACGGTTCGTGTCAACGGCGTCTTGAAGAAGACGTTCCACTATGAGGATGCATATGGCAACCTCACCCGAACAACGGCAGGCACCGGGGCAGAGGAATCGACGGTCCAAATGGCTTACAATGAACTCGGAGACCTCATTAGCATCACGGATGCCCTGAATCGCACGACAACCTTTGGTTATGATTGGTGGCGGAATAAGATTTCGACCACCTCATCTGGCAGCCTGCTGTCTGACCCGGCTGTCATCTCCACGCAGCGATTCAACCGGCATGGCAGCCTCATGTGGGCCTCCGCGCCACTCGGCACTAGGAGTAGTCACACTTACAACGTGTCACAGAAGCGGCTCAGCAGCACCACCTACTGCTACTACCCTCATTATGCCTCGTCCGGCTACGGAAGCAGCGCCGTCTTTTCCATCCTCGACGACGCTGACCGCACAATTGCGGTCACGGATGAAACGGGCATCACCTCCACCACCACTCGTGATGCTGTGGGGCGTCCCTGGAAGGTCAAGGACGCCTTGCAAAACACGGTCGAAACCTTCTATGACGATGATGGAAGGGCCTGGAAGGTGCGGGACCCGCTCAACCATGACACCACCACCACGTTCAATGCGCGTGGTGAGGCGGAGTTTACCACCCAGGCTGACACTCATTCCATTGGGCGCATCTTCGACAACGCGGGCCGCCAGAAGTACCTGACCAACCGCAGCGGAAACACCTGGACCTTCACTTACGATCATGCGGGCCGCCCGCTCACCATTGAAAGTCCCCTTAATAAGGTCAGTGAGACTAGGTATGACACACAGGGGCGGCTGTGGAAGAGCTTCGAGCCAAGCGGCCAGGAGACCCGCCTCACCTATAATTCCCGGGATCAGGTGAAGCGGAAGCAAATCTATCCCAACGACACGGCGTCGGAACCTGACACGGCCATTGATTACGGCCACGACCTCAACGGCAATGTCCTCACCGTGACGGAAGGCAGTGCCGTCCTCACCCGCACCTACGACCAGCGCAACGCCGTCAAGACCTATACCGATGCCGCCGGGAAGCAGTTCGGCTACCGCTATGATCCGAATGGAAACCTCATCCAGCTCACCCTGCCGGATAACAAGGTCATCCAATACGCCTACGACTACCGTGACCGGCTCTTCAAGATCACTGACTGGGCCGGACGCATCACCACCGTGGAGCGCGATGCAGCGGGCCGCGTTCTGCGGATCAATCGGGCGAACAGCACCCATCGTCTCCTTGTCTATGATGGTGCTGGCAGGCTCGTCCGCATGGAGGATCGCAAGGACGGCACGAACCGCCTTATTGAAATGATCCGGCTTGGTCTAGATGCCGCAGGCCGGATGGAAAAACGCTTCACCGTTCCGCTCACCAAGACCGCCATCTTCCCCGCGCTCAATTACACTTACAATGCGGACAACTGGATCAATGAGCTGCAGTTCGACGCGGATGGAAACCTGATGCAAATCCCGCCCGTGCCCTCAAGCACCGGCAGCCCGGCCATATCGCAGGCATCTCCTGGCATCGCCAATGTCGGAGCACTGGATACAAATGCTGTTTGGGATCTCCGCAACCGCCTTCAGTCCGTCACCCTCGCGAATGGCGATACCGCCTCCTATGCTTACGACGCCGAAAACTTGCGCATCAGCAAGACCGTCGGCAGCCAGACCACGACTTACACGCACAATCCTCATGGCCTGAGCGGCATGAACGAGATGACCATTGAGGCCCGCCCGGACGGCAGCACCCGCTGGTATGTCTGGGGTGGCCCGCTCGGCCTACTCTACGATGTCACCGTGGCCTCTGGCAGCACGGCGGAGACGGTACGCCACTATCATGGCGATCAGGTAGGCAGTACCCTGGCGCTCACCAATGCCACCGGCCAGGTGCTCGCCCGGCAGGACTACACCGCCTACGGCCTCGTCACCTCCCGCACCGGCACGATGGACACACCCTTCCTCTACAACGGAGCCTACGGCATCATGACGGATGCGGAAACCGGCCTGCTTCACATGCGTGCCCGCTATTACCACCCCTGGCTGGCGCGCTTCCTCAACGCCGATCCCAGCGGCTTCGGTGGCGGGATGAACTTCTTCGCCTTCGCCAACGGTGATCCCGTGATGCTTCTTGATGCGCTCGGACTTGAGGCAAGGTCTAGCGGAGGGTGGAGTAATATTTTCCCTCTTGTATCTACTGCCATCACCGTTGTTAGTAGTTTCGTAGAGTGGGCGAACAATTTCGTTGGTCCGCCAACCCCTTACCCAAATTACGTCAATCAAAACAGGGTGACATCTCCGGCGCCTGGATTCACTATCGACCGCAATGTGCCCCGTGATGCCCAAGTTCTTATCGTCAACGGAGACAACGCTGTTTTTGCCCCCCCCGGGATCAGTGCTGCGAAAATTGTTGCGGCAGGGCAAACAAACGGACTCATGGGGATTCCGGGCCATGTGGGCCATTACGGAAAGTTTGATTTCCAAAGGAACGCAGGGGCAGGCGAAAAACCGACAAATGTTTTTCTTCCGGCGTACACTGATGCATCGAATGTTGCAGTCGGATTGTATATGGCTGGCGCTGGCATGAGTTGGAATGAAACTCATTTCATTGCCAGCGGGTTTGCTTCATTGTTTTCTTCCAATGCTGGTGATCGGGTACAAGAAGCAATGTGGCGTGTTGGCTGGGATGCTGCGCAATCGATCAAGCCGCCACCACCACAACCAGTGCGAATTCCCTGGGTTCCGATGGGGTATTGATCAACTAAAACTAAAGATGTATGCAGCAAAAATTTTTACTATCTAACATTGCTGGAATGATTTGCTACCTAGCTTTGGCTTCAAAAACTTGGAATCAAGAAAGCACGCCACTCCTATTCAGGAACAATACAGATTTGGTCTTCTGGTTAACGTATTGCTTGCCCATCATTGGCATCTTCACTTTAATAAATTTAATTGCTGTGGTGAGAAGTGCTTTCTCTCAAAGCCGGGAGGCTAAAGTTTCATGGTTGCTTATTTGTTCTGTGAATTTGTTGTCTTGGGGTATACTGCATTACTATTGGCTGTATCGGTTCAAATACGAGAGAGAACCGATTGATGAAGCTATACTTTTGCAGAACAGAACTGATGCAGATGAAGCAACCAACCAAGCGAAAGCTAGAGCTAGAAATATGGAATAGGAAACACAGGAGAAAATGGTGTCAGTGTGGTGTCAGTGTGCAACTGTCTGACAGAATGTGGCGAGCCATTTTCTGCCTTCATCAAGGCCGCAAGAACCTTCACTTTGGCGAGCCAGCCTTCCAGATGAAAGACGCCTCCTCGTTCCAGCTCCATTCCTGCCGGAGTCTCCCGCTTCGAGGCTGCGGGGGCCTCGCGGATGCGCCTCTTCAAGCTCCAAAAAGTCGGGCGTAATTCGCTGCGACGACCTCTTCCGCGGCCTCGCGGGTTATTGCATGCTGCCGGGCGATCAAATCGTAGCTCACGAGGAGGTTGGCGGGGTGGTTCAGTGATTTGCCGGCGGCGTCCGCCAGCGGGTGAGGATTCAGCTCCGGCGGCGGATGCATGTCCGGCGCATCGGTTTCGGCCAGCAGCCGGTCCAGCGGGATGCTGGCAAAGGTGGCTAGCTGGGCCGCCTTGCGAGGATGGCCAAAGTAAGGGCTGATCGAGAAATAAGCTCCCAGCTTCACCAAGCCCGGCACCATCTCCGCCGGTCCGCCATACGAATGCAGCAGGAAACCACGTCGGGGCAGGGGCACCGACCTCAACACCTCGTCGAGCAGGCCAAAGGCCCGCAGGCAATGAATCGTGATCGGCCGGTCGAACTCCACCGCGAGGGCGATCTGGGTCTTGAAGCACTCGATTTGGGCCGCGATGTCCGGATTTTCGATCCAGCGATCCAAGCCCGTCTCGCCGACCACGGCCTGCGGATGGCTTTGCAGATACTCGCGCAGCGTTTCGAGCCACGCGGCCCCGCGTGCCTGCACATACCACGGATGCAAACCGAAGGCCGGCCGCACCCACGGCAGCCGGCGGGCCAGCTCCGCCACCTGCGGCCAGTCTTCCTCGCACGAGCCATTCACGATCATCTCGCCGAGTCCGGTGGCAGGCATCATCGCGATGATCTCCTCACGCCATGGATCAAGGCGTTCGTCCTGGAGGTGATTGTGCGCGTCGTAAAGCAAGGCCGCAGCATAGATGCCGCCACGCCCGCCGCAACGGGCACGGCTTCAGCTTGAAGACTCTCGCGAACGCAGCCACTGCATGGCCGCTCCGCATGTCCCTCCCGCGTTTTCATCTCCCCACCGCCGCATGGGTCTCGTCACCGCTCACGCTGGTGGATGACGAGGCCGCGCACTGCGCCCGCGTGATGCGAAAGCAGCCCGGCGATGCCATCGAGATCTTCGACGGCGAAGGCCGCGTGGCCGTGTGCGAGATCACCGACGTTTCCAAGCACGCCGTGCAGGCCCGTGTGACCTCGGAAAGCCGCGTCGCGCCCTTCGCGACCGCGATTCATCTGTTTCCCGCTTTGATCAAAGCGGAGCCCTTTGAGTGGCTGCTCGAAAAAGCCGTCGAGCTGGGTGCGGCGAGCGTTCAGCCAGTCATCACCGAGCGCACCGTCATCCATCTGGATGGCTCGCAGGTGGAAAAGAAGCTCGCGAAGTGGCGCAGGCACATGATCGAAAGCGCGAAGCAGTGCCACACGCCCTTCGTGCCACGGCTGGAGGCACCGAAAGCCTTCCGCAGCCTCGTTCCGGGCATCGACGCGGCTTTGAAGCTCATCCCGGCGCTTAGCGAGCACTCCCGCACGTTGAAGCAAATCGTGCCGCCAAGTCCTCCCGCGTCCGTCGCCGTGCTCATCGGGCCGGAAGGGGACTTCACACCCGAAGAAGAGGCTGAGGCGCAAAAAGCGGGTTTCGTGCCGGTGACCCTTGGACCGCTCGTTTTGAGGGCTGAGACCGCCACCATCAGCACGCTGGCGATCTTGGGGCATGAATTTTGCTTGGGGCGTTAAGCGGTTTTTGGCTGTTTTTGCCACAAAATTGAGAAAGAGGGCCTGCAGGCCTTCGTTTTCGCGCCCCGTCCCCCCAAAACCTGTTCCCCCTCATGAAAAAGCCTTCTTTGAGCCTGCTCGCTGCCCTTTGCGGATTCGGCTTCGCCCTGTCCGCTGCCGCTGCGCCTGACCTCAAGGCCACCGCGGCCAAAATTGACGACCTCATCCTTGCCAAGCTGGCGAAGGAGAAGATCCAGCCGAATGCCCCAACGACCGACGAGGTCTTCGTGCGTCGCATCTACCTCGACATCGCCGGGCGCATCCCGACGATCAAAGAGACCACCGACTTCCTCGCCGACAAGGCGGAGGACAAGCGGGCCAAGCTGATCGATGAGCTGTTGGCCTCCGACGGCTATGCGCAGAACTTTTTCAACTACTGGGCAGACATTCTCCGCCTCCGCACCCAGCTCGCGGTCGGCAACAGCCAGCCCGCTGGCGCCGCTTACAACAATTGGCTCCGCAAGGCCCTCGCCGACAACGTGCCCTACGACAAGCTGGTGCGCGAGATGGTCACCGCGAGCGGCAAGACCTATGAAAACGGCGCGGTGGGCTTTTACCTGCGCGATTACAACATGCCGCTCGATAACATGGCGGTCACCACGCAGATCTTCCTCGGCACCAGCATGGTCTGCGCCCAGTGCCACAACCATCCGTTCGATAAATGGACGCAGATGGACTACTACCAGATGGCCGCGCACACCTACGGCATGACCGGCACGAACGGCCTCAGCAATCCGCTGCTCGCCAGCGTCTTCGGCGGCGGTTATGGGGACAAAGCCAGCAAGACCAAGGGCAAAAAGCCAAAGGGTGCCTCCGACATCGCGGCCATGATCCCCAAAGGCATCAAGCGCAAGGACATGAGCAAGGCGATGAGCGAGATCCTCCGCCCGCTTCGCTACAACACCGTGCTCGACCGCACGGACAGCAAGTCGCTGGCCCTGCCGCACGATTACCAGTATTCCGACGCGAAGCCGAAGTCCGTCGTGGAGCCGGTCATCCCCGCGTCCTTTTCGAAGGACGGCAAGATCACCAAAGAAGATGAGAAGCCCGTCTTTGCTTACTCGGACTGGATGACCTCGAAGGAGAATCCGCGCTTCACGCTCGTCATTGCGAACCGTCTTTGGAAGAAAGCCATGGGCCTGGGCCTCATCGAGCCCGTCGATGAGATCACGGACTCCACCGTGCCGAGCAATCCACAGCTCATGGCCTATCTGGAGCAGACCATGAAGGACCTGAACTACGACATGAAGGCCTTCCTCCGCATCATCTACAACAGCACCGCTTACCAGCGTGCCGCTCACACGAAGGATGTCGAGCTCGGCGAGGCCTACCATTTCCCCGGCCCTGTGCTCCGCCGCATGACCGCTGAGCAGATCTGGGACAGCATGGTCACGCTCTACAAGCCGAACCCCGATGCGCCCAGCGTCGAGGCGCAGATCGAGCGTGACTCCACCATCCGCAGGATCGAATGGCTGGACCGCTCGCTGAACGCTCTCACGCCGCAGGAACTCGCGAAGGCCACCGCCGCGGTCGCTCAAACGCAAAAGCAGCTCGCCGCCGATGTACGCAAGGCGCAGGAACAGCTCGCCGAGGCCACCAAAAACAAGGACGAGGACGGCATCCGCGCCGCGAAGCGGGTGGTGAGCAACCAGCGCCGCGCCATCGACGAGGCTGCGGAGGAGATTGTTTACACGACGGGCTTCAAGAAGTTCGCCGAACTGGCCCGTGAGGGGAAACTCGAAGAGCAGGTGAAGGACCCGGAGTTCGCCAAGGAGATCGCCAGCGTCATCAAGTCCAAGGAAGGCAAGGATCTCTCAATCGACGAAGCTCTCGCTGCCTACAACAAAGGTCTCCGCGCCCGCCTCACCGAGCAGCAAAAGACGCGCATGAAGCGTGATGCCGAAAATCTCAAGGCGGACACGAAGGAGGAGCTCGCTTCGTTGAAGGCTTGGGAAAACTTCCGCGACAGCTACATGATGCGTGCGGCTGATCTGCGCAGCCCCGCTCCAAACGGCCACTTCCTCCGCGAATTCGGCCAGAGCGACCGCGAACTTGTCGAGAACGCCAACGACGACGCCACCGTCGGCCAGGCGCTGATGCTGTTGAACGGCAAGACCTTCACCAACCTGATGAATCCTTACGCGATGGTCTCCCGCGCCATCCGTCGTGCCGAAACAGCCGATCAGACCATCGATTCGATCTATCTTGCCCTCTTCAGCCGCAAGGCCACCGACGAGGAAAAGGAACTGCTCAAGCAGGTGGTGGACAAAAACACCGTCACCAACAAAGGCGATGCCCTTTGGGCCGTCCTGAACACCCGCCAGTTCTACTTCATCCAGTAAGCGCAAGGCGCTTGGCGCAGAGGGCAGGGCGCTGCTCAAGCCAAACGCAGCTTTTTACGAAACGATTCCAGCATCCGGCATTCATGATCCAGCTTTTCGAGCACCGCATCAGCCTCCTCGTCCGCGAGGTAGCTGCGTTGCGCGAAGAAGATGGCCATGTTCGCCAGTTCAAAGCAGGAGCGTTTCGCGATGTTCAGAAAGTTGGCGAAATCCTTGTCCGAAGTGCTTCCCGATCCTTCTGCGATGTTGTTCGACACACTCAATGCCGCGCTCCGCAATTGCTCGGCGTAGCGGAACAGCTTCCGCTTCTCCAGGTCGTCCGCGAGGTCTGCCAGTTGATGGGCCAGCTCGATCGCATGCTGCCAGATGGTCATGTCTTGAAAGCGAAATCGTTTTTTCATCCAATAACCTTACTCAAACACCCCTAACCTTCGCAATACAAAGCGCGGCAGCTTCTGGCTCCCTGCGCCATGCACCCTGCTCTATGCAAACTGACCTTTCTCGTCGTCATTTCGTCACCACGGCTGCGAGCACCTTTTTGGGCGTCACGGCTTCCAAAGTGCTCTCCGCGCCCGGTTTGGGCACCTCGCCGCTGAAGCAGGCTGCCACCGCACGCAATGTGATCTACCTTTACATGACCGGCGGCATGTCTCACCTCGACACCTGGGATCCAAAGCCGGACAACAAGGA
>Ga0154020_10010051_pt1 | contig 10854 bp, 12 predicted proteins | sample Klosneuvirus_201_FD_109709 | JGI IMG/M metagenome (GOLD analysis project Ga0154020, IMG submission 109709) | Active sludge microbial communities from wastewater, Klosterneuburg, Austria - Klosneuvirus_20160825_MG | ecosystem: Engineered > WWTP > Aerobic digester > Activated sludge | place...
GACGGGTGCGAACAGCTCCAGACGACGCTTCGCGTTCTGGTTCTTGGTTCCGTTCACAAAGACATTGACTCCATCGACGCCACCGACGGTCAACCCGAGCACTTCCGACGGACGCAATCCCAAATAGAGCTGCACCAGAATAGCCAGCGCGCCTTCCTCTCCTTGCTTGGCCTTCTCGAACAGCATTCGTTCCAGGGTCTTCGCCTCAAGTGGCCCGAGCTGCTGCTTGCCCGCGTTCGCCTTGCCAATCGGCTTCACCTTCGCGAATGCATCCTTGTCGATGTATCCACCGTCGAGGAGCCAGCGCCAAAATTCCTTCACGGTCTTCAGATAGCCCTGATGCGTCGCGGCCTTGAGCGGACCGAACTTCCCTTCTGACTTCGTGACGGCGAGGTACAACGCCGACGCCCGCGCAGGGTCAATCTCGTTGACCGGCACGTCGGGAATCCACACCGTCACCCGCTTTTCGACGTTGTGTGCGACGGAATCCGGGTTCCGCCACGCCGCCCGCTTTTCGCCGATCCACTGCCCGAGCGCCTCATACACCGTCAGAACAGGTTTCGTCTCCGTCTCGCGCCGCAGCTGCACCGCCAGCAGATCCGCCGCACCCCTCGTCTCGGCGCACAGGCTCTTTCGCTTGCCCGTGCTCGGGTCGTAGATCACAATCCGCCACTTCGTTCTCCCCGCAGCAGGCGGGTACGGACCATAGATGTACACAATGTTATGTTCGCATTCTTTTACGAGGTCTGCGATACGTTTCTTCTGCTGCTTGTTTGCAAATTCCGTCCGACGATCGTTCACTTCACTCCTGCCTCTCTGTTTCTCCTCCTTTTCCACCAACACCCGACGGCGGGGAAAAACTGACTCCTACTTCTCGACGGAAGGTTGATCCATCGCGATGTGAAGCCACCCCATATCCCGTCGAGAAATGAAAGCGGACCGGGTTGGGGGAAAAGGCGTGAAAAACGGGCGGACGATCCATCATCCACGTTTGGAAGTCAATCTCTTCGTTGTTCCATCTGAACTCCCGTCGGAAATCAGACCACCAGCAGGAGCGTCTCCCCGCTGTCTAGTCCCAAGGAATACACCCGTTGCCCGCTGAACCGATGATCGCCAGGAAGCGATGTCGATTCGACGGAGATGGTGTTTTCACACGTTTGTCAATAGAAAATATCCACTTGAACAACTGTGTTCGGTCAAGCGTTTGACCGTATGGTTTCTCACAAGGCGCGACTATTCAAAGAACCGGGACGCACACGCCTTTCCTGCCTCCGTCCGGCCCTCATCCGTCGGAGATAGGAATCCATAGTCGTCAAGGTGAATCAGCGGGCGATAAGCTTCCCTCGTCGCCCACGCCGGAGAACGCGACTGTCGAGTAGGCACACGGCAACCGCTCAGGACGCAGCTAGCGGAGCGACAGCCGGTCCAAGCTCGGAAGGGAAGTGCGGCCATCCGCCGTGGCGATCGGACTGCTTGCGGGCGGTGGAGCGCTGGCGCTAGGCGACTATCGGCTGCTTGGTTGAGGCATGGTCCACAGCCGCACAGGCAAGCGATCCAGCCGTATTCAGCGCGTGCCCCCGGTCGATGAGCAAATCCGATTGAGCACGAATCACCGACGGTGGATTGAAATATCCAAAAATAGCCCTTGCGCTTATATAGACGCACATTATGCTACATGTATGCTCATCCAAAATGACCCTCACCGGACTGAGCACAAGGAGCTTTCGCCATGACCAAGAACCTTGAGAGCAGCATCCGAACCGCCAACACCTGTGGTGATCTGACTCACGCGACACGGGCGATCAATGCCGTGGCTAGAGCAATCCGGTCGGAAGTCCGTCTTCGCCTGAATGAACAGGCGACCTATACCGCTGATGAGGATCTGACCAGGGCGTCGGCGCACAGTCAGCGGGCGCTGCTCGTCATGGCGACGGGAAATGATGAGCCAGTTACGCAGCGGATCTTGCTGCATCGGTCCATTCTTGCACTCATCAAAGCAGCGAGTCGGATCGGTGAAATCGCCTGACCATGAGTTGGGGGGGAGGACACAGAGCAGTCCGAACGAAGGAATCAAAGGAGTGAACAGATGACAAAGAGTGCCGAGTCTCGTCAGCAGACGAAGGACGCAGCGCATCAAAGAGAGCCTGCTCTTGAATGGCTCGATGAAGCAACGGGGAACCTACGTTGCTTTAAGGACGCACTTGACAGACTACCGGATGAGCGACGAGACGCGATCTTTGCGTTGATGCCAGGGCATCCCGATTTTGAAAAGCTTATCGAGTTGTTTGATCGGGTGCTCACCGCCACCGCAGAAGCATGACGATCAGGACGGACTTTCCATGGGGGCGAGTCGTCGAACTAAGGCGCACCATTTCGACAACGATGTTTGTCGTCGAGAAAGGCAAGCGTGGAATCATCCATAGCGAGGAAAACGGATGGTTTTTTGTCCGGTTCGATGGATGCCGCTTCCTGGTTCCGGTGCGGTCCTGCGAAGTGCAGCCGATGGAATCCGATCCTTCCGTGACCTAAACCCGACAGGAATGCACTGTCGAGCGAGTGGATCATGCCTTGATTCGTCGCTGCCGTGCGATGACAGCCAGATAGTGAAGTTCCGCCTCGAGCTGACCGATGGTTGCACAGACCATAGCGATTTCAGCCTCCAGAACTTCGTCTGACAGAGGCAAGCGCCGCGCTTCCAAGCGACGGAGACGATCTCGATCACAGTCAAGCCAGCGCTCGATGTCTTGAACGGTGACCTCAGGGGCTGGTCGCTCGCGTTCCATGTAATGATGCCTCTTTCTTGGTGCGGAGTGGGGCTGGCCCGTCGAGCGCTCACATCGAGAGTGGCTTGCGACGGGTCGGTCTTCCTATGTTTTGCGATGCCGCTCTGAGGCTCGCGTTGGCGGCATCAATGCGCGTTTGGAGAGCGCTGATGTTGGAGAGGGGCCGCACCGACTTGCGAGGCGCCACCTGTCTCGCTTCGGTCAGAGGCGTTGGCGTTGATCGTATGCTCAGCGCCGTTGTCGGAATCGCTTTGGAAATTGGCGGGACGACCTCCTGCTCGATCCGGGGCGGCTCCATTGGCACGGAATAGTCCACTTCGGCCAGCCCGTACGCCGCAGGAGGCTCGGCGACAGACCCAACAAGTGGGAACAGAGGATCCATGGCTTGAGGAGAGGAATCCATCTGCGTCGTTGGCGCGGACCCCTCGAATACGCTCCGGTCATCCGTCGGACGAGTGTGTCGGTCCGATTCATCACGGAGCCGTGAAACACCTAAAACGGAATCAGCGCCTCTGCTGGTCACGCGAAAATCAAGCTCGGCCAGCACTGACAACCAGGCCGTCGGCACCACCTCATTCTGAAGCTCCAGGGTCCGCAGGCGGTACTCTGTGATCCCAAGTCGCAGCGCCGTCTTTTTGCCGCCCAGGCCAAGCCGCTTCCGCTCGCGGCGCAACCACTTCCCCTTTCGGAGTGGAACGGCAAATTGAAGTGGGCTTTGCTCGGCAAGCAGCACTCGCAGTCTGGAGAGCGCTGCCGTTGTCCTGTCTGATTGATCCGGCTTGAGGAACGGTTCGAGATTTCGCGCCGACTCATCGAGAGGATTTTGTTCCAAGCGAATGCGCGGTCTGGCATCGGCGGCGTGCCACTTCCTCGGCATCGCCAGATCTAGCACCTCATCAGCCCAACTCTTGAGCACAACGGCAGCCCGACTCTCACGGGAGTGTTGCCACACGGTTTCGTGGCCTCGGCTCGCTCGCTGGACGGCCCCGGAATGCGGGATCTCGGTCCGCAGGACGGACAGGTCGCTACAGAGATCTTCAGCCTCAGCAAGCAGCCGCCTTGCGTACTGATTCCCCCTATCTGCCCGATTGAAGGCGATATAGGTCTTCGCCTGGCCACTCCGAGGGTATCCCGTATCGAGAAGTGCCCTCGTCGTCCGTAGGTCTGCGACAGGCGTAAGCCACAGATCCACGTCCTCCAGAAGATCGGACGACATGCCACATCCCAAGTCCACAACGATCAACGCGGGATGGTTCGCCTTCGACAGACCCAGTGTTGGCAGCAGCTTACTGACCGTTGCCTCGACGGCGAAGTAACATACGTCCAAGTTTGGCAAGATGTGAGCGTAGCTGTCTACACGAAGGCCACCATCGGGCAGAAAGTGACGGACCAGCGCTCCCGTTCGGTCCATCGAAACAGCCAACGTACGGATGCCTCGATCATGCGCGGCGTGCCACGCAAGATGGACGGCCAGCGTTGTGCAGCCGTTCCCACCGCATGGACTCGTGATACCAATCGTAGTGATCTTCTTCATGGTTTCCCCCTCTTGTTCAGTGACTCTTTGACCAGCTTGCGGAGGTCTGCTCGACGACGCTTTGCAAACGCCGCAATCTCTCTGCCCCCGACCTGACGAACGACAGAGTCGATGACGGAATCGATCTCTGTGTAGTCCTCCGAGGGCTCTGTCTGTCGATTTTTTTGACTCCTAAGTCCGAGCACTCGCGTCACCAGCTCTGCGATCGGTGCGAGCAGATGCGCAGTCTGGAATCCCAGAGATTCCCTTCGGGAAACGAAGCGCTCGGAGTGACCCTCTCCCAACATCCCATCGAGGTGTGTCAGCTCGTGGCAGGCAAGACCAAACAGGTAGTACGCGATCGACAGGGGGCGCTCTTTGTGCGCAAGCGCAACGCCTCGCAGCGTGTTCGGATGGATGTAGACCACCAGCCGTCCATCATTCCCCTCCGACGCGGCCATCGCCCCTACGTTGTCATCCAATATGAAGCCGGGCGAGAACCTCCGTTTGATGCGAGCTTCAGCAGCTACTAGACGCAGCGTTGCATCCCAAATGACAAGGTACGGGAGCCAGCGCGACCACTCCTTTCGGAAGCGGCGAGCCTTGGCCCGATCGTAGGATTTCTTGCTGATTCTCAGTCCAGCGAGGTGTCCAAACGGATTCGTCCGCCTGGGCTCTTTGGGCAACAGTTGAGCCAGCGGGGCGAGCTGGGCTTCTGCTACGCCCGCTTGCAGCAAACCTCCAGCGCCGGGCAGCAGCGAATCGCGGGCAGCGGCAGAGGAAGCTGCGTAGACAGCGGCGACCAACACTGACTCGTCATCCGCATGCACGGTGCCTGTGTCGGCGGTGCGATTGAGAGCCGCCTCAGTGCTGACTCCCAGACCAACCGACTGTGTCAGCAGAAGTTTGACGGTCTGGACCGCTCCTGCCAGCGGATTCCCAGCGAGCGCAGCGGCACTGAAGCGCTCAAGGTCTGCCGTCAGCGTTGACAGAGAATCCTCCGTTCGTTGCCGACTCCCAATCGGAGCCAGAGAACTTGGCTCCTCCGTATGGGGTGCTGGTTTGCGGCGATAGTAGTCCGCCACTCCTGATGCAGCCAAATGAAAGGCATCGCGGAGAGCCGGGTCTGCGAGCGCTTCGCGGGTGGGATCGTTTTCATCGCCATGGACCTCATCGTCCTCCGCCAGAAACACCTCGTAGTCTTTGCTATCGCCAACGCTCTCGTTCTCGCGCTCGACCTCCTCCACCAAGTCACTCAGTGCATGGCTGGCTGCGCCTTGGAGACGATCCCGAGCAGCGGTCAGCGGATAGCCCATGCTGCCAGGCCGCGTGGTGGTCAGCAGATCCACCACCACATCTGCCGGTAGCTTCGCTGTGCTCGACTGCGCGAACTGGTACAGACCCCCGAGCCGAACGTAGAATGCTCCCCCTGCTTGTCCCGGTGGTCGCCGATAGGCGCGTGAGACAGCCATGTTGCCGTTCCCCCACGCTCCGGCCTTGCTGATGGGAGTCCCACCCCGACGATTGAACAGCGGCTTGACCAGCTCGCCGTTTAGAGTGAGGCGCAGCTCTGGAAGATCGTTGGCTGCCAGGAGGACGCGCAATCGATCGAGCAGTGGCTCATGGCGCTCGCGTTCGTAGACCCACCATCGCAGATACTCCTTCGGTACATCGTAGATCCGAATCATCGAGCCCTGCCGAGGAGCCACCGCGTAGACAGAGATCTCCTGATCCGCTCCCAGCGAAATCGCGTGATTGTCGCGGCTGAACAGTTCCCAGCGGAACGTCTCCGACACTCCCAAGATCACCGCTTTTGCAATCCCAAATCCACCGGCAGCCTGATCAGAGTCCGTTGCGTCAGTTTTTCCCGAGTCTCCCAGCGAAAGGAACTTCGACAAGATCGTCTCTGCGTCCATTCCTATCCCATTGTCCGCAAACGACAGAGTGCGGGCGGACTCCTCCCAAACCACATCAAAGCGGCCTTCCTTCGGTCCGATCTGCCGCTGCCGAATCGACGCTCTGATGGCGTCTACTGAGTTCTGGAGTGCCTCACGAGTCGCGATCACCGGCAGATCTCCGTTGGCATAGACGGAAGTGGTGAAGTACCGCCAGAGCTGGGCAGCGTTGACCGACGGTCGCCCGCTGGCTTTGAGTGCCGATGCAGCTTCCAAAATCGCAGTGGCACCCAGGACTCGTCGAAGGGCCTCGACATTGACGCATACCCGACCCTTGCAAGTCGAGGAAGCCATCCCTATCGAGCACCAATGATACGGCTGAGCAGCTCCTCATGGTTGACACCTGCCACATCACCGTCGAGCGCATCCATCCATTTTGCTGACAGCTTGGGCTTCTGGATGGTCGGCATAAGACCCTTCACTTCCAGATAGCGGACCGCAAACGCGAGACGGGTTTGGCTCACTTTCGCCGTACCAAGCGCCAAGTACACCCCCGGAACCAGCTCGACACCCTTCGCATCTGCGCTGAGCTTCGGCAATCGGCCCAAGCGCGAGTCCAAGTGTGCAACAAGTAGATACTCCAACAGAACAACCGCATGGCCAATTGAGATGTCCGCTGCCATGTCCAGCGCCTTCCGCAGCTCATCGCCCGACATCGACTTGAGGCTTGCCAACGAGGCTGGGTCCGGTCTGGCCGCGCACGACTTTGGGCTGGGCGTAGATTCTGTAGGCCTGTTGGTCGGTTTCCGCGAATCAAGTATGGTGATTGCCCGAATGCAGTTGGTGAGCAACTGGAGCCCAGCAAGTGCCTCTTTGACTTCGTTGTGCAATTTTGGATAGTAGACTGCGATAGTCGAGACAGCGTCTGCGCATCGGGTCAGCATCTCGAAAGCCCGCTGGTGGTTTTCCTGGGCTTGAATCCAAATCGCACGCCAAATATCGTCGTATGCTGGCGGATTCGTTAGCGCACAAAATACAATTGCGACATTCGTGAGTCCGTCCGTTTGAAGACGTTGTACGTGGCGCAGATCAATTTCAATATCAGATGCCGTTCGTGCTCGTGCCTTCTTTGCGGCTTGTTGCTCAGAGTCGTAGCTCATTTCAGATTTCCTTTCATCACTCGGGGCTCCCTCATATCTCCAACTTTCCAATGAAATCCTTAAATTGACGCATCGTGGTCCTGATCTGCTGCGCTCCGCCGTCCTGCAAATAGGCATTGGCATGACTGGAGTTTTCAGGCCTGAATACTCCCCGCGTCACCTCAATGGCCATGGTGACCGTATCGGACTGAAGAGTCATATCCACTCTGATCTGTGCCAAAGTCTGCTCGGGCAGTAGAGTGAACGAAACCGTGACGGTGGGCGGAGTCGCGTCGGGAGCTGGTCTGATGTGTTCTGGCTCTATAATTTGCATATTTCCTCTCTTGTGTGTCAGCCGTAAAATTCGACGCCGTCGATTGTCCCGATGAGACGCCCCCAACTTTTCCGAATCTGGTTGGCATCCTTTTCGTATCCCAATAGACGGGCTTCCTGTTTTGTGAGTGCAAGCCCGCGTGACTTGATCTCAGATTCAGTCAGTCCAGTGGCGAGCCGTCGTTTTTCTCGCGCACGCTCGCCGATTCGATAGGCCGCGTCCTGCTGCTTCGGCTCAAAGAATGCACGCGCTGCCGCCAGCTGCGACGGATGCTTGCCCTCTAGGATTTCGCGGACGAGCACGCGATCTTGCGCCCTGGCCAATTCGTCGCTCGCCACAGGCCGCTTGGAGCCAGGCCAGCTTCGCTTCCCTTGCGGACCAAACCCCGAGCCTGCCGTAATGCGAGCAAAGAGGCTCTCGCCTGGCTGGCGTGCGTTAAGCTGACTCCAGACTTGCTCGATGTGTAGCGCCTGGCTGCCATGAGGGTTTTCGGAGGCCAACATTCGAGCGGCAGCCTCTACATCTTGGTCATCGTAGGCCAGTATCAGCGCTCTGCGCCGTGGTGGCGGCGTCCCCGCGAGTGCTGCAAAAGCGGCCACGATGCCAACCACGCCAACAACAAACAGGACTGGGACTACCGCGCTTGTCTTGTGATTGGCCATGGACTCGATCACCTTCGAAACCTAACCGTCGTTTTGGAGACAGGTATTCAGCGCTGACATCAGCATTCCGAGTCCGACTCGATGCACCCGATTCAGCAGTTTTGCACTTTGCAATTGTTCACTAGAAGCGAGAAGCGGCATGGACGCCTGCAACGCTTCCACCGCTCTATCTCGGTAACGCAGGGCGGCTTGCCAGTGCGCCAGCGCGAGAACGGCTTGGCCGGTGCTTTTGAAGGTGATCACATGGCTCAGTTTCTCGAACGACTGATCGGTGTCGTGCCAAGCACTATCGAGCAGCTTGTCGCAGGTCGATCGAGCGCTCATATAGACCGACCCCGTGGACGAATCGGCGCTGGCTGCTGCGCGCTTGTCATCACCATCGCCGGAGGTTGACCCTTCCGCTTGATCTCCTCCTGAATCCAGTGTCGCTGCGCTTCCGTCCCTTCGAGTCTGGACAGCAAGCGGCTCAGGAAGTGGCGCGGATCATCTGTGCCAGATGGAGAGCGCTCATCGGGTCGCAGTCCGAGCACCGCAAGTGAGGGCTTTTTCGGTCGCTCTGCGCAGCCCGCCCAGCACTTCCCATCTTCGCAGGGAGACTCCAGCCACAGATCACAGGAGTGGCAGTAGACCGCATCGTATCTGTCGGACAGCTCGCCGGAATGTTTGCATCGCGGACAAATCATAGGATTCTGTCTCCTCTTGTCTGAGTGGACATCGACGCTAGACCGGCCCTAGCGCGACGTTGACCGCCGCACCACCCGTCAGGTTGGCTGCTGTGATTCCGGTGTCTGCGCCAAACGTATTGAGCCGGTTGACGACGGGAATCGCGGCCCCCGGATTTCCCCAAAACATCGCTGTGCCTGCGGTCCAGGCCGTTGCTCGGAAGACCGAAAGGAGTGCGGACAGCGCGGTCACATTTGCGGTTGCGTTTCCGGTCGCGAGCACAAAGCGAATAGGAACCGCCGTGCTGTTGAGGATGAACTGCGTGCAGCGCAGCATCGACAGCGCAATGGTTCCCGGCATGACCGAGGTACTCTTGGAGCCGTCGACTTGCACATTCCCTTCGAGATTGCAGTCGGTCATCGTCAGCGCGCATGGCTGCGGCTGTAGCGCACTCGGCCCGATCTGAATCACAGCGGGCGACGTGACAATTCCCACGGGCGGACGATTCCACAGGTCACAACGACTCGCTTCGACAGAGCCGGACAACATTCGGAGTGCGGGAGCGGCGAGGCTCGTGGATCGAAGTCGGCAGTCCGTAAGGAGCACCTGACTCGTGCCGACTCCTGATGTGAACGTGTTGTCTGCGAGCAGAGCGGGAACAGGGCCTTCAATGGCGACATCAAAGAGAATCAGCTTTTGGCTGCTGCTGCCGGTGAAGTGGAGTCCGGCGGTCTTGCCCGCAGGAACGAAGATGCTGATGCCAGACCATGTTGCATAGGTCTTCTCGCGCACTCCTCCTTCGAGCGTCAGATCGCAGGTCACTTGTCCGCGCACGATCGTCGAAAAATGTCCCAAGCGATCGAACCCGAGGACTGCAACGTGCTTCTTCAGCACGACATCCCCGCTGTAATCTCCGGGCAGGACCAGCACGAGAGCAGGATCGGACGCTGTCCGCTCTCCATGTGCTACCGCTGCGTCAATCGCGGTTTGCACAGAAGCATACAGCGGAGCGCTCCCACCTGGCGTGACCACAAACACATCGGGCCAGAGTGGTCCTGGTGGACCCGGAAGTCCCGGTGCTCCTGGTGCTCCTGGAAGGCCGGGAACTCCATTCGCACCACTATCCCCTTTCTCTCCATTGGCCCCAGGTTCTCCGGTGAAGCCTTGCTGGCCGGACTGACCCCGCAGTCCCGCTTCACCGCAGTCGCCTTTCTCACCAGGAGGGCCGCGAAGACCGGGCGGGCCCTGCGTTCCTGGGAATCCTGCTGGCCCCTGTCGACCCTCTCTTCCGCGAGGGCCACTTGCCCCGGACTGGAATCCCAACCGGGTACAGACTAGGAATACAATGGCTTCGAGTTCTTCGTTGGTCATGGTCCCCCCGAACCATGCAAGGTGTTAACCTACGGCGGACAACAGAGGACGCCGCTCAGGGCATCATTAGATTGCTGAGCGTCTAGTCGGCCATCGCTGAGATCGCATATAAGTGCGCCACAAAACCCGATGGTAGTTAGCCCCCTGCACGGCATCCCCGCCGTCTTGGTCGAGCCTGTTACCAAGCCGCAACCGTAAAACATCGAACTGAACACCTTCTGCGACCCGCATTGGGCTGTGGCGTACCCACTTCCCGCCGCAGGTGCGTCGGCATAGAAGAATCCCGGTGATGAAGCAGAACACTCCGCAGCGGTCAACTTGAAGCCATCAGTACAGAGCTTGTAGCCGCTCAGACACAATCCTGACGCCTTGACAGTGGTAGGAGAGAATTTGCCCCGGCAAGCCCATACACCTTGTGTCCCGAGCGGCTTGCCATCTGTGCACGGACTCCTAAACATATCGCTCACTTCAGTCGCATCGGCAGTCGCAAAATC
>Ga0154020_10010052_pt1 | contig 10853 bp, 9 predicted proteins | sample Klosneuvirus_201_FD_109709 | JGI IMG/M metagenome (GOLD analysis project Ga0154020, IMG submission 109709) | Active sludge microbial communities from wastewater, Klosterneuburg, Austria - Klosneuvirus_20160825_MG | ecosystem: Engineered > WWTP > Aerobic digester > Activated sludge | place...
AATTATTGGATTAGTCATTGTATTTGGGCACAATCTGCTCGACATTCCGGAATCTGCTCCTGGTTTTAAAGCCGGATTTTGGTGGGATCTTTTTCATTCCGGGTTCTTCAAACTTTATTCATATGCACCCAACCGATTTTTTATGATGGTTTATCCTTTTGTTGCCTGGACAGGAGTAATGATGCTGGGATTTTGTACAGGAATATTCTTCTCTGCAAAGTATACAGAAGTACAAAGGCGCAAGATTTTAAAAAACCTGGGCCTGGGACTGATCGGTTTGTTTGTAATACTCAGGTTCATCAATATATATGGAGATCCCGTTGCATGGAGTACACAAAAAGACGGACTATATACTTTCTTTTCTTTTTTAAAAGTAAATAAATATCCTCCTTCGCTATTGTATTTGTGTATTATGATTGGCCCTGCTTTGGTGCTTTTGTCATTGATGGAAAAGATCAAAAACAGCTTTACCAACATTATGCTCGTCTTTGGCCGTACGGCTTTCTTTTACTACATCATCCATATTTACCTGATACACCTTTTTGCAACTATTGCTTTTTTTATAAGAGGCAACCATACTGTCCAGGAAGCCTACGATTCGGTGCAGAAAGTACCCTTTTTATTTGTTATGCCCGGAGAAGGGGTTGGTTTGGCACTAACTTATGCTATTTGGGCAGGCATTATTATTTTGTTGTATCCATTATGCAAGTGGTATGACAGGTACAAAACAAGCCATAAGGAAAAATGGTGGCTTAGCTATTTGTAAATATTAAAAACTGATTATGAAATTAGCAACAACCGTATTGTTATTCCTCATTGTTCCGGCAGTAATCCATGCACAAAAACCCCGTGCCAGAGATATAGGAATCCCTTTTAACGGAACAACCGGTAAATTCAACGCAATCACCGATGTAAAGGGAGTAGAAGTTGGATACAGCACCATCATACATGGAAGCGGAAAAAACATCCGTGGTAATGGCCCGGTTCGTACAGGCGTAACTGCTATATTACCCCGGGGAAGAAATAATAATCCCGTTTATGCCAATTGGTATTCCTTAAACGGCAATGGTGAAATGACAGGCACCACCTGGATCACAGAGTCCGGATTTTTAGAAGGCCCGGTGATGATCACCAATACCAACAGTGTGGGTGTGGTAAGAGATGCCGTGTTAAAATGGTTTGTGAAAACAGGATGGTATAAAGAGGATTTCTGGTACACTTACCCGGTAGTTGCAGAAACCTACGATGGTTTTTTAAATGATATTTATGGATTTCATGTAAAAGAAAGCAATGCTTATGAAGCACTAGACAGTGCGAAAAGCGGTTATATTAAAGAAGGGAATGTTGGTGGCGGAACAGGTATGATGTGCCTTGGATTTAAAGGAGGAACAGGAACCGCATCAAGGGTTATTAAAATAAAAGACTCCGTTTATACTGTGGGCGTATTGGTACAATCCAATTTTGGCGGAAAACAAAATCTAACCATTTCCGGCGTTCCTGTTGGTAAAGAACTGAAAGATACTTTGAATTATGAATTTAAAGCGCCTCCATCTTATCAACCCGGTGATGGCTCCATCATTGTGGTTGTGGCAACGGATGCTCCTTTATTGCCGCATCAGTTAAAAAGAATCGCTGCCAGGGTTCCCCTTGGTATTGGAATTGTTGGCGGACGAGGGGAAAATGGTTCAGGTGATATCTTTATTGCATTTTCCACAGCTAACCCAAATGCATTTAAAAGAGAAGATTTTACAAAACTGGATGAGTTACCAAATGATATGATCAATGGATTATTTAACGCAACAGTGCAGGCCACTGAAGAAGCCATTATCAATGCCATGGTAGCTGCAGAAACTATGGTAGGCATTAATGGTAATAAAGCTTACGGTTTGCCACATAAACTGGTCATAGATGTGCTGAAAAAATACAACAGGATAAAATAACAAAACGTTTCAACTTATAAAATGAATATAAAAATATTGCTGATAAGCCTTCTTTTTTTACAGCAGGCAAACGCACAATCGTATCAAAAAATTCATAGCAAAGCAATTGTTGTGGATACACACAATGACATCCTGATGCTGGCTGCGGATAAAGGAATAGTATTCGACCAGGACCTTACCGGTAAAACGCATGGCGATTTAGCCCGTATGAAAAAGGGCGGGCTGGATGTACAGATATTTTCTGTGTACACCGATGGCAGCCTGAAAAACTCCTACGCCTATGCCAACAGGGAAATGGACAGCCTCGATGCTGTAATTACCCGTAATCCTGATAAAATTGTAAAAATTTACAACTATGCCCAACTGTTAGACGCAGTAAAGCAACATAAGATCGCCGCCTTGTTTGGTGTGGAAGGTGGCCATATGATAGAAAATGATCTGAATAAACTGGGAATATTTTATAACCGTGGTGCAAGGTATCTCACATTAACACATAATACAGCACCTTCGTGGGCAACCAGTGCAGCGGATGAGACCACACTTAATCCCGTAATAGGTAAAGGGTTGAACGCCGAAGGTAAAAAGGGCCTTACGGAATTTGGTAAACAGGTTGTGCAAAGAATGAATGAACTGGGTATGATGATTGACGTCAGTCATTTGGGAGATCAATCATTCTGGGATGTTATCCAATTAACTAAAAAACCAATCATTGCATCGCACAGTTCTGTTTACAGCCTGGTACCTCACCGGCGTAATTTAAAAGATAACCAGATAAAAGCGATCGCTAAGAACGGAGGCGTGATACAGGTAAACTTTAATCCCGGGTTTATCGACAGCAGTTTTGAAAGGAAAGAAACTGCTTTTTTTAAAAAGCATGCCGCCGAAAGTGATTCACTTACAAAAGCCGGCATGGAAGAATGGTACATGATGGATTTCCTCTATAAAAAATATGCTGAAGAATCAAACGGAATGCGGCCTGTATTTTCCATGCTCATTGATCATATTGAATACATCATAAAACTGGTTGGTGCAGATTATGTTGGCCTGGGTTCCGATTTTGATGGCATCAACATTACACCTCAGCAACTAGATGATGTTACTTCATACCCTTTAATCACAAAGGCATTGAAAGAAAGAGGTTACAGTAAAAAAGATATTACAAAAATACTTGGCGGTAACCTGTTACGAGTTCTAAAAGTTAACGAAACAAAATAAAAAATATGATTAGCAAATTTATCAGGCTATTTCCAATTATATTTCTTTGTACAATTGGCTTGCATGCGCAAAATTCAGAAAGTATTACAGCGGAAAAAGATTCTCCCAAAATATTTATGATACTTGATATTACTGTACATGATACCAGCATGTATGAACAATATAGGAAAAATGTAGAACCACTCATTAAAAAATTTGGCGGCAAATACCTTGTTCGTTCAGGCGGCATGGCATTAGATACAGATCCCGACCGTAAAGTTATTCCTGTAGCAGGTGGCTGGAACCCCAACAGGCTCATCATTGTGCAATGGGATTCCATGGAGCAGCTCCAAAGCCTATCCACATCAGCTGAATACAAGGCTGTTGCAGAATTAAGGGAAAAATCAGCTTCAACTAAATCAATTATTGTAAAAGAATACCTGAAATAATATTCATTTTAAACAATAAATAAAGTATGGCTAATGCAACAAATGATGAAGGTTTAAAACGGGTAGTTGGTGTGTCAGGGCTGGCACTGGCCATAGTAAATGGAGTTATTGGTTCAGGTATATTTGTGCTGCCGGCAATTGTAGGAATTGCAATGGGTGCGTTTGGTATTTTCGGATATGTATTTTGCAGCATCATGCTGGCTGCCATCATGCTTTGCTATGCAGAAATTGGCAGCAAGGTTACATGCAGTGGAGGATCCTATGCTTATGTAGAAGCAGCTTTTGGCGACTTTCCCGGTTATATTGTTAACTGGTTGTATTTTTTTGGATGGAGTATTTTAGGTAGTGCCGCAGTAATGAATATCCTGGTTGATTCATTGGCTGTTTTGTTCCCGGTATTTTCAAATCCACTCATACGCGGGCTTTTCTTTTTTGTACTCATTGGGTTAATGGTACTGATCAATATACGCGGAGTAAAACAAGGTATCGGTTTGGTTAAAGCTATCACCATCATTAAAATATTGCCATTACTCGGTATCATCATTTTCGGTTTTACCAGTGTAAAAGCAGCTAATCTGCACTGGGAGCATATCCCATCTGTGAAAACTTTTGGAGATACTGCTTTTATTTTATTCTATGCTTTTGCCGGTTTTGAAACGTCCCTTTGTGTAAGTGGCGAATTTAAAAATCCGAAACGAACGGTTCCCCTCGGGATATTCCTTGGTGGAACTATAGTACTGATTATTTATTTGTTATTACAAACAGTAACCCAGGGTATACTGGGCGCATCTACAGCTAATTTTAAAGATGCACCTCTTGCTGCGGTAGCTGAAATAATTGTGGGGCCTGTGGGCACTACGATCCTTTTGTTTACAGCAGCAATCTCCTGCTTTGGAAGCGTAAGTGCTGATGTAATGGCTACTCCACGTTCTTTATTCGCAGCTGCTAATGACGGCATGTTCCCGAAATTCCTCGGCAAAGTTCATCCGAAATTTTCAACACCTTACCTTTCCGTAATTACTTACGGAATATTGATCTTTATTTTTTCTGTATCAGGTGGTTTTAAACAATTAGCCATATTGGCCAGTGCTGCCATTCTGCTGATATACCTTGCTGTTATATTATCAACCATCAAGCTTAGAATGAGGAAAACCGATGTCATTGAAAAAACATTCCGAATACCTGGCGGATTGATCATACCTGTAATTGGTATTGCTGCCATAGTATGGCTGCTCACCAGTTTGAGCAAATGGGAAATTCTATCAACCCTGATTTTTATTGCTGTGGTTTGTATTTTGTATTTTATTATGAAAAATTTTAAAAAAAGTAAGTAGCTGTGGTCCGTCAAAGGCAAATTTAAAAAGTATTTACTCCACAAATGTTAAACGCTGAATATGATACCTTACATAAGAATAAAATTGACATGTTGCCTGATTTTTCCAATGTTAACATTCACAACAGAAGCACAAAACTTTCTCCCGCCAGCTATTGAATGGCACGGAAAAAGCGAATCTTTAATTGCAAAAGCAACTGATCCGTGGATAACAACTACAGAAAAATCTGGTTTTGTAACCACTCCGGATTATGATGAAACGATGGCCTGGTTTAAAAAACTGGACAATGCTTCACCACTGTTAACCATGATCTCCATTGGTAAAAGTGTTGAAGGACGGGATATATTTATGATCATCGCATCCACAGAAAAAAACATCACGCCCGCTTCATTAAAAAAATCTGCCAGGCCATTATTTTTGGCACAGGCTGGTATCCATTCCGGTGAAATTGATGGCAAAGATGCAGGAATGATGTTGTTGCGTGATATCGCTTTTGGAAATAAACAAACATTATTAGAAAAAGTAAACTTCCTCTTCATTCCTATTTTGAGTGTAGATGCTCACGAACGTTCATCGCCATACAACAGGCCCAACCAACGTGGTCCGCAAAATATGGGCTGGAGAACCAATGCACAGAATTTAAACCCTAACAGGGATTATACAAAACTGGATACAAAAGAAATAAGATCGGTTTTAAAAGTGATCAACGATTATGATCCTGTTTTGTATATGGACATTCATGTAACTGATGGTGCCGATTACCAATACGATATTACTTATGGAGGAATTGGCAGGCAAGGGTATTCTCTTGGCATCAGAGACTGGCTGGAAACTACTTATCAAACTTTTACCAATGATGCATTAACGGCAAGCGGACATCTCCCCGGCCCGTTAGTCTATGCATTCAATGACAGGGATTTTTCGCAGGGAATGACTATACAGATCGGCGGGCCCCGTTTTTCTGATAGCTATGGCGATCTGCGGCACCTGGCAACTATATTGGTAGAAAATCATTCATTAAAACCCTTTAAGCAGCGGGTGTTGGGAACCTATGTACTACTTGAAAACACGTTGAAACTCCTTGCAACAACAGGGCAGTCATTAAAGCAAATTACAGAAAAAGATAAGTCCAATAGAATGGCCAGATTTCCGCTGCAATGGAAAGTTCCGCAATTAAAAACGGCCGTAGGTTTTGATACAAGGGGGATCCAGCCGGAAATCAATGCAACAGCTGCTCCTGCAGATAGCTTTCAGCTTGCAGCAATAGCATCTGTGATCCGTAAATCATCGGTTACTAATTCAGATTATGTGGAATGGCTGGGTAAACCTGTAAAACAAACTGTTGCAGACTATAAATCAACCGAACCTTTTGATTTTATCAGCCGGCCAAAAGGATATTGGGTTCCCGCATCCTGCGATGTAGTTATTGAAAGATTAAAACTACATGGAATTAAAATGGCAATACTAACTCAGCCAAAGGAAGTAACTGTAGAAATGTACCGTATTACTGATTATGTTTTCGGAGATGACAACCATCATATACTCCCCTTTCAGGGACACATACAGGTTAGTGCTGCAACAAAATCTGAAATAAGAAAACAGTTATTCGCTCCGGGTTCTGTTTATATTTCCACCGACCAGCCCTTAGGTGACCTCGCTGTTTTTTTATTAGAACCAACTTCTAAAGACTCTTATTTCAGTTGGGGATTTTTTCATACCATTTTTGAACGCACAGAATATATTGAAGCTTATGTAATGGAACCCATGGCTAAAAAGATGCTGGATGAATCACCTGCACTACAAAAAGAATTTGAAGAAAAGAAAGCCACAGACAAAAATTTCGCAAATAATCAAAATGCCATTCTAACCTGGTTTTATAGTAAGACAAAATATTATGATGAGCGATATTTATTGTACCCGGTTGGAAGGGAATTGTAAGCATTTGACAAAAGACCATAATAAGGGAAATGAATTATTGCCTCCAGCTAAAGCTGGAGGCAATTCATGGAGGCAATTCATGAATTGCCACACGCTTCAGCCTGTGGATAATAAATAAAAATCAAACTGGCTTTAGCCAAATAAAACTAAACATCATTTTCATGGAAAAAATAAAACTCCTACTTTTTATCTTCTTTTGTCCATGTTTCCTAAATGCACAGCAGCCTTTAACTTCTATCCGGCAGGAAGTGCAACAAACGGTTATAAAAATGTTTGAGGATTTATCCAACCGCGATTCGGTCAGTTTAAAGAACCATTGTACAATGGATGTTACATTATATGAATATGGCCAGGTTTGGAATTTAGATACTCTTATACTTAAAGCCATTACACAAAACCAATCAACAGATTTTAATCGCACCAATACCTTTGATTTCATCAATACCACTGTAGATAAAACCACTGCATGGGTTACTTATAATCTTCATTCAGAAATTACCAGGAACGGCAAACAGGGAACGGCAGAATGGCTGGAAACAGTAGTTTTAGTTAAAGAAAAAAAACAATGGAAGGTGAAACACCTGCATTCAACACTTATCAAACGAACTTAATTTTTCAATATAAATAGATATCATAAACCAGTATCAACATAAATAACATGAATAAATCATTCTTATCTCTTATCATTGTTTGCCTTTTGGCAGCTCCGGTTTTTTCGCAAATAAAATTCAGCGATGAAACAAAAAAGTACATTGAATACAATGACTCTATTATTGTGTTTAAAAATGGTTTGCTGATTGACGGCAAGGGCAATGCTACAAAATCACATCAAACAATTATCATCAGCAATGGCAAAATTGACTGGGTGGGTGAAGATGCCAAAGCCGATATTCCAACAGGCGCCAAAACAATAGATTTGAACGGAAAAACCATCATGCCGGGTTTAGTAATGCTCCATGAACACATGTATATATCAGCACATTCTATCTCACCAAGGTATTTAAATTTAAAACAATTGCCCTTTAGTTTTCCCCGGCTTTACCTGGCAGCAGGAGCAACTACTATCAGAACCTGTGGCAGCATTGAACCTTACTCGGATATCCGGTTAAAAAAAGACATTGATCTTGGTATCATTCCAGGTCCTTCCATAGAACTGACTGCACCTTACATTGAAGGAAAGTCAGCCAGGTTTCCACAAATGAAAGAAAACAATACACCTGAAGAAGCAGCGGCATTTGTAAACTATTGGGCCGACCAGGGTTTCACTTCTTTTAAAGCATATATTGGTGTTGACAAACCCACATTGAAAGCGGCTATTGATGCTGCACATAAAAGAAAATTAAAAATAACAGGTCATTTAGATATGGTTACTTACCGTGAAGCTGCTGCCATGGGCATGGATAATTTAGAACATGGTTTTTTTGCCAGTACAGATTTTGTTTTTAATAAAAAAGAAAATGAACAGCCTGCCGGCGGTGTTGCTTATAAAGCATTGAGCAATCTTGATATTCAAAGTGACAGTGTAAAACAATTTATTCAATATTTAATAGATAAAAAAGTGGGTATCACATCTTCATTAGCCGTTTTTGAAGGACCCACTACCACACAACCGCAACCAAACCAGGAAGCACTCAATGCCATGTCACCCGATACCAGGGATTTTTATTTAAACAGGCTGGTTGCCACCAAATCAGTCAAAGCACCTACAGACTTTGATAAAGCCTTTGCAAAAGCCAGCAAAATGGAAAAAATATTTTATGATATGGGTGGATTGTTAACTGTGGGTACTGACCCAACAGGCAATGGTGGAACAATAGCTGGTTATGGTAATTGGCGGGCAATAGAATTACTCGTGGAAGCAGGTGGTTTTACAGCACTGGAAGCTATAAAAATTGCAACTTTAAACGGCGCTATTGGATTAGGATTGGAAAAAATGACCGGTACTATTGAAGCCGGTAAAGCTGCAGACCTGCTGATTATAGATGGCGATCCATCAAAAAATATTAGCGATATTCGTAAGGTGCTGTATGTTTTCAAATCAGGAGTGGGTTATCATTCAAAGAAATTATTTGATTCAGTAAAAGGAAAAGTGGGCTTTAATTAACTTAAAATAATTACACAGGCTATACAACCGATTTATGAAAATAATTACACTCTTTTGTTTTGTTGTGAGCATAATCCCGTTATGTATCGGGAATGCATTTGCACAAAAGCTTAATGTAGATTCAATGTTACAGAAAATAGCTGTTGAAAAAGATGATGATAAAATAATTGACCTGATCCGAAGTTTCCACACCAGTGAATTTAACAACACACCTTCACTCTCCATTGAGATTGGCATTAAATTATTAAAACAAAACCGGCAGGATAAAAACATCATTGAAGAATCTTCTGCCTATAGTTTTTTAGGTCATGGGTACCGGTTAATGGGTAACAACATCAAGGGATTGGAATATCATCACAAAGCCATTGCCCTCGCAGAAAAAAGCAAAAATCTCTCAGTCCTGGCAATGGCAGAAAATCAAATAGCACATGTTTATAAAGACCGTGGCGAATTTGATAAAGCGATTGCACTATACCAGTCATCCTTAAAGCATGCTGAAAAAGGTAAAAATGAATTAGTTAAGAACTGGCCTTTATCAAATTTAGGCACCGTTTATCTTTTAAATAATAATTTAGATTCTGCATTAATTTACTCACAAAGGGCTTATGAAAATATAATAAAAACTGAAAGCAAACGGTTATTATTTTTAACATTGCTAAACCTTGCCGGTGTACATAGTAAATTGGGCAATGCTTCACTTGCTATCAGTTATTTTGACATGGCAAAAAAAGAAGTAGAAGGCAAACCCTATACAAGGTACCTGAATTTATTATATACTTTTATAGCGGAACATTATAAAAGTGTAAATCAAACAGATTCCTGTGTGCTGTATGCAAAAAAAGCTATTGAAATAACAGGCAACACTCCTTTCTTTTACCTGAGCAGTAAACCGGCACAAATGCTTACCGATATTTATGAAAATAATAATTGCGACAGCACATTAAAATATGCAACCGTTTTAAAAACAGCCAATGATTCATTAACCAGCAGCAAAGCAAATCAGCAAATTCTATTAATGACCTTTGAAGAAGATCTGCGGCAGCAGGAACTGGCCACAGAAAAAATAAAAGAAAATGAAGAACGTCAACAGAATATTCAATATGCATTGATCGCACTGGGAATAATCACATTAATCAGCCTCTATTTATTACTCAGCCGCAGTTTTATTACCAATACCAAATTGATCGAATTCTTTGGAGTGATCTCTTTGCTGATCGTTTTTGAATTCCTGAATCTATTACTACATCCTTTCCTGGAAAGGATTACACATCACTCCCCTATTTTAATGCTGCTGGCATTGGTTTGCATTGCTGCACTACTTGTTCCACTACATCATAAAACAGAAAAATGGGCCACGGCTAAACTGGTAGAGAAAAATAAACAGATCCGGCTGGCAGCTGCAAAAAAAACAATTGAACAACTGGAAGCAGATAAAAATAAAACCAATAATGCATGAAACCAATAATGAAACTGCTTGTATTTTTATTGTTGGTGCAATCTGCTGTTGCCCAAAAAATAAATACCGATCCAATCTTACAATCTATTGCTGCTGAAAAAAATGACAGCCGTCGTATCAACCTCATCTTTGATTATTTTGCCACAACGCAGGATACTGATCCCTTACTGGATATGCAACATGCCAAACAACTTTTAGAACAATCAGAAGAACTAAATGATCCCATACAGGAAGCACTGGCCATTTCAGAAATAGGATATGCATACCGTGCTATTGGGAATAATTTAAATGGACTTGAGTATAATATAAAAGCCCTTGCCATTGCAGAGCAAACAGAAAACATAGAACTGATAGCTGCCATAAAACTGGGTATGGCACTTTATTACAAAGACCTGGCAGATTATACCAAAACCCTTGAACTTCTACATGCAACAGAAG
>Ga0154020_10010053_pt1 | contig 10852 bp, 4 predicted proteins | sample Klosneuvirus_201_FD_109709 | JGI IMG/M metagenome (GOLD analysis project Ga0154020, IMG submission 109709) | Active sludge microbial communities from wastewater, Klosterneuburg, Austria - Klosneuvirus_20160825_MG | ecosystem: Engineered > WWTP > Aerobic digester > Activated sludge | place...
ACCCGGTCGAGCGCCGGGTGTCCCTCGAGGAGCTCGGCCGCGAGCGGCTCGGCGGCCCAGGTCAGCTCGGCGTCGGGGAGCGCGGCCCGCAGGAGCTCGAGGGCCGGCAGGGTGTGGATCGCATCGCCGAGCGCGCTCAGCCGGACGAGGAGGAGGCGCGTGGTCACGAGGTCGGTGAGGGTCCTACACCTCCTCCAACAGTTCAAGGCACCGACCAAGACCTCCCGTCACCGTCAGTTCCGGATGACGAGAATCATGTGGGAGTAGCCCGGCCCACCAAACGCATGGTAGCCGCGCATCTGTGTCCCTGTGTTGGCCAGCTCCAGCCCAGCCACGTAGTGGTAGCCCTGAACAGGCTGAACGACGTACTCCGAGTCGGCACTGGTGTTGTCGGACCAGTTGGTGAGGTTTGTCGAGGAGGACGGAGCAGAGGTGCTGTCATACCCGACCCCGATCCAGCCGGCGTTCGTGCCGCCCGTGCTGACGGAGTAGCACCTGGCCCCGGCCGTGATCGCGTCCTCATGGCTCAATCCGACGACAAAGAAGATCTGCCAAGCAGTAGCGTTGGCGTTGCAGATGCGCCACGCCCCGCTACCAGTCCACGTCGCCGCCGTCTCGTTCAGGTGGCTCGACCGCAGAATCCGATTGTCGGCATTCCAGACGAAGCGATACCGCGCCTTGTCGAACACCTTCACCGTGCCACCATCTGTGAACGTGCGAATCGTGCCCAGATAGCGCCGGGTGGTGTCACTGGACTTGACCCACACACCGTCGATGCGCGTCAGTAGGTGGCTGGCGTTTCTAGCGGAGTTACTCGTCCAAGGCTGTAGCGCCAATGCGCCCGACGCCAAGGTGTCGGACCCACCCGAGTTGTCGTACACGAACACGTCGTGGTTCGTGTCCGTCGCGAGGCTTGTCACCGAGGCACTCAAGCCGGTTGACGGAATCCTGCAGACGTTCCATGTCGAAGAGCCGTCATAAAGGGCGACCTGATCCGACGAATGCGGAAAGTAGCCGATCGATGTGCTCATCACGTCCGCAGTGGGGGCAGGAAGGATCGGATTCGAATTGTCAGCGGTGAGCCGACCACCCTGTAGCGAGCGGGGCACCACTCCGCCGCCGCCACCGCCACCCCCCGCCAAAGCGTTGCTGATCCCCTTGAGATGGGCCGTCAGATCGGTGGTGGCGGTCGCCAGGCCGCCAGACCCTGAGGCGTCCGGGGTGTAGTTCAACGAAGTCGTCAGGTCGATCCGGAGCCGATCCGCGTCAACCGCCGCCGCGCCGCCGTTGATCAGTGCCCCTGGGTTCACGGCCAACGCGCTGCCGCTGCCTCCAGTGAGGCCATTGCCCGCCGCACTACTAGCGATCCGAATCCGGCCAGTGCCGTCCTGCTCGAGGCCAGTCCCGACGAGGGCGGACAGCGTCAGGCTCGTCGACGTCGACGAGTTCCAGATCGCGCTCGCGACCTCCGCCGCCTGGGCGTAGGGCACCGCGGTGAGCCGGATCCTGGGGACGATCTCCCCGCCACCGGTCTCCTTGATCGCCAGCCACCGCTCACTGGTACCGCTGAAGCCGTTCTTGAACGTGCTCCCGAGCGCGCTGGCCATGCCGAGAGAGATCGCGACGACCCCGTTGCGAACGGGCACAGCCGTCTGGCTCTCCGTCCAGAGCGGCGGACCACCACCGGACGACGTCGTGTAGATCTCGAAGGTCAGGTTCAGGTCGGCGTTGACCGGGACGCCGTTCTGCAGGATCCGGGCCTGGACGCTGACGACGTCCTTGCTCTCCTGCGCCTCGGCTCCACGACCCACGAACGCGATCCCGGTCGCGGCGAGGGTCGAGAGCATGAGCGCACTGGTCCAACGCGCGTGCGTGCGACGCATGACGGTCTCCTGTCGAGTCGTGGAGCGGAGGGGGTTCAGGAAGTCAGCGCCTGCTGCCAGGCGGCGTGAATGGCGGTGGTGTCGGCGCTACCGACCGTGACGGTCTTCCCGGTCAGCCCGCGCAAGAGGCGCTGGGTGACCTCGCGGATCGCCGCGGACGGGTCGAGGAGCGCGTCGACAGCTCGCCGGGCGGCGGCGGGGCGATCCGCAACCGTCCGCCGCTCGAGGCTCGCGCAGGCGAGGAGCCGCTCGGCCTGGGGCCGGGCGCCGGCGAGCAGAACGTCCAGGAGGCGGTCGTCGACCCCCGCTCCTGCCACGCCTGCCAGGAGCTGGATCGCGGCGGGACGGACCCGGTCGGACGGGTCGTCGACGAGGGCCAACATCGCGTCCTGGTGCTCAGAGATCCCCTCGTTGGCGACGAGGTAGCGGAGCGCAGCGAGTCGCAAGGAGTCGTCTGGCGAGGAGAGCTGCTGAGCCGCGTCGGCCACGCGCGCGGGATCCCGCGCGTCGAGGGCCTGGTAGAGGTCCCGCTCGAGCGCCACCGCGGCCGTGTCGCGCGACGGCCGAACGGGCGCCTGCTCGGCCGAGGTCGACCAGCTCGACCACGCCCACACGCTGCAGCCGACGGCGAGCAGGGCGGCGCCGCCGGCGAAGACTCGCCCGCGATGCCACCGCCCGGCGCCGTTCCCCGCGAGCTCGCGCAGGATCCGCCTCGCCGCACGGCCCGAGAGGCCGTGCTGCTTCGCCAGGCGAGTGGAGTTGCAGCCCGGGTCGCGCTCGATCGCCCGCCGGAAGGCGGCCTCGGCCTCTTCGTCGTGCATCGTCGTCTCCCGGCTCAGCGGCCGGAGGTGCCGGGGGTGCGGTTCGCCAGGGCGCGTGCCTTGGCCACGAGCGTTCGATCGCCGGACGCCCGAGCGAGTTGATCCACCGCGGCGTGCTCGCCGCGGGCCCACAGGACGTTCATGGCGAGGAGTCGGCTGAACCCCGACGCCGCCTGCGCCGCCGCCACGAGCTCGGCGCGAGGAAGCAGGGACAGCCGATCGATCTCGGCCTGGGCGGCGGGGTCCAGCGCCTTGGGCTCGCTCAGCCCGGAGGCCGCCGGCGCGTGCTGGCTCACTTCATGAGGTTCCGCCGGCCGCACGTCCGGAGGCTGTCCTGGGGCGGACGGCGCTTCACGCCTGGTCAGCAACGCCGCGGCCGCAGCACCGAGGAGTACGGCAAACAGGCCCACGCCTGCCGCCCGGCGGACTCGCCCGGCGGAAAGCAAAGGCTCGGTTCGCTTGGTCATATGCTTGCCTGCTGGATGAAAGTGCGGCGCACGTTACTCCATCGGAAGTGTGGCGCGCAAGCCCACCACTTCCGATCCCGGTAGCTCCGTGGGGTGCCTGCAATTGCGCCACTCTCGCCATTCTTGGCCAGTCCCTTCGGGATCGCGTCAGGAGGGGGACGTTTACCTGTCCTTGAACCCTTGGCAGGCGCCCCCTGCGACACAACCCCTGCATTTGCCATGAGTGGCAACTGGTTGCGGGTGAGGTTAGACTGCGCCGCTTTCCATCGACGGAGCGGAGGCGTAATGGCAAGGCGCAATCTTGGAAGGTCGTTGTGGGCCCGCGGGATCCTTGGCTTCGGGCTGGTGGCGGGCCTGGCGACCTGGAGCGCGAGCGTGCGGGCGCAGGGGCAGGAGCAGCTCGGCGATCGCGTCGCGGAGATCCACGAGGCCTGCTCGAAGGCCGGGATCCCCGTGGAGTCGGTGCGATTCGCAGATGGCAGATACGAGGTCGTCATGCGCGCGGGCGCCGAGGGCCGTCGCGCCGAGGCGGACGCCGTCAAGGATCAGGTTCTCGCGAAGCCGAAGGCCGTGATCGTCGTGGACAACGTGAACGACGCTCTGGTCGTCCTGCGCTTCGAGCCGAGCAACGCGTCGGCGAACGCCGTCCTTCGCGCTCGTTACGAGCAGCTCAAGGCCGCCGCGCCTCGCTGATCGCGATCTCAGCGTCTCCTTCGCTCCGCTCCTGGTCTCCCGCCGGAGGTGTGCGCATGTTCCGCGCCGACCCGTCCCTCGTTCGATCCGCTGTGGCCGCCGCCGTCCTGCTTCTCGGTGCGGCCGAGGCGGCCAAGGCCGCCGGAACGCTCCAGGTCGTCGGGCTCGACGGCGGACTCCAGAGCCCCGGCGGTGTGCAGGGCGCGACCGTGGCGCTCGAGTACACCAGCTACAGCGGGACGACGGACCTCCGCGGGCGGTGCTCGATCGCCTCGATCGCGTCGGGACGCTACGTCCTGCGTGTGACCGGGCCGGCCGGGTTCGCCCCGATCCGCCGGACGGTCGACGTCCCGGACAGCGGTGCGCTCACGCTCCCGCCTCTCCTCCTCCCGCGAGTCCCGACAGGAACCGAAGTCGTCGTCCCAAGCACCGCCGGCGCGGTCACGTCGACCACGCAGGTCGAGAGCCCGCTCGTCCCCAACGCCCGCCTCACGGTCGCGACGACGACCGCGATCAGCGGCTCCGCCGACTCTCCCTCCGTCGCAATCTTCCCGGTCGACCGCTCGCTATCGCCCGTTGCCTTCCCCGGCAACCTCGAGCCCCTGCGGCTGTACTCGGTGTCGAGAGCGGGACTCGGGTTCGGGATCGCGCAGGGGCTGCGCCTTCCGAACGACGAGGCCCTTCCCCCCGGCTTCGCCGTCCCGGTCTTCGCTCTCCTGCCCCGGGAAGCCGAGATCGACTCGGACTGGCGTTTCGTCGGGATCGCCACGGTCGATTCGACCGGAGAGTTCCTGCAGGCGGAGTCCGCCGAGACGGCCTTCGTGCGCAGCGCGACGCTCTACGCCGCGCAGGGCATGACCTCGGCCCTGCCCACCCGCTACCGGCTCCGGGTGCAGGACCGCGCCGGGAGCCCGGTAAGCGGCGCGACGGTCCAGGTACACCGCTTGCTCCTGACCGAGACCGATACTCCCGGCACCTACGAGGGCGACGACGTCGTCCACCCCGGCGCTCCGCTGCGCGCGCTCGTGTCGAAGGACTTCGGCGGTGGGCTCGTCCTGCACGCGCTCTCCGATCCGGTCGAACACGGGGGTGAGGTCACCCTCCTGCACCAAGGCAACGCGCTGCGCCTCGAGCTCTCGAGCGGGGAAGGGCTGTGCGTGGCCGGGGCGGTCATCCGCAACGCGACCTCGTCGCACGCGACGCTACGCCTCACCGAGGCCTCGGCTGCGCCCGCCGCGACGAACGGCGAAGGCGGGGTCGTGGGCTCGACGACCTCGTGGGTCGGCCCGCTGAACCAGACCTTCGTCGGCTCGACCGCGCCGGTCGTGAGCTTCGTCGCCTCGCCCTCGGGGACCTCCGGGTCGCCCGACACCGCGCCGATCCTCTCCTTCTCGCTCCTGGCCCTCGACCCGGCGTTCGACCCGGACTCGAGTGCCTCCTACACTACGACGGCCCGCCTCACGAGCGCGAGCTACAGCCTCGACGGCGGCACCACCTGGAACACGGTCACCCTCGTCGCGAACCGCGGCGACGCCCGGACCGCGCTCGCCGCTCCCCCCGGAGGGAGCCGCTACCGGTGGGCGTGGAACCTGTGGGCCACGCCTGCGCCGACGGGGATCACGGGCGCTTCCCAGGCGGTCCTGCTCCGCGCGACGATCCAGGACGCGCCCGGCGGGAACAGCACGACCGTCACCGCACCGACCTTCTACTACCGCTGGCCGACGCCGCGGGTCGAGCGGATCGAGCCCCGTGACGACTCCACGGACGTGTTCCTCGACTCGGCGATCCTCGTCGACTTCGAGCACGACATGGACGCGGCCACGATCAACTACACGAACATTGTCGTCACGAGCTCGGTCGGTCCGCTGACCACCAGGACGGTCACGTACCTCAATGACACCCGGCAGGCCCGGATCAGCTTCGCCGGCAACCTCCCCGCCTGGAACGTGATCACGGTCACCGTCGGCACCGGCGTCATGAACGTCTTCGGCGTCGCCCTGCCCTCGGCCGTGGCGGCCACTTTCACCACCGGGACGACGACGTCGCTCGCGGACGACGATGGCGACGGGCTCCTCAACCTGGAGGAAGCCCTGCTTGGTACTGACCCAAGCCCTCCTGACGGCGGTGACACCGACGGGGACGGGATCGGTGACTGGGAGGAGCTCTTCGTCTATGGGACCTCTCCCCTCACGCCCGACACCGACGGGGACGGAACGCCCGACGGCGCCGACGCCACGCCGCTCGGGACCCCCGAGGCGCCGCTCCCCGTTGCGGACGTGGCGCCGGTCGACACGTTCCTCGTCACGAACATCGCGCCCGTAGGCAACGCGGTGCCTCTCGACGCGCAGATCGCTGTCACCTTCAACGGCCCCGTGGAGCCGTCGAGCTTCGACGGCACGAACATCACGCTCGAGCGCCTGACGCCGACGACGGCGACGCTGACCCTGTCCTTGGTCTCGCAGCCGAACCCCAGGACGCTCATCTTTGAACCGGTTGGCGGCCTCACGAATCCCGCGAGCTACCTCGTAACCGTCGACGCAGGGCCGGGCGCCGTGGAGGACATGACCGGCGCCTACGTCGCGGCCGTCTCGACGTCGACGTTCGCCACCGGCTCAGGGGCGTTGCCCCTCTTCGAGCCGGAGAGCTACCTGGACACCCTCTCCATGACGAGCTGGGAGCGCTTCCCGCTCACGGCACCGACCGCCGGCGGTCGACAGGGCATGGCGGTGGTCATCCCCGCCACCCACAAGCTCCTCGTCGCTGTGACGGACGTCGCGGTTCCCGGCCGAGGTCTGCCAGTCGCGATCTCCCGGATCTACCGGAACAACGAGACGGCGGCGATCTCGAGCGGTTGCTTCGGGAACCAATGGTTCTTCCCGTACGAGCGCAGCTTCACGGTGGCGCAGATCGACACAGCCGTCGACATGAATCCAGACTTCGTGCACCGCTCCGAGGACGGGCGGGTCTTCACGTACCTGAGCAATGGCAGCACTCTCGCCTACATCGAGGACTACGCCGACCCGCCCGGAGCGCACGAAACGCTGAATCTTTGGACGGACGGTGGGGTGCTGTACCTCGTTCAGCGCGAGCGCGTGGGCGGGAGAAAGTCGTACTACCGCTTCTTTCATCAGAACGGCAACCCGGTCGCCACGGAGGGCGCTCTCACCGCTGGCGACGTCGGCGTCCTGACGCTGGTCCGTGACCGGAACCTCAACACTGTGACGATCGATCGATATCCATCCACGGACACCGACCGGCCGCTGCGGATCAGCGCGATCACGGACGACATCGGCCGGATCACGACCTTCACCTACGGGTCCGGCTCGGTGGAGAAGGCCCTTGTGGTCTCGGTCGAGCAGTTCGGCGAGCGGACCTGGACCTACGACTACGACGGGAACGGGAACCTCACCGACGTCGGGCTGCCGGGCGGGAAGACGCACGGCTACACCTACACCTCCTCGAGCGGGACGTACCTCCTCAGCTCGGTCGTCGACGGCCTGGCCGTCGCCAGCATGCGCTTCTTCTACGACGCCGCTGGCGACGTGACCCAGGTCGACTACGGCTCCGGCGTGGATGCGGGTACCGCGGTCTACTCCTGGGCGGTGACGGGTGGAGTGACGACCGCGACGCAGGTCGACCGCAACGGCAACGTGCTCGTCCTCGAACACGAGGCCGCCCAGACGCCTGGCTTCCACAACGTCGCCGTAGCGACCAACTTTACGCGTGGTCTCCACCCGTTCATCAGCGGGGGCGAGCCCATGAACTACCGGACCGGGTATGAGCACGACAACGACGGCGATCTCCTTCAGTGCGTCATGCCGAATGGTAATGTTTTCAACATCGAGCGACTCCCCGAGTGCGGGTGCCCAAAGGAGTACGAGTTCGTCAGCGGCTCCGACGTCATCCGGCAGCTCATGTCGTATGAACCAAAGTTCAAGGGTCTGCGCTCGATCACCGATCCGCGTGGCAGCGTCGATGGCGCGACGTACGCGGAAGAGGACGCGTACACCACGCGAACCTACTACGACAACGAGGACGTCGAAGTTCGCATGCTGACGGAGGCGTTCGAAAGCGGGCGCGGCACACTGGTCCCCTGGTTCGACGTGGAAGCCGAGGAAGTGCCGAAGGGGTACGGCCACGACGAAGAGGGGGGGGCGGAACTTCACAGGCGCGACGACGCGATCTTCGTCGACGTGGATGATGACGGCTACCCCGATCGCGGTGGCAATCCGGTGGCACAGCGTGGCCCCAGGCCCCTCCCGATCGTGGGCTGCTCGCTCTCGGGGACACGCCAGGCAATCGAGGTCTTCGCCTCGTATCAGCAGTTCGGCCAGCGAATCTTCGCCACTACCCCGAATGGCACCTGGAACCGGACCGAGTTCTCGACCTCAGGGCCGAACCAGGGGTTCCTGAAGCGGATCGAGCTGGATACGAAGTTCCGGGACGCGGACTTGGTCCTCGACATCGCCGGGGAGCCTGTGGACGGCACGGTCTCCGGTTCCGGGAGCGCGACGGGAAAGCTCGGCCTTGGGACCGACATTGTGACGGACGTCTTCGGACGGACCACGAGCATGACGAATGCCCGTGGTCACGCCTGGACCACGGAGTACGACGATATTGATCTCGTGACGCGGACGATCGCCCCGGCGCCGTTCGGCTACGAGCGGGAGTTCACGTACGACGACAACAACAACCTCGTGCAGATCGAGATCAGCAACGTCGTTCCCTGGGACCTGGATGACGACGGGCTCCAGACCTCCGCGAGCGAGCAGCGCGTCGACCCGGCGAAGCCGAGCTTCGTCCACGCCTACGTTTTCAACTCCGCCAACATGCTGCTCCGTGAGACGCAGGACGCCTGGGACGGGACCGTCCGGCAGCTCGTAACGACCTACCAGTACGACAGGAAGCAGCTCCGGATCGGGGTCCGGGAGCCCGAGGGCAACTCGCACTGGACGCGCTACGACGAGCGAGACCTCGTAGCCGAGACAGTCCAGGGCGCAAGCGACCAAGGGACTGCGCAGACCACTCGTTTCGACTACGACGCCAACGGGAATCTCGTGACCGTCATCGATGACGACAACAACTTGAATCCGTCGCAGACCATCGCATACGACGGCTTCGATCGACCGATTCGGTGGGTGGACGAACTCGGGAACGAAACTTCCGTCGTTTACGACGTCGGCGGTCACGTCACTCGCCGAGCCGTGAAGGGTCAGGCCCGGAGCCGACTGGATGCGCCCACGACGTGGCTCGAGCACACGATCACGAGCTATGACGAAGCGGGCCGCGCGTTCCAGATCGCACGTGAGACCTGGGACACGAACGCTGACGAAGGACTCGACGACCTCATGGGTTCGGGCAACCGTCTTGACCCAGCTGTCGACGTCGCCGATCTGGATCTGACACTCTACGAGCTGGGCTTACTCGGGCAGCCTAGCGAGCTCGCGCATACCCTTCTGGGTTACGACGAGAGCTCCAACCTCGTGGGAGTTTGCGACGACAACGAACACCACACGAGCTACGACTACGACGCTCTCAACCGGCTCGTGACCACGACGGACGCAGAAGGCTCGGTCCAGACGATCGTTTACGACGCCGTCGGCAACCGGATCCGTCGAACGGACGAAGAGGAGGAAGCCTCGGGTGGGCTGGTCGGGACGTACCATGCGGAGACCTTCTATGACGCGCTCAACCGCCCGATCGCTACGGTGTCGAATCTCGGCAACACCCAGCGCTTCCTCTACGACTCCCGCGACCTGCTCGTGCAGTCGAGCGACGCTATGGGCTCGGTGACCCCAAACGCGATCGAACTCAAGGACCTGCCGACCTACACCGTCGAGCACACCGGGGCGCCCCAAGGCGCGGGGCTAGACATCAACGCTCGCGGCAACACGTCGCGCTTCACGTACGACGGCCTGGGCCGGCCGCTCTCGTCGATCCGGGACCTGCGCCAGGACGGGACCGGCATGTCCGTCGTCGTGGGCCAGATCGCGACGAGCCAGACCTTCGACGACAACGGGCGCGTGGCCCAGCGCTTCGATCCGAACGGCAACGTCACGGGCTACGCCTACGATCATCAGAACCGGATGATCCGCGAGATCTTCGCGGACGGGACCGAGCATCGGAGCACCTGGAACAGAAGCGGGACGCTCGCCCTCGACGTGGATCCGCGAGGCGTGTCGAAGGCCTTCACCTACGACGCGCTTGAACGGCGCTCCGACGTGGCGATCTCCGGTCGCCCGCCGGGCGCCGGGCAGACCACCTTCCAGGCCTTCGACTTCGACGGGCTCGGGCGGCGGACCAAGGGCGAGGACGACGACTCACGCGTCGAGACGTGGTTCGACTCCATGTCGCGCGCCGTCAAGGAGACCCAGACCATCGAGACCGGCGCGCCGCGCACCTCGAAGGGGCAGTCGTTCTCCGCGTCAATCCCGGGCGACGTCCTGCGCGCGAGCGACGGAGTGGGCAACCTCATCAAGCTCACCTACCCGAGCACGGAGGCGTTCGACCGGCGCTACGACGGCGTCGATCGCCTCGCCTCTGTGAAGCAGGGCTTCGGCGGCAGCCCCACTACGATCGCCACGTTCAACCACGCCGGCATGGGCAGCCGGCGCATGTCGCGGACGTACGAGGGCACGTACTCCATGACCCAAGCCCTGGAGTACGACGACGACCGGCGGGTCATTTCGCTGGAGGCGAGGATCGCGTCCGGCCCGAGCAGTGGCACTCGGATTCGAGGCTTCGGCTACGCCTGGGACCGGGCCAACAACCGGCGCTGGGAGCGGCGTCTCAACGGCTCATACCAGGGCGAGAACGAGGGCCCGGGCGAAGCGTACCGCTACGACTCGGCCTATCGTCTGGTGCACGACGATCGAGACGTGGCTGACACCGCGCTGGACGCGATCACGTCGAACCAGACGAGCGTCCCGGCCGCGCCCTACTCGGCAGTGAACGCGAGCGACTACGTGCTCGACGCGGCGAGCAACCG
>Ga0154020_10010054_pt1 | contig 10852 bp, 7 predicted proteins | sample Klosneuvirus_201_FD_109709 | JGI IMG/M metagenome (GOLD analysis project Ga0154020, IMG submission 109709) | Active sludge microbial communities from wastewater, Klosterneuburg, Austria - Klosneuvirus_20160825_MG | ecosystem: Engineered > WWTP > Aerobic digester > Activated sludge | place...
ATTCCTGGTGGGACCACTGTTTCAGAGTAACTGAGCAGAGTGGGAGAACAGTAAAACACTGCTCTCCCACTCTGCTACTGAAACTCAGACTGTGACTGTGACTCAATCATCAAAGTGATAAGCAAAAAAAAACTCCGGACGCTGTCCGGAGTTTTTTTTTGAAAACGGAAATATTAAAACTCCCACAAATCATGTTCAAAATTCGAGATTTCATTTTTTATCCTTTCTGCTTCGAGCAGCTGAGAAATTCCCTGACGGTAGTCCTCAATCCTACGATCGTAAACGTTGGATTCTTTGTAAATATAACTTCCGAATAAACGCTTTTGGAAAATATCGTCGAAGGACCTTCTCTCTGCGTCATTTTCACGATTGAATGCTTCTGTTTTTGCGAGAAGATTTCTGGCTTCAGGATAATAAACCCAGAACAAAGGGAGCTTTTGGTTTCCTTCGCGTACATTTCCATCTTCATCAACTGCATAAACAAGCGGAGCAAAACCGATTATTCTCACCTCGATTACGGAACGTTGTTTGTCGAAAAACCAATCTTCTTTGAGACGATAGCCAATAACCTTATCAGGTGAAAATTCACGTGCGATAACGGTGTCATATTCATCGTATGGAGGATCCGGTCTTTGCATTTTAACAGTATCGGAACGTGCACCTCCCTTTGATTCAATCTCACTCATTGTCACAGGAAGGGTGAATTCATCGTCTACAGTACTGTAGGCTGTCAATGATCCTTCTTTGATCGCGTCCATACATAAGTCGATAAGGCTCTTGCGATCATGCGTCTGTTTGGACAGAGGATAACGCAAAGGCAAATTGATCTTCTCATGTAAGTCGATCACTCGCCATACACGCTTAGACCACAGAACATCCGCTTCACGGAGATATGGATAAGACATGACAAGACGTGTCGAAGTGTGTTCTTTGACATACACTCCATCCAGTACGTTCTGCGCCTGAGCGGAGAAAGCAGTGATGAGTGCAACAAGTACTAACAGAATTCTGATTTTCATGACTTTTATTTAGGTTCTACACTTATTATTGTAAGCTGAAGGACATAGGAGACAACTGACGTGTCGACTGATCGGCACCTGTAGCCATCCTGGCCTTAATAAATTCGAAGAACACTTTATCACCGGCACGGCCTTTACTCAATGCATCACGCATTTGTTGAGTAAGCTGATTACCGGTACTTTCAAATTCCATCGGATCTTTTCCTTTTCCGGTGATGGTCATTTTGAAAGCCGTAATCTTGAAGAATAATTCGAAGTCGAAGTTCTCCAGTTGAGGTATTAACGTACCGGCCATCAAAAGATTCTTATTAATGGTACCACTTTTATTGTTTGCGATCGTTGCAACAGGGTCAGGAACGCGTTTTACACGATATTCGAATGTTCCCATTGGCATAACCTTTCCGCCAATTTCAGCTGAAACTTTGATCACTGATTTTCCTACTGTACCAACCGTCGCGATGTAATGACCACCGCCTGCGGCAGGATTTGGTTTCAGGGCACCACTTGCACCTTCAATTGAAACCTTTACTTTATCGTTAGAAACACCCGGAACTGAAATCGACATTGGATTATCAACTCCGATGTAGAGTACATTCATCTTATCAGCTGAAACAACCGAATTAGGTTTTTGTGCTACGTAAGAAGATGTGAAAGGGAAATGATCATAGCTTCCGTCCGGCTTTTTCACTCGGATTACACCACCCCATTTTTTCTCGCCTTCAGCACCGGGACGATCCACATATTTAGCGTACCCGCCCTCAACCGGGAGAGGCTTATCACTTCCACCACGTATTTCATTCTTTACTGAATCGTAGGTAGCTCCGATAAATACTTCAGGAGCCATCGTTGATGAAGTAGCTGAAAGGAATACATCCGCCTGGTAATCTGAACCGATTGTTACAACTGTACTGTTTGAAATCACTTTTGCGTTCAACTGATCCAGTTTAATAATATTTTTATCCACCGAAGAAAGGAGATCATCGATCACCTGAGACTCAGCGTTTCGAATATCATTCTGAAACTTGGTGAGCAGGGCAACCGATGCAACAACAGGATTGTGGTAAAAGTTTGCCATTTCCCATGTACGTTTTCCGTCTTCTGGTTTTTCAGGATCTGCAGTTGCCAGCAAACTCTGAAGTGTTTTTTCGAATGTTGCCTTACTTGATTCAGGTACATTCAAAATGATTTTAGATTTAAAGTTGTCGAGCTTCTTTTTCAATTCAAAAGCTTTTCCGCCTCTGCCGTCATTATCATCTCCGCAAAGAATATTCGTAGGAATATCATAATCATCCTTTGCTTCCATGGCTCTTAACGTAGGGGTTGGTTCTCCCGGATCTACTTTTTCGACTTTACGAACGAGTTCATCTTTAAGTTGCTCAATAAAATTAGCAACATCATCAGCTTCTTTCCTGACGGTAGTGGCTTTATTGTACACTTCCTGATATTTAACTTTATCGACTGACATCGCCTGTTCGAAGGCGGCATATGTAGCGAGGTTCTTTTTTATTACGTTATCCTTAGACAATGTGACACTCTCGTTGATCGTAACGAAGGCATTGATTACCTCCTTAGTTACGTTCAAAGCCAACAGCGCCGTCAACACGAGATACATCATGTTGATCATCTTCTGCCTGGGTGATAGTTTTCCAGATGCCATAGCTGAAGCTTATTTGGTTGTTTGGTTAATGGTTAGTTAGAATAGAATTGTGGTAGATGAAAAATTAGCCTTTCACTGTCATAGCAGAAAGCATGTTTCCATAAACCGTATTTAATTTGGACAGATTCGTTGCCAAAGCAGCAACCTCGTCGCGGTATTTACGGGTATCGTCAAGGGATGAATTGAGATTGCCCATCAATTCGTTGATACCTTCGTAGAAGCGACCGGTTTGCTTAAGGTGCTCACTGCTGTCCTGCAATTGCAATTCATACACGGCATTTAAAGCTGCAAGGTTTTTACCTGCTGAAACAACCTGATCTTTATAAACTTTAACGTCATCTGTTGATGTAGCTAACTGATCTGCTGCTTGTGCGGCACGGACATAAGAGTTAGACAAATCACTCACAGACTGAGATGCTTTATTTACATTTTGAACATAACTCTCTGTAGCAACAGAAGCAGTGCTCATGTTAGCCATCTGAGAAGTATTCTCGCTAAGAGACCGCAATCCTGTTCCTAAACTTTCAATCAATTCGGGTCCGATTTTAGCGTCAGCCATCAGGCGATCCAATTGCTGCGCAACCGGATCCTTAGTCTTTTTACGATCTTTTTTTGAAAGGTGATCGTCTTCGCCCATTCCGGCGAGTTCAGGGTAGACCAATGACCAATCCACATCTTCATGAGGTGGCTCGAAAGCTGAGAAAAAGAAAATGACAGCCTCAGTACCAAGACCAAGAACAAGCATCAAGCCTGAAAACGGATAGTGTTGGATCTTAAATAAGGCTCCGACAATTACGACAGCAGCCCCCCATCCGTAGAGGCGGGCCATGAATTTTTTAAACTTTTTTCCTTGTGTTAATTCCGCAAGTCCCATGGTTAACGAATTAGTTTTATGGTTAGATGAAATTGATTTGTTGAATTATTCAATTATTGATTTAATACGATACGATTTAAAGACTGCGAAAATAACATTTCCAGTCTTTATGCAAATAAGATCCTAAAGAAAATAAAATTTCCCCTTTGCTTAATAATCGATTTTATCACGTCCGAGGAAACTCATGACGCAACGGAAACCGACATAACATTTAGCAGTATCCTGATATTCGAAAGTACGTGCACCCGTCTGCAAGTAATATCCGACATCTTTCCAGGAACCACCACGAATTGATTTTCTTTTTAATGCAGGTGCATCAGAATCTTTAGCTTCATAAGTATAGTCAGTGCTTATATCATGAGTAAAGCTGTAAGCCGACTCATCAAAAGCATTGCTTGTCCACTCCGAAACGTTTCCTGCCATACAATACAGACCATAATCATTTGGCCAGTATGAAGTAGCTTTTACTGTGTAAACTCCACCATCATCCATGTAATTACCTCTCATTGGCTTAAAGTTCCCCAAGAAACAACCGCGGCTGTTACGAATATAAGGACCTCCCCAAGGATACGGCGAATTCTCCAGACCACCGCGCGCAGCATATTCCCATTCTGACTCTGTAGGCAGGCGGAAATCCTGTACAAAAGCTGATCCATTATCTGCAAGATAGCTGTTCAGAAGCTGAGTACGCCACACACAGAATGCGCGAGCCTGCTTCCAGTTAACACCTACAACAGGATAATCATCATAAGCCGGATGCCAGAAATACATCTGTGTCATCGGATCATGGTATGAATAGGCATAATCATGAATCCATGAAAGAGTATCAGGGTATACATTAATAACATCTTTCTTAATAAACACCGAACGATCGCGCATTCCCTGCTCACGACTCTCTCTAAGGGCAGCCGTTTTAAGATCGATCCAGTAGTACTCGAAATTTAATTTACGAGTATCTATTTCTTTGCGCCGATAAAATCTTTCAGTCTCGGGCAGGAATAACTCAGCAAGAATTTCTTCGTTCTCTTCATCTTCCCACTTAAGCTTCATACGCCAGTTAATTCTTTCTCCGTATTCACCCTCTTCAATCAGGTGATCTCCACCTATGAGGCGGTGTGCAAGTGAATCCCGAACCCAGTATACGAACTGACGGTATTCATTATTGGTGATTTCCGTGTTATCCATATAGAATGCCGGAATTGTCACCACTTTGCTTTGTGATGTTACAGCATATGGAACATCCTGATCACTTGGGCCCATGTGGTAGGAGCCGGATGGGATGAATACCATTCCATACGGATCTGCCTGATACCATTTCTCACGGTTGAGAACGCCTGTTAGCTCCCCTTTACTCCCGCTTCCACAGCCGGAGAACATCAGTCCGATGAGGACGACGCACAGAAAACCAATTTTCTTCATTCCGAATGACTTGAGATTCATCGTTTTTATAGGATGTTGTTAGTTTCGAATTATTAACGCTTCTGTACTAATTATATTGAAAACCTTTTTACGTGACATCTTGTAACGGGATGCCTACTCTTTGGTTTCATCAAATCTAAGCAATGATCTGTTAGAAACCGTATTAATAATTATAAGAACCTTACATTCCGATGAAACTGGCGTTTTACCAATTTTGCCTTCTTAAAGCAGTATCCAAGCATAATTTCATGGCTTCCGCTGCTGTATGTCTTAATGTCGGAGGTTGTAAGGTCGTAAGAATAGCCTAATTTGAGGTTTGGTACAATTTCCAATCCGGCCATAAGAACGATTGCATCTTGGAGACGATACGAAACCCCTCCCCAGAACCTGTTATTTATCAGTAAATTAGCGTTTAGATCAGCTTGAACTGAAACCCCGTCTGTTTTAACCATCGCTGATGGCTTAAGTATGAGTGAGGATGTAAGATCTACATTGTATCCTGCCAAAAGATAATAATGACGCTCAAGAGTAGAACTGATATTATCATATTTGATATCACCCTTAGTCAGATGTTGTGTGGAGATTCCTGCATACAATTTTTCAGATTGGTAATAAACACCCAGTCCCATATCAAAGGCTCCACCACTCACAGATCCAACCGGAATACTGTTATCGTTGAGGTCATTGAAAACAAATTTAGATCCATCCAAAGACTTCTGATGATACCCAAGATTTAGTCCGAATCCCACTCGCCCGCCACCAAGATCTAATTGATAAGCATAAGATGCACGTGCACTAAAATTTTTCTCAGCACCTAACTGATCAGCGGCAAAAACAGCCAAACCAACGCCACCATGAAGCACGTCCAAAGGCATATCAGCAGTAAACAACATGGTTTTAGGCTCGCCACCGAATCCAGTCCATTGATTCCTGTATAATAAGGTAGCACAAATGGCTTCATTAGCACCCGAAACTCCGGGGTTAACGGCCAGCTTTGTGAACATATTTTGACTGAATTGAGGATCCTGCTGTGCAGATGCAGAAAGTCCAAAAATCAACAGGGTGAAGAAAACGGTAATCGTAATTATTATGCGCATCCTTGAAATAATAAAGAATAACGTTTGGTTTTCTATCCCCCCAAACTCATGAGCGGGTAAAGTAATGAAAAATAAAATCTAAAAACAAAATTTTTTTAACCTTCAATTGTTAATAGGTTATCGCTTAATCAACCATTTTTATATTCCTGTTTTTACATGGAATAATACAGGGAAAAAACTTTTATTTCTCAGATATTATTAGTTTAACTTTTGAAATGCAGCCCACCAACGTTCAGGTAATTCGTTGTTGCATGCCGTCTCGTAGTCTTTGTACGAACAAGGAACTAAATGGTGACGATGATAGCGAGATTTTGCATTAGGATAGGGAACCTCCATCCACCATCGCTCACTTTTTGTGCTCTTGTAAAAAGCTATTTCGTGAGTCGTATTCTCCAGCGCCACATGAAATTTCGTAAATCCGGTTTTAGTCTTTAATGGCACATCCTTTTTCCTGTGATAGTAGCCATCAATTAGATACCAGATCATTTGACCGGCCAAGTGAGATGTCTGATCGTGGTTATCAAACAATGGATTGATTTCATAAAGCCCAAATGAGCTCAGTTTGTCACTCATTCCGGCATAACGAACAATCTGACATGCTTCTTCTCCATACAAACCATTCGGGGAAGCATTCCCGTTACCCGGAGCATCACTTTGACGAATTGAAGAGATGTCGAATGAAACGATATCCGCATTGCGAACGATTGGTTCTGCCTCTTCAATATCTTTATGAACCTGACCGAGACGATAACTATCGAAATAAAGCTTCTCCATCAATTCAACCTGATCCATTCCAACGAAGTAAGTCTGGTAACCGATGTTACTGTAATTGAAAAGAAAATTGGGTTCATGTAAAACAATCTTTCCTAAATAAGAATCTGAACTGAGCGCTTCATCCGTAGATCCTAAATCGAAGCGGGCATCAACAGCAACAATGTTTACTGTCTCCTCAAGTTTTTGATAGGCAACATACTGTGCATACGTAAGATCCTGGCTTCCCCCCAGTATCACAACAAACACTCCCTGGCGCAGCAACTCCACCATAATACTTGATAGCGCTGCGTACGTATCCTGAACTTCATGTCCGGGAATTAAATTTCCCAGATCTGCAATCCTGTAATTATGAGTAGAAGTTTTTAAAGCGTAGAGTTTTTCCCGAACACGATCCGGTGCATCGCAACAACCGTCATTTCGAACTGAGCCTCTGTCTTCACCTACACCAATTATAGCGATATCATAATTAGCAAACTCAGGAAAGGGTCCTCCTTTGATGTTCTTGATTACTTTCTTTCCAAAAATATTTTTCTGCTCATCGGCAGATTCATAAGGAGAGATTTCGAGTGCTTGAAAATATGAGGAGATATCCATGTTCTATGCAGAAAATGCGAAGGAATTAATCTGAAATTTTAATTGAGAATTCTGCAAAGCTATTTCAAAGATCACTTCTTTTTCTTCTTTGCAGCGGCTTTTTTTACCGGGGCCTTTTTCACGATGGCCTTTTTCTTCGGAGCAGCCTTTACAGCAGCAGGTTTCTTAGATGCAGCCTTTTTAAGCGCGGGAGCCTTTTTAATAGCAGCCTTTGCAGGAGCTTTTTTCACAGCTTTCTTGGCGGCTTTTTTCTTAGGTGCCTTCTCTTCCGTTGTGCCGGCAGCTTTTCTTCTCCAGCCCCCCTTAGTTTTTACGGTAACCGGAGTTTTCTCGGCCAACTCCCTGATTGCTTCAAGGGTAAATGACTTAGGATCAGTGTCTTTAGGAATACGGATATTTCTGTCTCCAAAAGCAATATAAGGCCCCCAACGACCATTCAAAACCTGAACAGTTGGATCCTCATCAAAAGTCATGATGATTTTCTCAGCCTGCGCTTTTCTTTTTTCGTGAATCAGTTCTACTGCACGTTCGTAAGTCACTGTATAGGGATCATCTTCCTTTTTCATGGAAACGAAGTAATCACCAAGGCGCACATAGGGACCGAAACGACCAATAGATACATTCACGTCAATATCTTCAAACGTCCCGAGATTTCTTGGGAGCTTAAACAGAGCCAATGCTTCTTCAAAAGTTATCTGATCCAGTCTTTGCTCTCCACGAAGCTTAGCGAATTTTGGTTTATCGGTTTCTTCCTGAGATCCAATTTGTGCCATAGGACCATAACGACCAACACGAACCAACAGAGTCAGACCTGAAACAGGATCTTTCCCCAAGATTCTTTCGCCGGTAACACGTTCAGCATCTTTTTCAGTGGTCTCAACCGTTTCGTGAAAAGGACCATAGAACTCCTTGATCATTTTTTGCCATTTCAATTCTCCATTGGCAATATCATCGAATTCTTTCTCAACAAATGCAGTGAAATTATAATCCAGAATGTCTTTAAAGTTGGCAACAAGAAAATCAGTTACCAGCATCCCTATATCCGTCGGGAACAATTTATTTTTCTCTGCACCCGTAATTTCCGTCAAAGTTTCTTTGCTGATCTTCGAATCTTTCAAAGTCAATACCTGGTAAGCACGTTCTTTTCCCTGTCTTTCTTCCTTCACAACATATCCACGCTTCTGAACAGTTGAAATTGTCGGTGCATATGTTGAAGGTCTTCCTATCCCCAGCTCTTCCAGCTTCTTTACCAGTGATGCTTCGGTATATCTCGGTGATGCATGAGAGAATCTCTCCGTTGCAATTATGCTCAACAAATTTAAGGCATCTCCGATTTTCATTGGAGGAAGAATGCCTTCCTGATCTTTTTCTTCTTCATCGTCATCCCCTTCCATATACACTTTCAGGAATCCATCAAACTTAATCACCTCTCCATTGGCAATAAAATATTCTTTTGTTTTAGGAGATGAAATTGTAACAACAGTCTTTTCTAATTTGGCATCTGCCATTTGAGAGGCAATGGTTCTCTTCCAGATCAGATCATACAATTTTTGTTCGCGTGCCTCACCCTCTACTTCACTGCGGGAAAATTCAGTGGGACGAATTGCCTCGTGAGCCTCTTGTGCATTTGCACTCTTGTTTTTATACTGTCTGATTTCTACATATTGAGAACCATACATGCTTGTTATGCTGGCTTTTGCCATATCCAAAGCATCCTGACTCAGGTTCACCGAATCAGTTCTCATGTAGGTAATCTTACCGCTTTCATACAATCGCTGAGCGAGTACCATCGTTTGCGCTACGCTGAAACCTAGTTTTCTGCTCGCCTCCTGTTGTAAAGTAGAAGTAGTAAATGGTGCTGAAGGAGTACGTTTACCCGGTTTAACTTCGAGGTTTTCTACTTTGAAGTTCGCTCCGTTGCAGGCTTTTAGAAAATCTTCTGCCTCTTCCTGCGTTTGAAATCGCTTCGGCAATTCTGCCTTGAAACTTTTTCCATTATCCTCAAAATATGCCACGACTTTGAAAGCAGAACTCACTTTAAATACATCAATCTCTCTTTCACGCTCTACAACGAGTCGAACTGTTACAGACTGAACTCGTCCGGCCGACAATGATGGTTTTACTTTTTTCCAGAGTACCGGAGAAAGTTCAAAGCCAACAAGACGATCGAGAATACGACGGGCTTGTTGAGCGTCGACCAGATTCTTGTCAATCTTACGTGGATTTTTTATGGCTTCCAGAATGGCTTTCTTGGTAATTTCATGAAAGACAATTCTTTTAGTATCAGCTTCTTTTAATCCTAAAGTCTCAAATAAATGCCAGGAAATGGCTTCTCCCTCGCGGTCCTCATCCGTTGCAAGCCATACGATGTCAGCCTTTTTTGCATGCTTGATCAAATCGTTGATCACTTGCTCTTTGTCTGCGCTCACTTCATATACAGGCGCAAAATTATTTTCAATATCAATTCCCTTTCCTGATTTTACCAGATCACGTACATGACCGTAGCTCGACTTCACTGTGAAATCTTTACCAAGATACCCCTCAATTGTCTTCGCTTTAGCCGGAGACTCAACGATTACTAAGTTCTTTGACATTCTGTTTTTTTCCTTTGGATGGGCGCAAATAAACACAAATTATTCTGTATCTCAATTTTCAAGAAATTTTATGCTTTTATTAGGTGATTGGAAAAAAGTAAAAAAACAGATTAAGGCATCGGTTAAAAAAAAAATCTGAAATGCTCTGTATCAACGAAATAATGAATTTCCGAAGAATTGAAAAGCCAAATGAAATCAGGTGAAACAAGATTCAGGATTTAACAAAAGTAATTTTTCAATTTTGTTCGATTACAATTCAAACAAGTAATGAAATCTTCACGTCTTTCTCTTATTGCAAGTATTGTTGCACTGATTTTGGGGCTTGCCTTAGTCAATGCAAATATTTCATTATCAATAATAGAGGCTCTTAACTTCAGGTTTGACGCCGGTCTTGACAGCTTTTTCAGGATCTCCGGTTTTTTCTGTTTCGGTCTCACCTTGATTTGTCTGGCCTTCATGAATTTGGCCTACCTCCCTTTTTTAAAATTGAACATAAGGCAAAAGGCAGGTTGGGCGGTGTTTATTCTTCTCGCCTTTTTCTCCAGTCTATTAGTATTGACAAAACAGAGTGTTCCAATTTATGATGACTATACCGGGATTTTCAATTTTATTTGCCATTTCTTAAACAGCAATACGTTCTCTGAAAAAATTGGATTGTTCTTGGATCCTTATTTTGAATGCAGGATTCCTGTTGCCTATTTGCTGGTATTGCTCTATTCTTTTTTACCCGGAGAAACGATTCACTTAAATCTGATGATAGTTGTCAATGCACTTGTTTTGCTTTTGATTGCCTCACTCCTTTTTAATACACTCAAGAATCGAAA
>Ga0154020_10010056_pt1 | contig 10851 bp, 8 predicted proteins | sample Klosneuvirus_201_FD_109709 | JGI IMG/M metagenome (GOLD analysis project Ga0154020, IMG submission 109709) | Active sludge microbial communities from wastewater, Klosterneuburg, Austria - Klosneuvirus_20160825_MG | ecosystem: Engineered > WWTP > Aerobic digester > Activated sludge | place...
CCCGGCGATGCTCATCTACCTCGACCAGGTGTGGAGCACCAAGTGGGGGGTCAACGAGAACTACGCGCGCGAGCTGATGGAGCTGCACACCGTGGGGTGGAACGGGGGCTACACGCAGCAGGATGTGCACGAACTCGCCCGCGTCCTCACCGGCTGGACCATCGACGGTAACCGCAACTTCTTGTATCGCGCCGACTATCACGACTTCGGCGCCAAGACGGTCATGGGGGTCGACTTCCCGGCGCGTCCGCAGGCGGGGGGGACGGCGGGGATGGACGAGGCGATGACGTTCGCCGAGTTCCTCATCAACCATCCGGCGACCGCGCGCCACATCGCCACCAAGCTGCTGCGCTGGTTCATTCGTCCCGACCCGACCAACACGCAGATCAACGCCGTCGCGGCCGCGTACACCGCGACCGGTGGCGACATCAAGGCGATGCTGCGCGCCGTGCTCACGCGCAACAACCTGGCAAACGCCCCGGCCAAGCTGAAGCGTCCGTTCCACTACTACGTCTCGGCGCTGCGCACCACCGGGGTGACGGTCGATCCGTGGAGCGACTGGAACAACTGGGAGGGGGTGAGCGGCTCCCTCTGGGACCTGGCGCACCAGATCTTCGCCTGGCAGACCCCCGACGGCTATCCCGACCGCGCCGAGTACTGGGCGGGGCTGATGGTCAACCGCTGGAATGCCATGTCGTCGGTGGTGGGCAACTGGGGACAGGTGGGGCAGTATCCGCGCTTCTCTCCCACGCCCTTCATGCAGCTGCCGACCACCGCGGGGGTCGTGGCCGAGATCAACCGGCGCATGTTCGGCGGCGAGATGACCATGTCGCTGTCCACCGAACTCACGCGCTGGCTGCAGGTGAACCCAACGTCCAATAGCCGAGTGCAGCAGGCCGTGTACTACGCCGCCTGCTCCCCCGATTTCCAGTATTACTGAGCCCAGGGACATGACCGATCCACACGACGAGTGCGGCTGCCAGGAGTACCGCGAGCTGTCGCGACGCGGCTTCGTGACCGCCGGGTTGAACGTCGCCGCCCTCGCCCTCCCCTCGGGGATGCCGGGGTGGCTCCCGGAGGTGCGCTGGGCGCAGTCTGCCAACAGTTCGCGCGACGTGATCGTCTCGATCTTCATGCGCGGCGGCGCCGACGGGCTCTCGCTCGTCGCCCCGTTCGGCGACGCCGCGTACTACTCGGGGCGCCCGACCATCGCCATCCCTCGCCCCGACGCCGCCTCGCAGCAGCGCGGGATCGCCCTCGACAACTTCTTCATGTTGCCGCAGGGGATGGCGGGGCTGCGGCCAGCCTACCTGGCCAACCAGCTCCTCATCGTGCACGCGACGGGGCAGTCGGCGACCAACTCACGCTCGCACTTCGAGGCCGAGCGCTACCTCGAGGCCGGGAAGCCGGCCGACTACGGGATCGCCACCGGGTGGCTGGCGCGGCACCTGCTCACCTCGGCGCCGCTGAAGCCGACGGCGCCACTGCGCGGGATCTCGTTAGGGTGGGGGGGGACGCGCCTCACGCTCACCGGGGCCCCCAAGACGCTCCCCATTCCGCAGCCGGAGAACTACCGACACTACGCGCCTGACGACAGCGTCCTCGATCGCATGTTCGCCGGCGGCTGGGCCCCGGTGCGCGACTCGGCCAAGGACGCGCTGCGCACAGTGAACCTGCTCAAGGCGATCGGCTTCTCGCAGTACGTTCCCGCCAACGGCGCGGTCTATCCGCAGACCGATTTCGGGAAGGGGCTGCGGGCGCTGGCGGCGATCATCAAGGGCGATGCCGGGCTCGAGGCGGCGCACCTGGACATCGGCGGATGGGACACGCACGCCAACCAGGGGCCGACGTCGGGGACGATGCACACCCTGATGCAGGACTTCTCCAACTCACTCGGCGCCTTCTGGGCCGACGTGATGCAAGGGGCCGGCAGCCACAACGTGACGGTGGTCGTCTTCTCCGAGTTCGGCCGCAATGCGCGCGAGAACGGCTCGCAGGGGACCGACCACGGGCGGGCCAGCGTCGCCTTCTTCATGGGCCAGGGGATTGCCGGCGGTCGCGTGATGGCGCAGTGGCCCGGGTTGCAGCGCGCCCAGCTCGAGGACGGGCAGGACCTGCGCGTCACCATCGACCATCGCGACCTGCTCGCCGAGATCGTGAAGTACCGGCTGGGGAATCCCAACCTCACGACGATCTTCCCCGGCTACGTCCCGGTGGAGCGCGGGATCACCACCACGGGGGCCGCCGCGCCGGCCAGCGCCCTCCCGCGCCGCCGGAGCCTGCTGCGGCAGGGGCCGGGCGCCTGATGCACCTGCCGGACTTCCTCTCCATCGTTTGTCACCACGCCGGCGCGCGCGCCGGAGGACTCGCTTGATGCCTCGTCCGCCGTTTCTCCCCGTGCTGCGTTCGCTCCTCGTCGCGGCCATCGTTGCCGCCTGCCAGGGCCCCGCGGGGGCGATGGGCCCGGCGGGCCCCGCAGGACCTGCCGGCCCTGCAGGGCCGACCGGGACGACGGGTCCCACAGGGGCCCCCGGGCCCACCGGCGCCACCGGGCCGCAGGGGCCGGCAGGTGCAACCGGCCCCGCAGGCCCCGCCGGGCCGCAGGGACCTGCCGGGCCGACCGCCAACCGCATGCAGGCCACCGGACGCTTCGACGCGTCGGGAACCTTCACCATGCCGTTGCCCGCGAGCGCCGTGGCCAACAACACGCTGCCGTTCATCGCCTGCTACGTGAGCACCAACCAGCAGACCTGGATCTCGGTGGCGCAGGTCCCGGTCTCGGCGAGCGACACCTACTGCGGCGTCACCGGGATCGGAACACCGAACCCCGGGATCACCATCATCAACGGGATCGAGGGCGACTACTACTACATCCTCGCCGTATGGTGAGGTCGAGCGCGGCGATGCGTCGCCTGCGCGCCGTCTGGCGCAGCGCGCTCGTCGTCGCGCTCGTCGTGGCCCTTTCCGGCTGCGGGGGCGACGAGAAGGCCGTCGTCCCCGTGACGCCGCCAGTCGTGATCACCACCAGCGCCGCGCTCCCGCAAGCGACGGTTGGTGTGCCGTACGACGTCTCCCTGGCCGCGACCGGGGGGACGGGGACGTACAGCTGGGAGCTGATGGGCGGGACGCTCCCCGACAGTCTCACGCTCACGGCGGCGGGGCGACTGTCGGGGATGCCGTTGCAGGTGGCGACGCAGTCGCTGTCGGTCAAGGTGAGCAGTGGCTCGGTGACGAGTACGACCGGTTTCACCCTCACCGTCGTCCCGCCCCCGTTGGTCATCACCACAACGGCGCTCTCCGATGCGACGTTAGGCGTGTCGTACAACGCGTTCCTCGACGTGAGCGGCGGGAGCGGCCCGGTGACCTGGTCGCTGGCAAGCGGCGCGCTCCCCGCCGGGCTCTCGCTGATGACCAGCGGCGTGATTCTGGGGAACCCGACCGCGCTGGGCGACGCGACCATTCGTGTGCGCGCCGAGCGCGGCCCATTGAGCGCCGAACGTGGCTACACGCTGCGCGTGCTGCCGCCCATTCTGCGCATCGTGACCGCGGCGCTCCCCAACGCGAAGGTCGGGGAGCGCTACACCGTGCAGCTGCAGGCTGCGGGGGGCGTGGGAGGCAACGCCTGGTCGATCGACAGCGGCGCGCCGCTCCCCGCCGGACTCTCGCTGTCCCCTGCCGGTCTCGTGGACGGTACACCGACCGCGGCCGGTACCACGTCCGTCGCCATCACCGTGCGCAGCGGGACGCAGCGGGTCACCGCCGCGCTCTCACTCACCGTCGACCCGGCCGGCTTTCCCTCGTCCGTGCTCGTGACGATGCCCGGCAACGTCTTCGTCCCCCTGCTCGTGCAGCTCGCGCGCGGCGGGACGGTGACGTGGCGGTTCGGCGCGACGCCGCACAACGTGATCTTCGGCGTTTCGGCGGGGGCCCCTGCCGACATCAACATCACCAACGACCAGGATGTCTCGCGCACCTTTCCGACGTTGGGGACCTTTCGCTACGACTGCACCATCCACCCCGGGATGAGCGGGGTGGTGGAGGTGAAGCCGTAGCACCGGCTGATCGGCTACCGCGGAGGCAAGCAACGGGCGCACTCTGACGCCGATCTGACGCGCCGCGCCATGTTGCACATCAGGCGAGTGCTGCTTGCGCGCCTCGCCGTCAGGGCGAATGCTCCGCCTCGTGCCACACGCCCACCCAACGTCGCCGCGGCTTCCGTTGCTTCTTCGCACACTCGGCACCGTCGAACTGCGGAACGGGGAGGCCGGTACGCCGGCCCCGGTACTCGGCCTGGGCAAGCCGCTCGCCCTCCTGATCTACCTCTCGGCGGCCCCGGGGCGTTCGGCGTCGCGCTCCCTCCTGATCTCGCTGCTCTGGTCGGACCTGGAGACCGACGCGGCCAAGCACGCGCTGCGGCAAACGCTCTGGTACCTGCGGCGGAAGACGGGGCGCGACGTGATTGCCGCCGCGGGCGACACCCTCCAGCTCCTCCCCGAAGTGGAGGTCGACCGCGACCTCCTGCTCGCCGCCTCGGCGGAGGGACGCCACGAAGAGGTGGTGTCGCGATATGTGGGGCCGTTCGTCCCCGAGTTCGCCACCCCCGGGGGGAGCGGATTCGAGGAATGGTGCGCGCTGGAGCGCCGGCGCCTGCTGCAGGTCTTTCGGCACGCCGCCGAGTCGATCATCACCGCCGAGCTGTCGCGGGGGCACGCACGCGCCGCGCTCGACCTGGCGCGTCGCCTGCGCGACCAGGATCGGTACGATGAGGGAGGGTGGCGCCTCCTGCTCGAGGTGTGCGCGTCCGCCAACGACGCACTCGCCACGCGTGCCGAGGCCGAAGCATTGGTGCAGCTGGCGGAGCGCGAGGAGCTGCAGCTCGAGCCGGCGACGCGGGCGTTGCTGCGCGTGGCCCGCGCCTCGGGAGCGGACAATGGCAAGGGGACGGCGAGTGGCACCCGCGCGCTGCAGTCGGACGCCCTGGTGGGGCGCGAGCAGGCGTTCGCGCAGCTCCTGGGGGCATGGGAGCAGGTGCGCGCGGGGGCGATCCGGCGCGTGCACGTCACCGCGCGCGCCGGCCTGGGCAAGACGCGCCTCCTGCGCGATTTCGAGGCCCGCCTTCGTGCCATGCGCGGGCGCGTCGTCTCGGTGGGCGGGACGTACGGCGGACGCGACATGTCGTTCGGCGTGGCCGGCGATCTGGCCGCCGCGCTCGCCCAGCTGCCTGGCAAACGAGCGATTGCGCCGGCGTCTGCCGCGACGCTCATCGGCCTCAACCCGTCGCTCTCCACCTACTTCGACGATGCCCCCCGCATCGCCACCCCCGACGACGCGCTGCGGGAGCGCTCGCTGGCCGTCCGCGAGCTGGCGACCGCGGTGGCCTTCGAACACCCGGTGGCGATCCTCATCGACGACCTGCACTGGGTCGACGATGCGTCGGCGGCGCTGATCGGGGCACTGGCCGATGGACTGCGCGACGTGCGCATCCTCCTGGTCACCACGGGGCGGAAGGAGGCGCGACAGGTCGCGGTCGCATCGCACGCGGAGACGGTGCACGTCACGCTCGACCCGCTGACGGCGCCGCAGGTGGAGGAACTCGTCCTCGGGATCGCCGCGCTCCCGGCCGAGCCGTGGGCCGCCGAATTCTCCGTGGAACTCTGGCGCGCCGCTCGCGGGTCCCCGTTGCTCGCACTCGAGACGTTGCAGCTGATGGAGGATCGTGGCGAGCTGCGACGGGCCGACGGAGGCTGGTGCGCCGATCATCCCGAGGCGCTGCTCGCCGAGCTGCGCGCGGGCGACGCCCTGCGCGGGCGACTGGAGGACATGGAGCGGACCGACCGATGGCTCCTGACGCTGTTGGCTGCCGCCGGTGCCCCCGTCGACGACGAGACGCTGGTGGAAGCGAGCGAGCGCCCATCGACCGAAGTCCTCGCGCGGCTGCGTGCCCTCGAAACGCGGGCGCTGGCGGTGCGCTCGGGCGACGGCTGGCAGGTCGCTCACGACGAGATTGCCGACGAGATCGTGCGCGTCGCATCGGCCGACGGCCTGGCGCTCGCCTCGGCGCGGCTCGGTCGGGCCATGCTCGCCACGGGGGCGTGGGACGAGCGTCGCGCCCGCCGTGGCGCGCGTCTGCTCCGGTCCAGCGGCGACGACGCAGCACGCGGCGAGGTCTTCCGACGGTTCGCCGCGCAGCGCTTCGCGCTCGGGGATCGCCGCGGGCTCGATGCCCTCGCCGCCGACCTGTTCGGCCCGTCCGTCCGTGACGGCGAACTGCGCGCCATCCGGCGGTCGGCGCCGTTGAGCTGGCGCGTCGGCCTCATGACCCCGATGCGCCAGGCGCTCGCGGCCGCCGCCGCAGTCGCGCTGTTGATCGTTGGCGCGCTCGTTATCACGCGTGATGAGGCCCTGCCTCCCCCCGACGCCGTGCTGGGGCTGGCGCTCGTCGACAGCGCCGGTCGCGTCACCTTCCAGCAGGTGGAGCTGCGTGAGGATGCGTGGAGCCCGTTGCAGCCGCTGGCCACCGCGGCATGGGACGGCATGGAGAGCTTCACGCTCGTGTCGACGAATGCCTTCGAGGTGGCACTCCACCCCAACCAACGGCAACTGGTCACGAGCGAATCGACCGAAGAGCCCGGAGGGATCGACCTCTTCGTGCGTGAACGCGGCGCCCCGGCGAAACGCCTGCTGTCGGCCGGCGGCGACGACGGGACGGCACGCATCTCGCCCGACGGGTCGCGCCTCGTCTTCGCCACGTCGCGCTGGGACTCGTTGATGCACTACGACCTCGCGCTCTCCCCCATGTCCGGCGGCCCGGTCACTCCACTGACCTCGGGGCCCTCCACAGATCACAACGCCGTGTGGAGTCCGAGCGCCACACAGATCGCCTTCAGCCGACACAACTGGGGGGTCGTCCCCAACGAGTTGTGCGTGGTGCAGCTGGAGGGCACGCGCACCGTCGCCTGCCGTCACGTCGACGACGCCGACGAGGCGTTCCCCACCGCGTGGATCGACGAGGATCGCATCCTGGCGGTCGTCTTCAAGGAGAACCGCAGGCGCCTCGTGGCCCTGCAATGGTCGACCGGCGAGACGATCGCCATCACGGACGGACCGGCCAGTTCGTATCACGTGAGCCCGGATGCGCACTGGGCGTACTGCGTGTGCGCGGTCGCGGCCGACGGACGGCAACGTCCCGCCGTCTTTCCCCTGCTCTCTCCGTCCTTCGTGCGAGCGCTGCAGCTGCCGGAGGCGCTCGCTTCGGCCTCCGTTCACCCGTTCTGGATCTCAAGCGAGGCCTCCGTTGGCGCCGCACGCCTGCGCATCCAGGGACCGTCGCGCGTTCCCGTTGGCGTACCGTCTCGACTGCGCGCCACCCTCACCGACGCGCACGATCGCGAGATCCGCTACCCGGGCTCCGTGCGGTGGACGCTCGCCGATCCCAGCGCCGGGACGATCGATTCCATCAGCGGACTGCTCATGCTCAACGGACGCGCACCACAGGCGGTGGTGCGCGCGGCCTCGGGAAGGTCGGCACGCGACTCGCTGCTGATACGGGTCGCTCCCGCCACCACGCAGCCACGATTCGTCGAAGAGTGGACCGACACGTCGATGTCGCGCTGGTCCCCATTCGGACGTCCTTCGCCCTCCACCGGACGCGCCGCCGACGGCTCGGCGGTCATGCGCAACAATGGCGAAGGCTCGTTCGAGAGCGGGGCGTTGTCGCGGGACGAATTCGATCCCTCGCTGGGCCTCGCCGTCGATCTGCGGGTCTCCACCAGGGTCACGATGTCGCAATGGCAAGCCATGCAACTCGGCGTGTTCTCGGGACTCGATGTGGCGCGGTACGAGCGCGCCAAGGATCGCAACGTCTCACCGTTCGTCCCACCGCAGGCACTGCTGTGCAACGTCGGCTATCCGATCGAAGGGATGCGCCTCGGGGATCTCCCGATCTTCACGCTCACGTCGCATGAGACCGTGCGGGTACCGATCCCCAACCGTTCGTTGCTGCGCGGCGCCTGGTACACGATCCGGCTGCAGTACCTGCCGGACGGTCGCTGCGCGCTCGCCATCGATGGGGTCCCGCTGGCGATCACCGCGAGCGGGCGGCAGACGCCGGGGCGCGCCCGTGTGCGTGTCTCCGGCAACATGTACCAGACCGAGATGCTGGCGGGACGCCTCCAGGTCTTCGAAGGCGTCCCCGCCGACATCGATTGGTCCAAGGCGCAGCTGATGCAGCGCTGACCACGGGGGACGACGCGCGGCGCGCCGCCTAACGCTTGACCCGCACGCCCTTCACCGGTGCCGGTGCCGTCATGTCGCCCACGGCCTCCATGCCGGGAATCTCGCGCGCCATCGTCCCGGTCAAGGCGTCGCCGCTCGCGCGCAGCACCCACGTGAGGAACATGTCGCGTGTCTGCTCTTCCCCGTTCATGTTGAACGTGGCCTTCTGCTTCTGCACGAAGACTGCCGAGTCGCCGGCGATGCGACCGCCGAAGGTGGCGGGGGGCGGGATCGTTCCATCGGGGCGCGCCCCGGGGGCCAGCGTCGCGAGGAGCGAGTCGCCCGACTGGGCGACCTCGAACTTGGCCTCGCCCATGATCGGCGACACGACTCCGTTCTCGACTCGGCGCCCGCGCTCGTAGGAGAGGGTCCACGCGCCAACGAGCGCGGAGGCGCCCTGCGCCTGTGACGGGACGGCGGAAACAGCGGGGGCGATCACGGCCGCGGCGATGAGGGCGGCCCGAACGAGTGGCGTCATGGATGAAGGCTCCGAAAGGTTGAAGGGATCGACTTCGGAGGTTCGACACGTGTAGGCCCGGGAGGGTTTCCACCCCGCACCGGCGCTACCTTTCCCGGGAACCAGTCGCCACGGCGCACACGAGAGCCGATCCGCACATGTCGCGCGCATTCCTGAGAGACGACGCGGAAGGGGAGATGCCCCGCCGCCACTACGACCTCCCCGAGCGGGACGACCCGGGCTACGACCGCGCCGCGGCGCGCGCCCTGCTCGAGGCTGCGCGCGTCAACGAGACGCAGCTCGCCGAGCGGGCCACCGGCTACCTGTGGGGCGAGCCGACATTGCGTGCGTATGTCGAGGAGATCCTCGTCGAGGCCGAGAAGGCCAAGGACGACCGGCTGGAGCAGGTGGCGCGGCGCTACCTGCGCTGACCGAGCCGAGCGATCTCGCGATCGTGCAGGCGTGAGAGCAGCAGCAACGAGCTGCTCGCCCCCAGCAGCGCGTACCACATGTCCGACTGCGTGTCCCACACGTAGCCCTGCGTCCCGAGGAACTCCTCGGCCCCCTGCCCCAGCGCCAGCGCCGCCCCCCACTCCACCAGTTCGTAGCAGGCGCTGATCGCCATGGCGATCGAGATGCAGATGAAGGTCAGCATCTTCTTCCCCCTCACGTAGCCACCGCGCGACAGCACCTCGCGCGCGACCAGCACCGGGATGAAGCCCTGCGCGAAGTGCCCGATCTTGTCATAGGGATTGCGGTCGATCCCCAGCACCTCCTGCATCCAGAAGCCGAAGGGGACGCGCGCATACGTATATGCCCCGCCCACCAGCAGGATCACGCTGTGCACGAAGATCATCGCGTAGAGCAGTCGCGTCAGCGGAAAGCGGCGGTACGAGTACGCCATGACCGGGACGGCGATGAAGATCGGCGCCACCTCCATGAGCCAGGTACTGCGCTCATACGGCGCAATCCCCGACCAGGCGAGCAGGATGGCGAGCACCACGCCGAGCGTGATGACGAGCGTGCGATCGGTCATGAGGGACGTTGCGGCTGAGGGGGCTCGGGCGACGGCCCACGGAAGTTGGTGGCGCGCCACGTGCGAGGCTAGTTGATTTCTCCGCATGACCGCCTCACCTCGCCACACGACAGTGCTCAAGGCCGTCCTCTGGGACGTGGACGGCACCATCGCCGAGACCGAACGCGATGGGCATCGCGTCGCCTTCAACGAGGCGTTCGAGGCGCACGGCATTCCGTGGCGCTGGAGCGTGGAGCACTACGGTGAGTTGCTGGTAGTCGCCGGCGGTCGCGAACGCCTGTTGCACGACATGGCGTCGCGCCCCGATGCGCCTGCCGACCTCGCGGAGCGTGAGGCGCTCGCGCGCACCCTGCACGCGGCCAAGAACGTCGCCTACGCGGCGCGGCTCGCCCAGGGGGGGATCTCGTTTCGCCCCGGTGTGCGCCCTCTGCTCGAGGAGTGTCGCGCCCGCGGCGTGCCGATGGCGATCACCACGACCACCAGCCGCGCCAACATCGACGCGCTCTTCTCGCAGCACCTGGGCGCCGCCTGGCGCGACTGGTTCGCCGTCGTCCTCGGCGGCGAGGACGTGACGCACAAGAAGCCCGACCCCGAGGTGTACCAGCGCGCCTTGCAGCTGCTGGGGGTGGAGGCGCACGAGGCGGTCGCCATCGAGGATTCCCCGGCCGGCGTCGCGTCGGCACGAGGGGCGGGGGTGCCGGTGGTGGTCGCGCGCAGCATCTACTTCACCGACACGCCGATCGAAGGGGCGACCGCCGTTGGGCCCGGGTTGCACACGCGCCGCGGATGGACGCCGGCGCTCGTGCCGGACGACGACGCGTCCGACGGCGACGAGCAGGTCACGCTGGACGACCTCGCGCGGTGGTGCACGTCGACGCGTTAGCTCGGCACCTCCCTAACCTTCCGCAGCGACCCGCCCGCCTGCGCCTCGCGGTACCAGGCGAGGGAGCGCGGCTCCGGTGACGAGCCCCAGCACGACGCCTCCTGCCGCCACGATCGCCAGGAAGAGCAGCGCACCGGCAATCCCGCGCGCCGACGTTGTGCCCGTGAGCGCATCGGCCGCGCGCGCCGCCGTACCGGCGAG
>Ga0154020_10010058_pt1 | contig 10848 bp, 10 predicted proteins | sample Klosneuvirus_201_FD_109709 | JGI IMG/M metagenome (GOLD analysis project Ga0154020, IMG submission 109709) | Active sludge microbial communities from wastewater, Klosterneuburg, Austria - Klosneuvirus_20160825_MG | ecosystem: Engineered > WWTP > Aerobic digester > Activated sludge | place...
ACCAGCGCCGCTTCGGTGTGCACCACCCGCATGCCACGCCCACCGCCGCCGCCCGCAGCCTTGATGATGACGGGGTAGCCAATCGCCTTGGCGATGCGCCGAATCTGCACCGGATCATCCGGCAGTTCGCCCTCCGAGCCTGGCACGCAGGGCACACCGGCCTTGATCATGGCCTGCTTGGCCGACACCTTGTCGCCCATGATGCGGATCGACTCTGGCGTGGGGCCAATAAACTGGAAGCCACTCTTCTCAACACGCTCGGCGAAGCCGGCGTTCTCGCTCAGGAAGCCGTAGCCCGGGTGGATGGCTTCTGCATCGGTCACCTCCGCCGCCGAAATGATGGCTGGCATATTGAGGTAACTCAGCGCCGAGGGTGCCGGGCCGATGCAAACCGCCTCTTCAGCCAGCTTGACGTACTTGGCTTCGCGGTCGGCCTCGGAGTAGACCATCACCGCCTTGATTCCAAGCTCGCGGCAGGCACGCTGAATTCGCAGGGCAATCTCGCCCCGATTCGCAACCAGAATTTTCTTGAACATGGGAGCTGCTGGTTGACCTTATTCAATGGCGAACAAGGGCTGGCCGTACTCGACAGCTTGCCCGTTCTGGCAAAGAATCTGCGTCACCGTGCCGGACTTGTCGGCCTCGATCTCGTTGAGGATCTTCATCGCCTCGACAATGCACAGGGTCTGGCCCTCCTTGACACTGTCTCCGACCTCCACGAACGCCTTGGCGCCGGGCGAGGCCGAGCGGTAGAACGTGCCCACCATCGGCGACTTGACGATGTGGTCCGTACTGACCGGTGCGGCGGGAACCGGTGCCGGGCCGGCGGCTGCTGGGGCAGCGGCAGGCACCATCTGGGCATGCGTCATGACGGGAGCATATTGCTGGACAAGCGCCGGACCACCCTTGACAATGCGCACCTTGCCCTCGGCTTCGGTGATTTCCAGCTCGGAAACGTTCGATTCAGACACCAGGTCAATCAGCGTCTTGAGTTTTCTCAGATCCATGTAGTCTCCAACGGCAATTCGGTAATGAGCCGCGAATTTACACCAAATTTAGGTGAATTGCAGTCAACTTCTTCTATTTTTTCGAAATTTGACCGGACGGATCAAGCGTGAATTGACCCTCGCGGCTTGTCGCCGGCGGCAGATTGGGGCCGGAAGCGCCCCGAATCACCTAGCGCAGCGCTGTCCAGGCACGCAAATCGTCCGGCTTGATTCTGCCGATTTTACGATGTAGCACCGCCCCATCTTGCCCGAGTACCACCGAGAAAGGCAGGCCACCGCTCAGGTTGCCCAGCGACCGACTGAGCTCGACCCCGGACGTGCCCGCCATCGCAACCGGGAAATGCAGAGGTTGGCGGCCCAGGAAGGCATTGACTGCCGCGACCTGGTCTACCGCCAGGCCCAGCACTTGCCAACCCTCAGCCGCGCGTTCGCGGTAGAAAGCGTCCAACATTGGCAGTTCGTCGACGCACGGAGGGCACCAGGTAGCCCAGAAATTCAGCAGCAAGGGCTTGCCGCGCAGGCTGCTCATGGCGAGTCGACCACCATCCGGCGTCGCAAAATCGAGCCGCCAGAAGGCATCCACGGCGCCGTCCGCACTGTCTCGCAAGGACGTGCGCCACCATGCCAGTCCGGCACCGCCCAGCACCGCTGCGGCCGCAACCGCTGCGAACAGGGCGCGCCGGCGGGCGGGCATATCGGAAACCTCTCCGGGAGGACGGTCGATGGAGGGCTTCATGGTGTCGAATCATGCATCAAGCAGCGCACGGTCTCCAAGTCCGCCCTCACGGCACGGTCTTTCCCATCAAGGCGACGGGCGCCGCGGATGTCATCGCGGTCGTAAACAAGAAAGTGAACACCTACATTCTCATTGAACTCGGGGCAAAAGCTGTGTACGCTCAGCACATCGACAGGCGTACCCGCCAGACCTTTGGTGGTCCGCGTCTCGAAGTCCGCACGCATCTCCAGCAGCTTCAGTTCAGCGGATTTAGGGTCATCGCAGAACAGCTCGATCCGAATGTCTGAGTGGCGAGTGGCCGTTCCCATCCACACCGCCCCGGTCAGATAGGGTCGGAAACTGGCCATACGCGACATCCAATGCAGTGCCAGACGCCGCAAGCCCAGCAGTTCGCCGGGCTGGGTATCGGCGCAGAACACGGCAATGTGTTCACGCACCGCGTCTTCCAGTGCCTCATTGCCAGGCAGTGCCGTGCGAGCCGGCAATCCCATCTGTTTGAGGGCATGGCGCTTGGCCTGGCCAAAGTCCAGCCCCTCGTCGACCACTAGCCGAGCCGCCACCGCCGCGATTTCCAGTTGCACCGTGTCCATACTGGCGATTCTCCGATGTTTCGTGACTCTAGAATCGCCGCATGCATATTCATATCCTGGGAATCTGTGGCACCTTCATGGGCGGCGTCGCTGCCCTGGCGGCCGAAGCCGGTCACCGCGTGACCGGTTGCGACGCCGGCGTCTACCCACCCATGAGCGACCAGCTTCGCTCGCTCGGCATCGAGCTCATCGAGGGGTTTGGCGCCGACCAGTTGGCGCGCAACCCCGACATGTACGTCATCGGCAACGTCGTCAGTCGCGCACGTCTGGCCGATGGAACCCCCAAGTTCCCCTTGATGGAGTCCATCCTCGATGCCGGTGCACCCTACACCAGCGGCCCCCAATGGTTGGCTGAGCACGTGCTGCAGGGGCGCCACGTGGTCGCCATCGCCGGCACGCATGGCAAGACCACGACCACCGCCATGACCACCTGGATTCTGGAGTCGGTGGGGCTGCAGCCGGGTTTCCTGATCGGTGGCGTGCCGCTGAACTTCAAGGTGTCGGCCCGACTGGGGCGCACCGAGGTGGGCACGGCGGGCGCGGCGCCGTTCGTGATCGAAGCCGACGAGTACGACACCGCGTTCTTTGACAAGCGCAGCAAGTTCGTACACTACCGCCCGCGCACCGCCGTGCTGAACAACCTGGAGTTCGATCACGCCGACATCTTCGACAACCTGGCGGCCATCGAGCGTCAGTTCCACCATCTCGTGCGAACCGTGCCAGGCACCGGGCCGCACGGGTCCGGCCGGGTGATCGTCAATGGCCTGGAGGAGAGCCTGACTCGCGTGCTGCATGCCGGTTGCTGGAGCGAAGTGCGCAGCTTTGGTGCAGCCGTGAGCGACTACACCGCGCTTGGCGACCCCACCCGCTTTGACATTCACCACCAGGGCCAAGCCGTGGGCAGCGTGGCGTGGTCGCTGACCGGGATGCACAACCAGATGAACGCGCTGGCGGCAATTGCAGCAGCGCACCACCTTGGCGTCGCCCCTGAACTCAGTGCCCGCGCGCTGGGCAGCTTCCAGAACGTCAAGCGACGCATGGAACTGTGCGGCAGCGTTGGCAGACTTGGTGGGGACATCGCAATCTATGACGACTTCGCGCACCACCCCACTGCCATCCGCACCACGCTTGACGGCCTGCGTCGCGAACTGGGGCCCCAGCACCGCATCCTGGCGGTGTTCGAGCCGCGCAGCAACACCATGAAGCTCGGCGCCATGAAGGCGCAACTACCCTGGAGCCTGGAAAGCGCGGACCTGGCCTTCTGCAACCGCGCCGGTCTGGGCTGGGACCCGGCCGAGGCATTGGCCAGTCTAGGCAAAAAGGCTCAGGTGGCCGATTCGGTTGACGAGCTGGTGTCGCAGGTGGTCGCCAGCGCCCGGGATGGCGACCACATCGTCTGCATGAGCAATGGCAGCTTTGGCGGCATCCACCAGAAACTCCTGCAGGCGCTGGCCCAGCCATCCTGAAAGACACGGCCGACCATGCCGGCCCGCTTCGCCTCACGCCAGCGCCATCGTGAGTCGGGTGGCCGCTGGGGTACCTTCGTCACCCGTCTCGGGTGACCGGGCGATCTACTGCTTGCGCCGCTTGGCAGCGCCCAGGCCGGTCAACGCCAGCAGGGCCAATGCCAGGGAGCCCGGTTCCGGCACTCCGGTCGGCGCGCTGAACTCGACAATGTAGCCAACCCGGTAGTCGGGGAACGACGGGTTGCCGATGTCATTCCAGCTGCCTGCGGCGCCCCAATTGATGACGACCTCGTCCTCACCCGCTGAGCAGCAGTTGTTGGGCTCGCCTGCAGACCAATTGGCGAAGGACAGAACGCTGCCAGCTTCCGGGCCGGCAACCCAACGGAAGGTTCCCTCGGTGGCAGCATCGGTAGCGGCGATCCAGGCGGTGGCGCCGGTAAGCGACGTGATGAACGTGTGCTCCGACATGTCGGTGACGGTGGCCAGGTAACCCGTCCAACCCGCATGGGTCAGGGTCCCGGCATTTGCCAACGCCTCGGCAAAGGTGAATCCGCCGGGGACACCGATGTAGTCGTAGTAATGCCCATTGGTCGGGTTGAGGGTCGGTGCCGCACTGGCTGCTGCGACCAGCGCCAAGCCGGCGGCAAACACTGCTAGCTTCTTCTTCATCGGGGTCTCCAGGTAGTTGTCAAGGCGTACTCAAGCAATATCCGGACCCGATCGGTAAGTGCTTGATCTCTCTTGAACGAACCGACGAATCTGAGCCGTCCAGTCCTTGGCTGTCAAAGATTTCGACAGGATCCACGCAAAACCCCGCAAGGGGCAGGCCGCTTGGGCGACCCGCGCGACATCCCTTGGTCACAGCGCCCGCCGCGCCGCCACCGCATCAGAGAGCACCTGCAGCGCCTTCAATGAGTCGTCCCAGCCCAGGCAGGCATCGGTGATGCTCTTGCCATAGACCAGGGCGCTGACGTCGTCCTTGCCCGGCGTGAACTTTTGCGCCCCGGCCTGCAGGTGGCTTTCGACCATCACGCCAAACACACTCTTGGAACCCGCTGCAATCTGGCTACCGATCTCGCGCGCCACTTCAAGCTGCTTCTCGTGCTGCTTGCTGCTGTTGGCATGGCTGCAGTCCACCATCAAGGTGGTCGGCATCTTGGCGCCGGCCAGATCCTTGCAGGCGGCGGCCACGCTGGCGGCATCAAAATTGGGCGCCTTGCCACCGCGCAGGATCACGTGGCAATCCTTGTTGCCATTGGTCTGCACGATGGCCACCTGGCCATTCTTGTGAACCGACAGGAAATGGTGCCCACCGGCGGCAGCCTGGATGGCATCGGTGGCGATCTTGATGTTTCCATCGGTGCCGTTCTTGAAGCCAATGGGGGCGGACAGGCCGGACGCCAATTCGCGGTGCACCTGGCTTTCGGTGGTGCGTGCGCCAATGGCACCCCAGGAGATCAGGTCACCCAGGTATTGCGGCGAAATTACATCCAGGAATTCGCTGCCAGCGGGCAGGCCCATGCGGTTGATCTCGATCAGCAGCTGGCGGGCGATGCGCAGGCCCTCATCAATGCGGAAGGTCTCATCCAGGTAAGGATCGTTGATCAAGCCCTTCCAGCCCACCGTGGTGCGCGGCTTCTCGAAATACACGCGCATCACGATCTCCAGCGTGTCGGCGTACTTCTCCCGCTGCACCTTGAGATGGCGGGCGTAGTCCAACGCGGCGGCCGGGTCGTGGATCGAGCAGGGGCCGATCACCACCAGCAGCCGATCGTCCTTGCCGCGCATGATGTTGTGGATGTTGTGCCGGGTCTTGGTGATCAGCGTCTCCACCGGCGTGTGGTGAATCGGGAAGAAGCGGATCAGATGCTCTGGGGGCGGCAACACGGTGATGTCCTTGATGCGTTCGTCGTCAGTCTGGCTGGTGCGGTCGGTGGGGTGGGCCTGCGCATGGGCATACCAAGCATCAGCGGTGGACGAGGTGGCTTTGGCGTTCATGGGACTCTCCTAGGTGAATCGGATTGAGAACAGAGCAAAAAAAAACCGCCGGGGCTCCGGCGGTTTTCAGGGAATCAGGACGTTTCTTTTGGGTACGTTCAGAACTCTCTACCGCCACAGGCGCTTGAGAACCAAAAATAGCTAAAAAAGAACTGAACCGATTTCATGGCTGCAAATGTAGCACAGTCAAATCACCCGATCCTGACGCCTAAGCAGTTGAGGACAGAGCTAAGCTTCAAGCGGTGCCTCCCACCGTGAGGCCATCGATGCGCAAGGTCGGCTGTCCGACACCCACCGGCACGCTCTGCCCCTCCTTGCCACAGGTCCCCACGCCGCTGTCGAGCTTCATGTCCTCGCCGATCATGCTCACACGGGTCAGAGCATCCGGGCCATTGCCCACCAAAGTGGCGCCCTTCACCGGATAGAGAATCTTGCCGTTCTCCACCCAGAACGCCTGGCTCGCCGAGAACACGAACTTGCCCGAGGTGATGTCCACCTGCCCACCGCCAAAATTGGTGGCGTACAGGCCCTTCTTGATGCTGGCGACGATCTCCTCGGGGCTCTTGTCGCCGGCCAGCATGTAGGTGTTGGTCATGCGTGGCATGGGCGTGTGCGCATAGCTCTCACGCCGGCCATTGCCGGTCGGCTTGACACCCATCAGACGCGCATTCATGGCGTCCTGGATGTAGCCCTTGAGGATGCCGTCCTCGATCAACACGTTGCGCTGGCTGGGATTGCCCTCGTCATCCACGTTGAGCGAGCCACGCCGCTGTGCCAGCGTGCCGTCGTCCAGCACCGTGACACCCTTGGCCGCGACGCGTTGCCCGACCCGGCCGGTGAAGGCGCTGGAACCCTTGCGATTGAAATCGCCCTCCAGGCCATGTCCGATTGCCTCGTGCAGCAGAATGCCGGGCCAACCCGGCCCGAGCACCACCGTCATCTCGCCGGCCGGCGCGGCACGCGACTCCAGATTGGTCAGCGCGGCACCGACCGCCTCGTCGACGTACTGGGCAATGCAGGCATCGTCGAAATAGGCCAGGCCGAACCGGCCGCCGCCGCCGGCAGAACCCATCTCACGGCGACCCTTTTGTTCGGCGATGACGGTCAGGCTCAGACGCACCAGCGGCCGCACATCGGCCGCCAGGGTACCGTCGGCGCGCGCCACCAACACCACGTCGTACTCGCTAGCCAAACCGGCCATGACCTGGGCGACGCGCGGGTCCTTGGCGCGAGCCGCCTGCTCCACTTTCTCCAACAGGCTCACCTTGGCCGCGCTGCCCAGGCTGGAAATCGGATCCAGCTCGTCATACAGCGCGCGCGACGACGCAATTCGCTGGGCCGCGGTCTTGATCCGGCCGCTCCGGCTGGCGCTGGAAATCGTGCGCACCGTGCGCGCGGCATCGAGCAGCGAGGCATCCGAGATGTCGTCGGAATAGGCAAAGGCGGTCTTCTCGCCAGACACGGCGCGCACGCCAACACCCTGGTCGATGCTGAACGATCCGGTCTTGACGATGCCCTCCTCCAGACTCCAGCCCTCGCTGCGCGTGTACTGGAAGTAGAGATCGGCCTCGTCGACTCGGTGTGCCTTGATCTCGGCCAGCGCGCGCCACAGGTGGGTTTCGTCCAGGCCGAACGGTGTCAGCAGCAGGCGCTTGGCGATGGCCAGGCGTTCGAGGGTCGGTTCACGAGAAATCATGCCGCGATTCTAGGCGTCCCGGCGCACCGACGTGGTGGCACGGGCATCACGAGGGGTCGCCGTCCGGCGCGGCCGGCGGATTGCGTGCCAGCCACCAGTCGAACAACGCCGAATCATCGCTGGCGGCCAGGCCGGCAGCGCTGGCCTGAGCAAACAGATCGCGTGCCAGCGGACCCAGCGCCCCGGCAAAGCCGAGTCGCCGCGCCGCCTGCACCGCCAGTCGGGTGTCCTTCTCAAGCAGCGTCATGTGCGCACGCGGCGTGGTCTCACCAGCGATCGCGCGGCGCAGGCGATCGCTGCCGATCCAGCTTTGCCCGCTGGAGCGCTCGATTACCTCCAGCGTGCGGCACGCATCCAGACCCATGCGCTGTGCCAGCGCCAGCGCCTCCGCCGCACCGGCAAGATTGATGCCGGCCAGCAAGTTGTTGACCAGCTTGGTGCGTGCCCCGTCGCCGACGCGCTCACTGATGCGAAACACATTGTTGGACAAGGCCCGGATCAGCCGCTCGTGACGCGCGAACACCGCATCCGGGCAGGCCACCATCAGGCTCATCGAGCCGTCTTTGGCGCGCGCTGGTCCGCCCGACATCGGCGCATCGATGGTGTCTACCCCAAGGTGCGCCAACCGGCTGGCCAAGTCCTCGGTATCCGCCGGGCCGATCGTCGGGCACAGCACTACTGCCTGCCCGCTGTGCAGCACCTCGGCCACGCCCCCCACTCCGAATAGCACCGCCTGCGTTTGCGCGGCATCGACCACGCAGACCACGACCGCGCAAGCCCCGGTTGCGGCGATGGCAGGCTGCGCACACGCCAACGCGCCCAGCGGCTGCAGCGCCTGCATGCGCTCGGGCACGATGTCACAGACCTGCACGCGCCAGCCCTGGGCGAGCAGGTTCTGCGCCATGGCGCCGCCCATGTTGCCGACCCCGATCACAGCCACTGGCGCCGTCGCGCCCATTGCTGCATCGCCGCCCTGACTTGCGTCCGACGAGAGTTCCGCCGCGGCGGCCATGGCTAAGACTGCACCAGCCGCTTGGACTTGGCGATCGACATCAGAATGCCCAGCCCCATGCCCAGGGTGACCATCGCCGTGCCGCCGTAGCTGATGAACGGCAAGGGCACGCCCACCACCGGCAGGATGCCGCTGACCATACCCATGTTGACAAAGGCGTAGGTAAAGAAGATCAGCGTCACGCTGCCCGCCAGCAACCGCGAGAACAGCGTCGGCGCATCCATGGCGATCATCAGCCCACGCAGGACCAGGAAGATGAAGGCGGCGATCAGGCCCAGGTTGCCGAGCAGGCCAAACTCCTCCGAAAACGCGGCGAAGATGAAGTCGGTGGTGCGCTCGGGAATGAACTCCAGGTGCGTCTGCGTGCCCTGCATGAAGCCCTTGCCGCCAACCCCGCCCGAGCCGATGGCAATCATGCCTTGAATCGTGTGAAAGCCCTTGCCCAGTGGGTCCCGCGTCGGGTCCAGCAAGGTGCAGATGCGTTGTTGCTGGTAGTCATGCAGCACCGGCCAGCGCACGCCCTCGGCACACAGACGCGGCTCGAAGATCACCACCAGCACCACCAGCACGCCACCCAACAGCACCGGCGGCACCACCCATTTCCAGCTCAGGCCGGCAAAGAAGATCACCGACAAACCCGCCGACAGCACCAGAATGGCCGTGCCCAGGTCGGGCTGCTTGATGATCAGCGCAATCGGCATGGCCAGCAACAAGCCCGCCGCCGCAAAGTCCAGCGGACGCAATTGCCCCTCGCGCTTCTGGAACCACCAGGCGAGCATCAGCGGCATGGCGATCTTCAGGATCTCGCTGGGCTGAATCGTGATGCCCAGGTTGATCCAGCGGCGCGCGCCCTTCTTGGTGACGCCGAAGATCGCCACCGCGATCAGCAAGGCCAGCCCGATCGTGTACAGCGGTACCGCCAGCGACATCAGCCGCTGCGGTGGAATCTGCGCCACCAGCATCATGATGCCGGCGGCGATCAGCATGTTGCGCCCATGGTCCTGAAAGCGCGTGCCGTGGTCATAGCCGGAGGAGTACATGGTCAGCATCCCGGCGGCGGCCAGCATCAACACCGCCGCTATCAGCGGGCCATCAAAACCGCGGAACCAGGGAAGAATGCGCCGCCACGGCGCGGGGGATTCAAATGCAACAGCCATGGGACGGGATTATCGCCATCCAAGGCCCGCACCGGTGGCACAGCGGGGGCAAAAACCGCTGACAATGATGGCAACATGACCACCACGCACCTGCTCTACCTGCATGGCTTTCGCTCCTCACCGCTGTCGGCCAAGGCCCGCGCCATGGCGGCCTGGGTGGCCCGGCATCGCCCCGATCTCACTTGGTGGTGCCCGCAACTCCCCCCCTCGCCGCAGGCGGCGGCCGAACTGATCACGCAAGGTATTGCCGACTGGCCGCGCGCATCGATGGCCGTCGTGGGTTCCTCGCTGGGCGGCTTCTATGCCACCGGCGTGGCAGAACAGACCGGTTGCCGGGCGGTGCTGCTCAACCCTGCCGTGGACCCGGCGCGTGACCTGTCGCAGCACCTGGGCGAGCACAGCCTCTGGCACCAACCGCAGGAGCGCTTTTACTTCCAGCCCGGGTATGTGGACGAGTTGCGCGCCCTGCAGTGCGGTGGACCGCGGCAGCCCAGGCAATACTTCTGCGTCATTGCCAAGGGCGATGAAGTGCTGGACTGGCGTGAAATGACGGCCCGCTACCCCGGCGCCCACATCAAGCTGCTGCCCGCTGGCGACCACGCCTTGAGCGATTTCAACCAGCACCTCGACGAGATCGTCAAGTTTCTCGACCTGGGCTGAGCTTGGCGGTTTTGCTGGGACAATCGGTCCCATGTTCTTATTGTTTGAAGAAGCCGGCAAGCATCTGGCCGGCCGGGTGCTGTCGGAAACCGATTCCTCAGCCCAAGTCGAGCTCGACAGCGGCAAGCGCGTCAAGGTCAAGGCTGCCAACATGCTGCTCAAGTTCGAGAAGCCGGCGCCCGCTGAACTGGTCAGTTCGGCCCAGGCCCTGAGCCAGAGCATTGAGCTGGAACTTGCCTGGGAGTTCGCGCCCGACGAGGAGTTTGGCTTCCATGATCTGGCACGTGACTACTTCCAGACCAATCCAACGCTGGTGGAGCAGGCCGCGGCGCTGTTTCGGCTGTTCGAGGCGCCACACTACTTCCGCCGTGCCGGCAAAGGGCGTTTTCGCAAGGCCAGCGCCGACATCCTGGCGCAGGCGCTGACCGCCATCGAGAAGAAGAAGCAGATCACCTTGCAGGTCGAACAGTGGGTGCAGGAGCTCCGGGCCGGCCGTTGCCCCGATCCGATCCGCGAACAGCTCTAC
>Ga0154020_10010059_pt1 | contig 10848 bp, 12 predicted proteins | sample Klosneuvirus_201_FD_109709 | JGI IMG/M metagenome (GOLD analysis project Ga0154020, IMG submission 109709) | Active sludge microbial communities from wastewater, Klosterneuburg, Austria - Klosneuvirus_20160825_MG | ecosystem: Engineered > WWTP > Aerobic digester > Activated sludge | place...
GCAGGCTGATCACCTTTGGGTTGATAAGGAAATTGCAAATCAAAACCAGCAGGCTTCCCAGATGAAATAGTCATAATACAAACAGATCAACTAAAATAGTCTTTGCATCATAAACCAAGCTCATCCTTATGCCAAGCACCTGCCCTTTAATACAGGCAAATCTTCTTTGACAAAATTGCGGTTTTATCGTCAAGAGACATTTCCGGCGAGTTTATTCAACTTACCATACATCTCAACCCCCTTACCCGCCAACTGTGGTAAACGAGCAGCAGATTCAGTTAATTGCTGAATTTTATCTTCCGGAACTCCAGCCTTACGAGCTTTCTCCACCAATTCCTCAGTTTGTTTTTCAAAACTTTTAGCACTCCATTTATTGGCTTTGAAAAAATAATCCGCCACATCCCCAACCACCGGTATAGCCCCCACAGCAAAGTCCACCGCCTGTAAACCAATAATTTTCAAATAAGCCCCCGTTCCCAAATCAGCTTTCTTTGCTTCAAATAGTAAATAAAGCCCAGAAATAATCGACGAACCAGCATCTCCCAAAGCAGGAACCAAAGACAACAATGGATCCAATCCCACATCATCAGCAAATTTACCAAAAACCTTAACTCGCTCTTCTGAACTTTTAGCAGCCCGGAGTTTAGCCATAATTTCACGCTGCAATGGAGTTAATTCCGCTTCAACTTCCATTCTCAATTTATCCCGATGGCTAGCCGACACACCCTCCACCATCTGAGCAGCATATTCTTTGGTCATCACCATTCCCTTTTCAATCGCTTCTTTGGCTTTTGGCCCAATCAGAAAATCCATATTTCCAACATCAGTTATAGACATAATATATTTTTTTATTTTATCACTTCAATTATAGCAAGAAAATCATCAATCATATAGCTGGAACAAAAACCCTCCTAATGATAAATTCTAAATACAAAATCAAAAACCGACCATGATACTCACCAGCCCCAATTTTGAAAACAAATCTCCCATTCCTCCTGAGTTCACCTGCCAAGGCAAAAACGCCTCACCGGAATTGCACATCAGCGAAGTACCAGCCGAAGCCAAGTCTCTAGCTTTAATTATAGACGATCCCGACGCTCCTAATAGCACTTGGACCCACTGGGTAGTTTGGAATATCCCAATAGACACCAAAATCATCCCAGCCAATGTCGGGCCACACTTCGCCATTCAGGGGAATAACTCTTGGTCAAAATCTGAATACGGCGGCCCCTGCCCTCCAACAGGCAGTCATCGATATTTCTTCAAATTATTTGCCCTCACAGAAACAGTAAATCTACCAGCTGGCTCAAGCAAAGCAGATTTAGAAAAAGCCATGGAAGACAAAAAAATCGACGAAACTCAATTAATGGGAATTTATAAAAAATCCTGAATTATGAACAAATATTTAGCAAAATTCGATCAAACAGTTATCACTTTCTCTCAAAAGTTTTTCCCCATATTTTCCCGATTAGCACTGTTCACAGTCTATTTCTGGTTTGGTTTATTAAAAGTAATCGGCTACTCACCAGCCGGACCACTGGTTGAAGAATTACTTAACAAAACATTACCATTCCTCACCCCCGATCAATTCATTTTTTACTTTGGTCTATTGGAAATGGCCATCGGTATACTTTTCCTAATCCCTCAACTTTCCCGCCTAGTCATCGCTATCTTGGTTTTACATCTCATCACCACAGCCGGCCCCTTATTTCTACTCCCACAAATCGCCTGGCAGAACTGGTTTATTCCCACATTAGAAGGACAATACATCATCAAAAACCTACTCATCATCGCTACAGCAATGGGAATAGTCAGTGGAATCACTCCTTGGAAAAAATAAACTTATTTAGCCAGCAATCCATTTACCTGCAGCTCAACCAATTCATGATAAACCCCCTTCTTCTTCATCAATTCAGTATGAGTCCCCTGCTGAATTAACTTCCCCTTATTCAAAACCACTATTTGATCCGCCTTACGCACTGTCGACAAACGATGCGCTATAACAATTGAGGTACGACCTTTCATCACCTTCTCCAAAGCCTCCTGCACAACCTTTTCACTAGCACTATCCAGCGCCGAAGTTGCTTCGTCCAAAATCAAAATAGGCGGATTTTTCAAAATCACCCGCGCAATTGCCACTCGCTGTTTCTGCCCACCTGACAATTTCAACCCACGCTCACCAACTAGAGTTTGGTATTTCTTCGGCTGCGACATAATAAATTCATCAATATTAGCCGCCCGCGCCGCCGCAATAACTTCAGCCTTTTTAGCTCCAGGACGAGCATAAAGAATATTATTATAAATAGTATCATTGAACATCGAATTATCCTGCATCACCATGCCAATATTCTCTCGCAAAGATTTCTGAGTAACCGAACGCAAATCCTGCCCATCTACCAAAATCGCCCCCTCACTCACATCATAAAAACGCGAAATCAGAGAAGCTATAGTGGACTTCCCCGCCCCAGAATGTCCAACCAAAGCCACCATTTGCCCAGGCTTCACTTCAAAGGACACATTCTTCAAAATACCAACTTTTTCATATTGAAAACTAACTTGGCGAAATTCCACTTTGCCATTTTTAACTCGAAGGTTTTCAACATTTTCCAAATCATTAAGCTTATTTGGTTCTTCAAATATTCTCTGAACTTCATTCAAACTGATACCATTCTTCTGAAAATTCCGTAACTGATATCCAAAACTATGCAATGGCGCATAAATGGCCCCCGACATACTTAAAAACATAATAATAGTTCCCAAACTTACAACTCCAATACTCATTAAATAAACCCCACCAGCAAAAATCACCAATCTATTAAATATCCCTAAAATATGTCCCGCTGTACTCAAAGCAGCCCAACGAACAGAAATCTTAGACTGCTTATCAGCAATACCAATAATTTTCTTATCCATGGAAGTTAAGTGAAAATTCTCCCTCGCATAACTTTTTACCGACATAATATTAGTAGCTAGATCTTGAGCTTTCCCCCAAAAAGACTCATATTCTTTCATAATTTCATCCTGTAACCATCCTGTCTTAGAATTAGCATAACCAAATATCAATAAATAAACAGGGACCATTGCAATGGTAACCAACGCCATCTGCCAACTGAAATAAAACGCCATAACCAACATAGCCAGTGACATCAACCAACTATGTATAATCTCATCACTTAACAAAAAACAAATACCCCAAATAGCATCATTCGCTTTATCAATTTTTTTAAGCTGCTCTCCTGCCTTATTAGATAAATGTCTAGCAATATCTAGATTAAAAAACACTTCAAAAGCTTTTTTATAATAAATAGCATCCACTTTAGCAAAACGATAAGCAATAATCAGCCTATAAAGTGAAAAAGCCATTAAATTCACCAACCCAAGCCCACCCCAAACACCCAATAATTTAAAAATATAAACAAAATCCAAATTCTTCGCCCCAGTCAAAGCATCTACTGTTAAACGATAAACATGAGGTTCTATCAAACCAATTCCAATCGAAACAATCAAAAATATCCCTACCCACCAAACCGGTTTATAAATTGGCCCCACAAATTGCCACATAAACTTCAAAGCCCGGCCATAATCAACCTTCTGAGCAGGCTTCGCTCGAACTTTCCTAGCCATTTAATTTGCAATTTATAGAATCTATACTAGAATACGCAGGCAATTCACATATTGCAAACCCTTGTGAGCCCGTAGCTCAGCTGGATAGAGCGTTGGCTTGCGGAGCCAAAGGTCGCGCGTTCGACCCGCGCCGGGCTCACCATTTTTCAGATCTAGTCATCAATTTCAGACTATTTATAAGACTTCCAAGACAGGAAGTTATGTAAATTTGTATCTTACCCCTTTACAATCCATACAATTATGGTGTAGTATATGAAGATGCTTATTTACTTTCTTATAAAATTCGCAATGAAAAATAAAAACAAACACGGTTTGTTCATGGCTCTATTGGCCACATTTAGCACCATCACTTCAGGTGGTATGGCCTACCTTTCGCTAGCCAGTTCAGATACCCTGGCCAATTTATTTGCCATCTACCAGCCAAGCTCTTCTTACGAACGTTGCGCAGAATTATCAAAAAAAATCTTTTACACAACTGACTACACATCAGACGATAAATACGAATACGAAAAATTATGCCTAAACACATCTTCAGAAAAAACTGAGGAACAAAACACTTCTACTAAAGAAGATTATTCTAAAAAAGAAGACACAACCTATATCAAACCAGACTTCAAACCAAGTGCCAAAGAATCTCCAGTAATTTTTGAAAAACCAGTATTCAAAGAAATCAAAGAAGTTGAAAAAGAATCCTACACAAAAAAACCCGAAGAAAATCAAGACAACAATCGAGATACTATGTGCATAAAATTAAAAGACGCACTTTCTCATAATGATTACACCGAAAAAGACAAAGCAACTTACGAAAACCTCTGTAACAAAACTCAAACCACAACCACAGAGACTAGCCCAGGCTTTTGCGCCAAAATGGAAAAAGCTTTTTCTGCCAATGGAGAATACAGCGCTGACGAAAAATTAGCTTACTACAAAGTATGTCGTAAAACAGAAGACAAACAAGAAAAAGAAAACTACCAACCCGAAGAAAATAATTGTAAAGATTTACGTTCAAAATTGGTAAAACAACTCAATGATGGACAAGGAGATTCAGAAAGCTATAGCAAACTAAAAACAGAATTCTCCAAAATTTGTACATTCATGCCCATCGCCTTCAACAATCGTGTTTCCACAAAATGTGAAGCCAATCCTTTCCCGGATATCAACTCAGAATCCTTGGAAGGTAAAGCCGCTTGTGAACTATACAAACGTGGCGTACTCGGAGGTTATCAAAACGGAGAATTCCGTGGAGAAAATCCAGTCAATCGTGCTGAAGCGGCCAAATTCCTTTTACTCGCATGTAACAAAAAAGATCAAGGAAAATTCTCCGGTAAATTCAAAGACATCAAGTCTTCAGAATGGTATAGCGGATATATCGAAGCTGCTGCTGAACAAGGAATAATCAACGGCTACAAAGACGGAACTTTCAAACCAGGTAACACTGTTAACCGTGCGGAATTCCTCAAAATGATTACCAAAGCTTGTGGACTTACTGAAGTCAAAGATGACAACGGAGATTTCACTGATGTAAAAAGCAATAAAGACTGGTTTGCCGACTACGCCCGCGCCGCCAAAAAGTACAATTTAATTCCTGAAGCTACTCAAAGTGGCCGCCTAGACGCAGACAAATTAATGTCACGACGAGATCTCGCCAAAGCCATCTACCAATTCCTAGCCAATCGTCCTGAAACAGAAACCAGCGTAACAAAATAAAAATCAGTTAATTCACACATCAAAAAAGAGGAAACAAATTTGTTTCCTCTTTTTATTTTCTATCTATTACTTTCGCAAACTCTCAATTGCCTCCTGCTTATTCTTTGCTTTAAAAATATAAGACCCAGCCACCAAAACATCTGCCCCAGCCTCACGACATAGTTTGGCAGTTTCAGCATTTATTCCACCATCCACCTGCACCAGCAATTCCGGACGCAATTGTTTTAATTGACGAATTTTACCCAAAGCCAAATCTATAAATTTCTGTCCACCAAAACCCGGATTCACACTCATAACTAAAACCATATCCAAGATCGGCAAAACATCCCGTATCACCTCCACTGAAGTTGCAGGATTCAATGCCACACAGGCTTTCATCCCCAATTCCTTGATTCTAGTCAAAGTCCTATGAAAATGCTTGTCAGCCTCAAAATGAATAGTCACCGAAGCCACTCCAATTTCCGCCAACTCCTGCAAATATTGCTCAGGATTTTCCACCATCAAGTGACAGTCCATCGGCAATTTAGTTTTTATACAACGTATCAACGGCGCACCAAAAGTTAAATTTGGCACAAAATGATAATCCATCACATCCAAATGCAACATATCTGCATACAATTCAATTCCAGAAATTTCCTCATTCAAACGGCCAAAATCAGCGGCCAAAACAGAAGGCGCAATCAAAATCGATTTATTCAGAAGGTTTTTTTTCATAAACATCGACAAAGCTACTTAGCTAAAACTAACTTATTAACATCTCCCTTCTTCATGTCCGACTTGGGCATTTTTATCACCAACAGTTTCGATTTTACCTATACGTCGCACATGTCTCTCTTCAGCATCAAATTTAGTTTCCAAAAAAGTATCCACAATTCCCTTGGCCACATCAAATGCAGTCATTCGCTCTCCCATACACAAAACATTGGCATTATTATGAGCACGAGACAATTGAGCAGTCATATCGTTATTTGCTAAAACAGCGCGTATTCCTTTCAAACGATTAGCCGAAATAGACATACCCACACCACTTCCACAAATCAATATTCCCATAGCAGAATTATTTTCTATAACTTTTTCACACACTTCACGAGCAATATCTGGATAATCCGTAGCATCATTAGTAAATACACCCAAATCCAACACACTATATCCCTCTTTACTATTGAATTTTTCAGCCAAATAATCCTTAACCTGCTTTTTTAAATTAAAACCGGCATGATCAGATCCCAAATAAACTTGCATATTTTTTGTTTTAAATTATCTTTCCCTATATTATATCACTTAAGGACGGCCATTTGAAAGCCTAAAACCTTATTCTGACAAGCAAAATGAGCGAAAACACCTCACTACGAAAATTATTCGGCGAACTACTAGAAAAACATGGAGCTAAAGCCAAAAACATCTTGGTTTTAGACTCTGATTTGAGCAACAATCTCTACACTTTACACTTCGCCAAGAGCTTCCCAGAGCGGCATTTCACCATTGGACAGGGAGAAAGCAGCATGCTTGCCATGGCCGCCGGAATGGCTGTAAGAAAGAAAATTCCTATAGTTTGCGCTGAAGCAGCCCCACTACTTGGAAAAGCCTTTGACATGCTCAAAAACGCCATAGCTAGCCCCAATTTAAACATTAAAATCATCCTTTCAGGAACAGGTCTTAGCAATATCGAAGAAGGAACTCCTCGAACCTGCACAGAAGACTTAAGCATGCTACAAACACTTCCCAATTTAAAAATATTCACCCCAGCCGATCAGTTCGAGCTAAAAACCATGTTTGAATGGATGCTCAATGACTACGGACCAGCCGTTTTAAGATTAAGCAAACATGACAGCGAAAATTACCTCGATAATAACTATCAATTTATACCTGGACACCCAGTTTCTCTACGTCGTGGTGAGCAAATCTGCCTGTTCAGCTATGGATCAATGCTAAATGAAGCCCTCAAAGCGGCCATAGAACTGGAAAATCGAGGACTATCTACCCAAGTGGTCAACTTGTCTTCACTTCAACCATTAAATGAAAACAAACTCCTGGAATTAGCCCAAAATTTCGAAATGCTGGTAACTGTAGAAGATCATAGCCTACACGGAGGAATTGGCTCTAAAATCGGGGATATCTTACTACGAAACAATCTCGGCAAAAAATTAATTAAAATCGGACTGGAAAGCACCCCGGAATCAGGAAAATACGAGGACATACTATCTAAACACGGATTATCAGCCAAAGCCATCTATGAAAGTATCCGTGAAAATTGGATTAAATCCTAAGTTAGCTACAACCAACTGACCTTATCTCCAATCCCAATAGCAAACTTTTCAGCCAACCCCCCATTTATTTCTAAAACATATTTAGCCGGTTTTGCCGAATTATATTTAGGACAATCACCATCACGCGCAGCCCTACATGGCGAGGCATTTCGCACTATGTGTACAATTTTATTGTTCTCATCAATAAACAGCATATCCAGAGAAATTAAAGTATTTTTCATCCAAAAATTCAAATACCCCTGTTTTTCAAAAACAAACAACATCCCTCTTCTCTCAGCTAAACTATTTCTATTCATCAAACCAATACGGCGCTGTGCATCATTAGCAGCGATTTCCACCTCCAATTCCTGGCGACCTTTGTCACCAATAATCACTAATTTCTCCACAGGCAAGCCAGAATTAACCATCACCAAATCTTTGACTTTATTATCCAAACTATCGGTTTTCACTTGTTGCCCAGACAAATTAGCACATGCGCTGAGCACAAATAAACAACCAAACAAAACTAATTTAATTTTCTTCATAAATAATCAAATTCTATCAACTCAAGTGTAGAACTTTATTGCAACATGTCAACGAATTCAGCATCAATTAAGGATACATATACCGCCCATAAATTTTTTCTACCTCTACAAACGGATAACTAAAAGTCCTAGAATCCTTGCTATTATCGCGATTATCTCCCAAAACAAAATATTCTCCTTCCGGCACTAAAAAATACCTCTGATCTCCATAATCGTACTTTCCTCCCAACAAATAAACTTCATTTAATGTTTTAAAATCAGCATTCTCATTTTTAATTTCGATTTTTTCTTTGCCAATCCTAACCGTTTCTCCCGGCAAACCAATAACCCTTTTCACATAAAAATATTCGCCATCAAAACTAAAAACCACAATTTCCCCACGCTTCAAATCCCCATTCCTATCCACCAAACGATCAATCACAAACACTTCCCCATTATACAAATTTGGTTCCATTGATTGACCTTCAACCATAAATGGACTCAAAAAAACCAATTTCGTAGCCACCAACCAAATTAGAAAAAAGTTCATCATATTACAAAATATTTAATCAATTTTTCTCTCTAGTCCAGCCAAAGCCTCCGCCAATTCTTCCTGACTCAAGGATTTATCATGATAAAAACTCTTATTCTCAGCAAAATCAATTCCCTTTGCTTTAACAGTTTTGATAATTATGGCCACCGGCAAGCGAGTTTCTGCAATAGCCTTTTCATAAGCACTCAAAAGCTGATCAAAATCATGTCCGGCAAAAACATTAATAGTTCGAAAACCAAAATGATCCAACTTATCGGATATCGGATCAACCACATTGAGATTTCTGACAACCCCATCCTGCTGCACACCATTACGATCCACAATCAAAACAAAATTACCCAATTTGGCCTGACCAGCTTGAATCAAAGCCTCCCAGACTGTTCCATTCGACATTTCAGCGTCACCAGCCAACACAAACACATGGTTCCGAACACGATCAGCCTTCAAAGACATTGCCAAGCCAACCGCCCCAGCAACTCCCTGACCAGCCAATCCAGTCGCCACAGAAACACCAGGGATTTTTGGGCGGGGCGCAGCAGTCAGCAAAGCCCCAGCCTGTTTAAAATAATTCAACTCATCAGCCGGGAAATAGCCCAAATCAGCTAAAATCGCATACAAAGTCGGCGCTGCCCCCACCTTGGATAAGACAAAATAGTCCTGATTTTCCAAATTAGGATTAGTCGGATCTATACTCATCAAAGGACCTGCCTGCCCCTGCCCATAATACAAAGCAGTCAAAATCTCTACACTAGACAAAGCGCTGCCAACTGCCCCGGACTTGGCATTAGCAATCATTTTAATGGTTTCTATTCTAATTTCCGTAGCCTTTCGCCGAAGCGCGACTAAATATTCCTGAAAAGACATAATATTAGTATTGAATAAGCCTTCAATTTACTCTAAAAATATATCACAAACATTTCAAAACCAACATTTTCATGATTGACGACCAAATCAAACAAGCTTTACAAGAAGTCAAAAAACTCAAAGATGAATTACGCGACATCAAAAAAGACATTCGTGAAGAAGAAAAAATTGATAGTCCAGAATATTTAGAATTGGAAAGAGCCCACAAAGATCTAAAAAAACAAGTTAAAGAGTTCAAAGACCAATGGATGTTGGAAATGCAAACGGACGAGCATTACAATAAACTCCGTGAAATGAGATTGAGCAAAGAAGAAGATATTGCCGAAAACAATGAGAAACTTTTCACCATGATAGCCAAACTTCCACTCAAACCAGCCGACATGAATCTGGAAACCGACCAAGGACCAGTACGCATACAAATAATGCCGGAAATGCGCCTTTATTTAAATGGCCGTGAAGAACGCCGCCGCTAAAAATGCCCAAAGCCAAATCACCACAACCAGCAAATCAAGCAGTAATCGCTATAGTTGGTGGTGGTGCAGCAGGATTAATTTCAGCATATTTTGCCAAATTAAAACACCAGGAAGCTCGAGTAATTATTATTGAAAAGAATGCTTATTTAGGTGCAAAAGTAATTATTTCCGGCGGAGGCAGATGCAATGTCACCACTGGGATTTTGGACGTGCGAGAAGTTCTAAAAAATTATCCTCGAGGTTCAGATTTCTTGCGATCAGCAATTCAAGCCTTTCCACCTCAAGCCGTTATCGACTGGTTTGAATCCCAAGGAGTTCCTTTAAAAACCGAGGCAGATTTACGAGTTTTCCCAATTTCCAACGATGGTCATGACATAGTGGGAGCACTGGAAAGCGCACTCAGAGAACTTGGCGTAGAAACATTGGTGAATAATCAAATTATCGATTTAGAAAATCAAGACCAACAATTTCTACTCAAATTCAAAAATCATCCTGAAGTTTTAGCAGATAAAATTATTTTAACAACAGGAGGAAACGCCTATCGACATACCGGATCCACAGGTGATGGCTACGCCTTTGCTCGCAAAATGGGACATAGCATAACCGAACTCGCACCCTCACTTTCCTCATTACATACCTCAGAAAAATGGATACATGAGCTCTCCGGATTAAGTTTTAAAAAAGCTCATTTAACTTTTACATCAGCTGACAACTCAAGTTCTTTTGAACGCGTCGGCCCATTTTTATTTACCCATCGCGGCCTGAGCGGACCGGCAATTTTTGCACTTTCTGGATATGCCGCATTTCAAAAATTCACTATAGAAAATCCAGCAAAAATACATATAGATTTTTTCCCA
>Ga0154020_10010060_pt1 | contig 10848 bp, 6 predicted proteins | sample Klosneuvirus_201_FD_109709 | JGI IMG/M metagenome (GOLD analysis project Ga0154020, IMG submission 109709) | Active sludge microbial communities from wastewater, Klosterneuburg, Austria - Klosneuvirus_20160825_MG | ecosystem: Engineered > WWTP > Aerobic digester > Activated sludge | place...
GAACCGGAGCGCGCGGAAGAGGCTCGAGGCGCTGGTGAGCCGTGCGCTCGCTCCGCGCGTCGGCATCCGGTCGGCGCGCGTCGGGAACGCCGTCACGGTCGTCCTCAGCCTCCTCACCCTTCTCGGCGTCGGCGCGGCGCTGGCGCGGCCCCGATGGGGCGCGAAGCAGGAGAAGGCCGAGCGGCGCGGCGCCGACGTGGTGCTCCTCGTCGACACCTCCACATCGATGCGGGCCGCGGACGTGGCGCCGTCGCGCTGGGTCCTCGCGCGCCAGGCGGCCTCGTCCCTCCTCGAGAGGCTCGGCGGGGACCGGGTGGCGCTGATCGCCTGCGAGGGCGAGGCGCAGACGCTCGTCCCGCTCACGCTCGACACCGCGGCCACCGGTCTCTTCCTCGACGCGCTGGAGCCCGGCATCGGCGCGAAGCCCGGGACGTCCATCGCGGCGGCCGTGAACGCGGCGTCCGAGCTCTTTCCCGCGGGTGCGGTCACCGGCAAGAACTGCGTCCTCATCTCCGACGGCGAGGATCTCGAAGGGGGTGTGGACGAGGCGATCGACCGCGCCAAACGGGAGGGGATCGTCATCCACACCGTTTTCGTCGGCGGGAAGGGCGCGCCGGTCCCCGAGTTCGACGTGGCGGGCCGGGTGAGCGGCTACAAGATGAACGAGACGGGGAGCCCCATCCTCTCGAAGCCCGACCCGGACCTGATGCGAAAGGTCGCGGCGGCGACCGGCGGGAGCTTCACGACGGTCTCGACCGGACACACCGACCTCGACGGTGTCGCGGCGCTCATCGACAAGACGGCTCGCCGCCCGCTCTCGGAGATGCTCGTGACGAACCTCGAGGAGCGGTTCCAGATCCCGCTCTTCGTGGCGGCGGTGTCGTCGGGGCTGCTCCTCCTCGGCGCGGGCTCGATCTCGTTCGCCCTGAAGAGGAAGGTCGCGTCCCTGCTGATCGTCTCGCTCCTCGCTCCCGCAGCCCTCGCCGCCCAGCCGCAAAATCCAGCTCCTGCTACTCCTTCCGGCGCCGCTCCCGCTCCCGCACCCACACCCGTGCCGGATACGCTCCTGAAGAAGATCGCCGCCCGCCCCCCCTTCACCACCGCCCGGAGCGAGGCGATCGAGGGACAGAAGGCGCTGGAGAAGAAAGAGGTCGACTCCGCGATCGCGCGCTTCGGCCGGCAGGTCGAGCTCGACCCGAAGGACCTGACCGGCGCCTACAACCTGGGAACCGCGTACGGTCACAAGGGGAGCAAAGAGGAAGCCCTCACGGCGCTCAACACGGTCCGCCAGAAGGCTCCGGCCGACCTCGCGGCCGAGGCCTCGTACAACGCCGGCGCCACGCTGTTCCGCGCCGGCAGCTACGAGGAGGCTGCGAAGGCGTTCCGCGAGTCGCTCCGCCTGAAGCCCGGCGACGCCGACACCTCCTGGAACTACGAGCTCTGCCAGAGGCGTGCCGAGGAGAAGAAGAAGCAGGACCAGAAGGGGGGCGGCAAGCAGGATCCCAAGCAGGGCCAGGCCACGCCCACGCCCACCCCGCAGCCCAAGCCGGGCGACAAGAAGAACGACCAGCAGCAGAAGCAGGACCAGGAGAAGAAAGACCAGGACGAGAAGCAGGCGCAGCAGGAGAAAGAGGAGAAGGACTTCGAGAAGAAGGCCAAGATGAGCCGAGAGAAGGCCGAGCAGCTCCTGGCCGCGATCAACAAATCCGACCTCGACGAGCAGAAGCGGAAGATCGCGGCGCAGAAGTCGAAGCGGCGCGTCGGGAAGGACTGGTGATGCGTCTCCGGGCCGTCGCCCTCGCGCTCCTCGTCGCGGCAGCGGCGGTGTCGTCCGCCGCGTTCGCGCAGCAGGAGCCCGAGGTGCGCGTCTCGGTCGACAAGCCTCGGCCCGCCGCGAACGAGATCGTGCGGCTCACGTACGCGTTCTCCGGCTCGGGCCTCTCGGGCGACGTCAAAGTGCCGTCGCAGCTGGGGCTGAAGAACCTCACCGTGGTGGGCGGCCCGTCGATGTCGCGGCAGATCAGCTTCATCAACTTCCAGACCAGCCAGACGCTCACGTTCACCTACTTCCTGCGACCCCAGAAAGAGGGGGGCGCCGAGGTGGCCGAGACGACGTGGCAGATCGGCGACACGTCGGTGAAGGCAGCGCCCTACGTGCTCGAGGTGGGGCCGGCGCGTCAGGGGGCGGGCGTGAAGGAGCCGGCCGAGGAGGAGGACGACGACCCCTTCCGGAGCCTCTTCCCGCGCAGCCGCCCGTCCGCCATGCCGGGGCGGCCGCAGCAGCCGAGGGACTACCTGGTGAAGTACATGGTGACGCCGGACCGGACGTCGGCGTACGTCGGCGAGGAGATCACGCTCCACTACGAGCTGATCACCCAGGCGGACGTCCAGGGCCTGGAGTACGTGGACGTGCCGAAGTTCCCGGGCCTCTGGGCCGAGGACCTCGAGAAGCCCGAGCGCCCGCACGGCCGTACCGACACCTATGACAACCGGCGCGTCACCCGTTTCACGCTGCTGAAGAAGGTCGTCTCGGGGCTGTCGCCGGGCACCGTGACGATCCCTCCGGCGAAGGTGAAGCTCGCGGTCACGGGGGGCGGCGATCCCTTCTTCGACCCGTTCAGCCGCATTCAGCCGCAGGTGGTGCAGCGGGAGACGGAGGCGGTCACGCTGAAGATCCTGCCGATCCCGGGCTCGAAGAGCTTCAAGGGCGCCGTGGGCCGGTTCGACGTCTCCGCGAAGGTCGACAAGACCCGGACGACGGTGGGCGATGCCGTCAACTTCCGCGTGCGGATCGCCGGGACCGGTAACCTGCGGACCCTCACCGAGACGCCCCGGCTCGAGATCCCGAACGTCAAGGTGTACCCGCCCACCGTGAAGGCCGACAACACCCGCTCGGCGGCGAAGTCGGGCGTCTTCACCGAGTGGGACTACGTCCTCGTCCCGTCCTCCAAGGGGGCGATCACGATCCCGCCCCTCTCGTTCGAGGTCTTCGACCCGGTCGAGAAGAAGGTCGTGACGAAGTCGACGGCCGCCATCACGCTGGCCGTCGACGCCGGCTCGCCCGAGACCGCGGCCGGGGCCGGCACCGGCTCGTCCGCGGCGACCGAGGCCGCGCCGGTCCTCCCGACACTGGCGCCGGAGAAGAGCGCGGGCGCCGGATCGACCTCCACCGGGAAGCCGCTCGACCTGGCGAAGGGGACGGTCACCGTTCCGCTCTGGCTGCTCGCGGTGATCCCCGGCATCCTCGTCATCGGGGGGGGCCTCGCGCTCCTGGCGCGGAGCCAGATGCGGGCGAAGAGCGAGCTTTACGAGGCGCTCCGGTCCGAGCCCGACGAGACGAAGGAGCGCGCCTCCGCCCGGATGGACCGCGCGCTCCGCGATGCCCTCCACCGGCGCTACAAGGTGCCCGACGGCCTGGCGTCCGGCGCGCTCCTCGAGGCGCTCGCCTCCGCGGGCGTCTCGGCGTCGCTGATCGGCGAGGTGAAGGAGCTCTTCGAGCGGCTCGATTTCCTGAGGTTCGCGCCGCAGCTCGGGGAGTACGAGCCGGCGATCCGCGAGGCGCGCGAGATGGCGAAGAGGCTCTTCGGCAAGCTCCGGTAGTCGGGAAACCCGGGTTTCCCGATAAGATAGCCCTGGTGAAGATCCCGGCTCGCGTCCTGCCCGCCAAGCTCCTGGCCCGCTACATGGACCGTCACCGCTTGCTCGACGAGACGAGCGGCACGGCCGCCGACGGCTTCCTGCTGACACTGGTCCGCCGCGCCATGGACTTCGTCCCGGCCGAGGCATGCGCCCTCCTGATGGACGACCCGGTGTCCAAGCAGGAAGACCGGTCCCGGAACGAGCTGGGGATCATCGTGACCGCGGGGAACTTCCCTGACAACGTGGTGGGACGCCGCGTCCGGCCGGTGGACGGCATCGCGGGCTTCGTCTACGCGCGAGGCGAACGGACGTGCGTGAACGAGGTGGGGGGCGCGCACGCGCTCTCGCTCGAGATCGACCAGCTCCTCCCGAACCCGGTGAGGAGCGCCCTCGGCGTGGCGGTGATCATCGAGAACCACGTCTGCGGCTCGCTCGTCCTGATCAACCGGACGGGTGACGAGGCGAGCTTCGGCGCGCGGGACGAGCGGCTGATGGAGCTCTTCGGGGACACGCTGTCGCTCGCGCTCCAGAACCTGCTCGACGAGCGGCGCGCGCGCGAGGTGGCGCGGCGCGATTCGCTCACCTCGCTCTTCAACGACCGCTATTTCCACCGGAAGCTCCAGCAGGAGATCAACCGGATCGCGTCCAGCCCCTCCACAGAGCTGTCGCTCCTCTTCCTCGACTGCGACCACCTGAAGAAGGTGAACGACCTGCACGGCCATCTCGCGGGGAGCCAGGTGCTGCGGGAGGTGGGCTTCGTCCTGCAGCGGGTCCTCGCGGACACCGTCTCCCTCGGCTGCCGCTACGGAGGCGACGAATTCACGGTGGTGCTCCTCGACGCGAACCTGGATGTCGCGGTGAAGGTGGCCGAGAAGATCCGGATGGCGATCGCCGACTGGACGTTTCTGCCGATGGCGATCGGACCGGGCGAGCCCGCGCTCAACCTGAAGGGGATCATCACGATGTCGGTGGGCGTCTCGTCCTACCGCACGCACTGCACGCCCGGAAGGACGCCCGCCGAGCAGAAGAACGAGCTCCTGAAACGGGCCGACGACGCCCTGTACATGGCGAAGGTGCGCGGCAAGAACTGCACCGTCGCGGCCCCGCTCACCCCGATGAGCGACGTCGGCTCCGCGGTCGTCCTCAAGTCGTAGGTGCGGATTTCGGTCCAAATTTGGGACCGCAAGGCCGCGCACAGCGGCCTTACCTTAGAATCCGCGCGGGTTTCGGAGGGAACAGAATGAGCCAGAACAGCTTCGGGACGGAGACCAGCCTCCAGGTAGGCGAGGCCTCGTACAGGATCCACAGCCTCGCGCTCCTCGCCAAGGCGCGCCCGGAGATCGGGAAGCTCCCGTTCTCGCTGAAGATCCTCCTGGAGAACCTCCTCCGCTTCGAGGACGGGCGCGCCGTCCGCCACGAGGACATCGAGGCGATGATCGCGCGAGACCTCACGAAGTCGACCGACAAGGAGATCGCGTTCCGCCCGTCCCGCGTCCTCCTCCAGGATTTCACGGGCGTCCCGGCGGTGGTGGATCTCGCGGCGATGCGCGAGGCGCTGGCCGCCATGGGCGGCGACCCGGAGAAGATCAACCCGCTCGCGCCGGCCGACCTGGTGATCGACCACTCCGTGCAGGTCGACCAGTTCGCCACCTCCGGCTCCCTCCAGGCGAACTCCGACCTCGAGTTCTCGCGGAACATCGAGCGGTACCAGTTCCTCCGCTGGGGGCAGAGCGCGTTCCGGAACTTCCGCGTCGTCCCGCCCGACACCGGCATCTGCCACCAGGTGAACCTCGAGTTCCTCGCGAGCGTCGTCTTCCGGAACGCCGACGGCTCCGCCTATCCCGACACCGTCGTCGGCACGGACTCGCACACCACCATGATCAACGGGCTCGGCGTCCTCGGCTGGGGCGTGGGCGGCATCGAGGCCGAGGCCGCGCTCCTCGGCCAGCCGCAGTCCATGCTCATCCCCGACGTCGTCGGCTTCCGGCTCTTCGGCTCGCTGCCGGAAGGGGCCACCGCCACGGACCTCGTCCTCACCGTCACGCAGCTCCTGCGCAAGAAGGGCGTCGTCGGGAAGTTCGTGGAGTTCTACGGCCCCGGCATCTCGGCTCTCGCCCTGACGGACCGCGCCACGATCGCGAACATGGCGCCCGAGTACGGCGCCACCATGGGATTCTTTCCGGTGGATGCCGAGACCCTCTCGTACCTCCGCTTCACGAACCGCGACGCGGCGCTCGTCGACCTCGTCGAGGCCTACTGCAAGGAGCAGGGGCTCTTCCGGACCGACGCCACGCCGGAACCGACCTTCTCCGACACCGTCGAGCTGAACCTGGCCGACGTGGAGCCGTCGCTCGCGGGCCCGCGCCGCCCGCAGGACCGCGTGCCGCTCAAGGACTCGAAGAAGATCTACCGCTCCTCGCTCGTCCAGATGATCGAGGCCCAGAAGGAGCCGGGGAAGATCGGCCGCACGGTGGCCGTCTCCGAGGGGAGCCAGTCGTTCCAGCTCGGACACGGCGCGGTCGTCATCGCGGCGATCACGTCGTGCACCAACACGTCGAACCCGTCGGTGATGCTCGGGGCCGGCCTCCTCGCGAAGAAGGCCGTCCAGCGCGGCCTCAGCGCGAAGCCGTGGGTGAAGACGTCTCTCGCGCCCGGCTCGAAGGTGGTGACGGAGTACATGGAGGCGGCGGGCGTCACGCCCTATCTCGAGGCCCTCGGCTTCCACACCGTGGGTTACGGCTGCACCACCTGCATCGGCAACTCGGGCCCGCTGCCCGAGGCCGTGTCCGAGGCCGTCCGCGTGGGCGACCTCGTCGTCGCGGGCGTGCTTTCGGGCAACCGCAATTTCGAGGGGCGGATCAACCCACAGGTGCGGATGAACTACCTGGCGTCGCCGCCGCTCGTCGTGGCGTACGCGCTCGCGGGCGACATGGACGTCGACCTGACGAAGGAGCCGATCGGCAAGGATCGGAACGGCCAGCCCGTCTTCCTGAAGGACATCTGGCCGACGCCGGAGGAGATCCGCGACACGATCCGGACGTCGCTGAAGAGCGAGCAGTTCCAGAAGGCCTACGGCGAGGCGTTCGACGGCGACGCGAACTGGCGTGGCATGTCCATCCCCGAGGGGAAGACGTTCACGTGGGACGCGGCGTCGACTTACGTGCGGCGGCCCCCGTTCTTCGAGAGCATCCCGAAGGAGCCGGCGGCCCTCGCCGACATCGTCGCCGCGCGCTGCCTGGCCGTCCTGGGCGACTCCGTCACCACCGACCACATCTCGCCCGCGGGGAACATCGCGAAGACGAGCCCAGCCGCGAAGTACCTGATGTCGAACAACGTGGCCGCAGCCGACTTCAACTCCTACGGCGCGCGCCGCGGCAACCACGAGGTGATGATGCGCGGCACGTTCGCGAACATCCGCCTGAAGAACCTGATGCTCCCCGGGACCGAGGGGGGCGTCACGGCGCATCTCCCGGCGGGCGAGACGATGTCCATCTACGACGCCTCGATGAAGTACCAGGCCGAAGGCGTGCCGCTCGTGGTGGTGGCCGGAGCGGAGTACGGCACCGGCTCGTCGCGCGACTGGGCCGCGAAGGGAACCCTGCTCCTGGGCGTGAAGGCCGTCATCGCGAAGAGCTTCGAGCGGATCCACCGCTCGAACCTGGCCGGCATGGGCGTCCTGCCGCTCCAGTTCGACCCCCTCGAGGACGCGGCCACGCTGGGCCTCACCGGCAAGGAGACGTTCGAGGTCTCCGGGATCGCGGAAGGCCTCTCTCCGAAGAAGCGGCTCACCGTCACGGCCACCGCGCCCGACGGCGCGGCGAGGACGTTCCGGGTCACCGCCCGCCTCGACACCCCGAACGAGGTGGACTACTACCGGCACGGCGGCATCCTGACGTTCGTCCTCCGGAACCTGGCGGCCGCGTAGCGGAGGGAAGGCTCAGGGCGAGGTCTTTTCCCGGGTCGAGCGGTTCGCGTGCGCGGACGCGCGTCCCTGGCGCGCCCACTCCGAGAGGTGGTACCGCTCCTCCCGTTCGAGCACCTCCGCGACCGCGGCGAGATCGGCCCGAACCGACGAGAGCCGCGCCTTGTCTGCGGGCGACTCCGATGTGGCCTCGGCGTTCTCGAGGGCCGCGGTGAGCCGGGACATCGGTTCCGCAAAGCCCTTCTTGAGCGACGACAAGGCCGTGGCGATGGCGGCCCGCCGCTCGGCGGTGATCCACTGCTCCACCTGCTGCTCGAGGCCCGGGCCGAGCTCGGCAACGGAATGGACCAGCGGGGAGAGCTCCGCGTCCGTCCGAGGGGCGACGAACTGCCACCCGTTGCCGGCGCGCATCCGGTCGATGGCGCGGGAGATCTCGTGTAGCGGAACGACGAGGTTCCGGCCCAGGATCCACCGGAGGCCGAGCAGGAGGCCGCCGATCGAGAGGGTGCCGAGGACGGTGTGCAGGAGGGCGATCCGCATCGTCAAGGCCGCGAGGCGCTTGCCGTCGCTCGCGTAGCGGAGCTCGAAGGGCTGACCCCCGAGCGAGAGCGGCCAGCGCGCGAGCGCCTCGGCTCGTGGCGAGCCCCCGCTCACCACGGTCAGAGGGGCGAGCCGAACGACGCCTCCGGCCGTCTCTACCGACGGCTGCAGGAGAGCCAGCTGCGCCTCCGCGGCGTGCCGGTCTTTCTGGAACTCGGGCATTCGCGCGAGGTGGCCGAGGAGCGCCGTGGCCTGCAGTCTCTCGAACTCGCGGACCTGGCGCCGCTCTTCGACGATTCCGATCGTCGCGAAGACGGCCAGCGTCACGCCGAAGACCCCGGTCGTCCACGCCGTGATCCGTCCCCGCAGCGACGGGCTGCGGGCGAGGCCCGGTGTGTTCCCGGGAGTCTCCTTGTTCCGCGCCCCTTTGCGGGATCCTCTCATCCACCTTCCCGTCGCGATTGTGGCCTCGTCGCCGTCGCGGCGCTACTGCGCGAAGACGAGCCCGCGCGTGTCGAAGATCTCGCGGATCTTGGCGATGACGACGTCGGGATCGAGCGGCTTCTCCAGCACGACGGAGGCGCCGAGCTGCGTCGCGAAGGCGATCTGGCTCCGGTCGATCGACGCCGACATCAGGACGACCGGCAGGTCGAGGGCCGGGTGCTTGACCCGGAGGGCGCGAAGCGTGGCGAAACCGTCCATCCGGGGCATCCAGACGTCGAGGAGCAGGACGTCGACCGGCCGCCCCGACTCGAGCTCGAGGAGCGCGCCGAGGCCGCTGTCGGCGACGCGGGTGTCGAAGCCCTCGCTCCGGAGCAGGATGTCGAGGATCGTGCTCATGTTGGAGTCGTCGTCCACGACGAGGGCGACGGGCGGCCGGTCGAAGACGCGCCTCCGCCCCCCGCTGCGTCTCTCGATGGGGTCCTTCTGCGGACGAAAGACGGGGAGGGGCGACGTCGGGCGTTCGTCGGGAACGCCGTCCGCCGCGAAACGCTCACCCGCGTCGACGGGCAGCGGCAGGACGTCGCCGAGGGGGATGTTCGCGAGGTCCTGCTCGAGCTCCCGCGCAGTCTGATAGCGGTCGAGCGGGAGCTTGAGGAGGCAGCGTCTCACGATGAGGGCCAGGTCCTCGGACACCGGGTATCGACCGCCGGTCATCTCCGGAATGGGGTCGGTCGCGTGCTTCATCGCCACGTCCAGGGGACCGGTACCCTGGTACGGAAGCCTCCCCAGCAGGAGCTCGAAGGCGATCACCCCGATCGAGTAGATGTCGCTCCTCTCGTCGACGCTGCGGCCCATCGCCTGCTCGGGCGCCATGTACTGGGGCGTGCCGAAGATCGTCGCCTTCACGGTGAGGCGGTCGGAGATCGGCTTGAAGGCCAGGCCGAAGTCGAGGACGGCGACCTCGCCGGCGTCGTTCACCATCACGTTCGCCGACTTGAGGTCGCGGTGGACGATGCCGGCTCGATGGGCGGCGGCGACGCCCATCGCCACCTGCCGGAGGATGGGGACGGCGATCGAGGGGCGGAGCGCGCCCTCGGAGTCGACGACGGTCTCGAGGTTCCGCCCCGGGACGAACTCCATGGTGATGTAGGGAAAGTAGCCGCTCTTGCCGTAGTCGAAGAGCCGCGTGACGTTCGGGTGCTTCACCCGCCGGTTGAGGCTGATCTCCTGCTTGAACCGCTGGAGGAGCTCGGCCTCGTCGTAATCGAAGCTGGGGGCGAGGACTTTGATGGCGATGTCGGCCGTCAGGTCGCGGTCATGCGCCTTGAAGACGACGGAAAGGCCGCCGCGCCCGATGGTCTCGAGCCACCGGTAGCGCGGCGTCCCGGCGAAGAACTCGTCCCGGAACTGGGTCAGCTCCAAGGCATCAGAACTTGTAGAGGACGCTGGCCACGAAGGCCGTGTCGTTCTTCTTGATGTCCGAGCCGGCCGGAGGCCGGTTGTTGAAGTCGTCGAGGAAGGCGACCTTCAGCTCGAGGTTCTTGATCAGCTCCGCGGAGAGGCCGATGTCGAAGTGGAGGACGAAATCGGAGGTGTCGTTCATCTTGAAGAGCGAACGGAAGTTCTGCGAGAGGGTCGCCGTCTTCGAGAGCTTCCAGCCGAAGGTCTCGCCGAGCTGGACCGCGCCGGCCGAGTTCACGCTCTCCCCGTAGTTCTTCTGGAACGCGCCGCCGACGCCTGCGTCGAACTGGAGGAGCATCGGGTCGGTCTTGATCAGCTGGTAACCAGCGCCGACGATGGGTGTGATCAGGTAGTTGATCCCCTTGAACTGGTCCCTCAGGTAGCGGACCTCCGCGAAGACGAAGATCTGCGGCCTCATCTTGTACTCCAGGCGGAGGCCGGCGGCGTTCCGGTCCACGGTGGCGTCGCCGTCCTTCTCGCCGCGCAGGTAGAGGGCGTCGAGCTTCAGGATGGCGTTCGACCTGGGGTCGTACACGGCGTTGAAGTTCAAATTGAAGGTCTTCGTGTCCGAGTTGCCGGACGTGAGCGCGAGGCCCAAGCCGAAGCTCCCCGTCCAATCTGGCGGCACGGCCGGGGCGTCGGGGCAGGGGCACTGGGCGAAGAGGCTGGCGGACACGGCGAGGGGGGCGAGGATGAGCGCTTTTCTCATCTTCACCGCGCCTGCGCCTTCAGGAGGTCGCGGATCTCCTCGAGGAGCTTCTCTTCCTTCGTCGGCTCGGGGGCGGCCGCGGGGGCGGGAGCCGCCTTCAGCTTGTTCATCTGCTTGACGATCAGGAAGATGA